>JAEEGL016126094.1_pt1 | contig 11922 bp, 8 predicted proteins | sample 9134231 | NCBI WGS metagenome assembly JAEEGL01 (sample SAMN16246548, study PRJNA631951) | gut metagenome | biome: gut microbiome; feature: rumen; material: fiber-attached | host: Bos | place: Iran: Karaj | collected 2018-10 | reverse complement strand
GGCCGACATTCTTATGTCTATTGAAATTAGACATACTATCTCAACGGGCGGGCCGCCCGTTCCCATGGCTGTAAGGGCATATTGCTTCAGGCGCACTCCCATTCGCGCTTAATCGGGCTGACAAAATAAGATTGCACCCGTCACGAAATCCGCAATTGAAATTTCCCAATTTGTCACGAAATCAAGGTTTGTGTCCCCGCCGAATTGTCACGAAAACGGGAATAATCCGCGCAAGAAGGGACAACCGCCGTGTCGGCCACCAAGGAGATGCGGCGTCCCGCCGCGCCTACCTCAAGGCCGTTGCCGTGCGGGGTGAAACACCGATTTCTAATGCCATAAAGCGACCAAGACCATTCGCCACTTTAAAGAAGTTTTCTGGCGGCAAGCTTGCGGACTGTGTTACAATAATCATACGTTCATTGCGCCAATTTCGGCGCTTAACCATGGTTGATACGGGGATTCTCCCGCGCTTGACCATTTACAATTTACTTTTTGCGCATCTGCGCAACGCGACGTTCGATCAGAAAGCCTAGGAAACTTCTCGGAAGAACGCGAGTTGCAGGAGCGCGTCCGCAAGGACGCGCCTTTTCTGCTTCCTCATACTCTTCCATGGCCATTCCTAGGCGCCTCTGATCGGGTATGAGACCGAGGGGAGAGGTGCGTCTTTTCGTGTCTCTGTCGCGAACGGAGGCATGGAATGGCGAAAAACGGCAACAAGCAACTTGGTCGTGCAAAGCGCGCGAAGGAAGACGAGTTCTACACGCGGCTGGAAGACATTGAGCGGGAACTCTCACACTACAAGGAGCACTTTCGCGGCAAAACCGTCCTCTGCAATTGCGACGATCCGCGTGTTTCAAACTTTTTCCACTACTTCGCCTACCAGTTCGAGGCACTGGGACTGAAACGGCTTATCACAACCTGCTACAAGAACCAGGAGCGCGACCTCTTTTCGCGTCACGACTGCGAACGGGCGATTTGGCTTGAATACCTCGGCGACAGGAACGGCAACCGCATTCCCGACCCGGAGGAGATTGGCATCCGCCAGCTTGAGGGCGACGGCGACTTCCGCTCGCAAGAGTGCATTGAACTCCTTAAACAGGCGGATGTCGTTGTCACCAATCCACCCTTTTCGCTCTTCCGCGAATATGTCGCGCAACTTATCCAGTATGGGAAGAAGTTCCTCATTATCGGCAATATGAATGCTTCTCATTACAAAGAGGTTTTTCCACTTATCAAAGAAAACCGAATTTGGTTAGGTTACGGTTTCAAGCGCAATTGCGCCCATTTCATCACAAACTACGAAGACACTGCATCGGACGCAGACCATCGGGAAGGAATGATTCGGGTTCCAAGTGTGACATGGTTCACGAATATGGACATTCCAAAAAGAAACGAGGAATTAATTCTTTACCGGCATTACACACAAAACGAATACCCAACCTACATGAACTTTGATGCAATCGATGTAAACGAGACTTCAAACATTCCTTGCGACTGGTTCGGAATGATGGGGGTGCCTGACACCTTCCTCTACAAGCACAACCCCGAACAGTTTGAAATTGTCGGCCTAGGGTGCGGCGATTTGGCGAAGCAAATCGGTGTCGGAAAGAACCATCGGGGACGAACGGATGTCGCGTTCCAGATTGGCGGCGAATACAAGTGTCCCTATTCCCGCATTATTATCCGCAGGAGGGAAAAGCAAGGAGATAGGCCATGAAGATTGAACTTCACGAAATCACTGTCCGCGAACTCGTGTCGGGATTCAGCGACAGGGCTGAGAACGGTGTAACGGCTCTTGACGGACGGCTCGACATTCGCCCGAGATACCAGCGCGAGTTCATCTATTCGCCCGAACAGCAGCGGGCGGTGGCGAACACGATCCTCAAGGGCTTTCCGCTCAACACGATGTATTGGGCGGTGCGCGGCGACGGGTCGTTCGAGGTTATTGATGGGCAACAGAGGACTTTGTCGGTCTGCAAGTTTGTCGTGGGCGACTTCTCGGTGCCGTGGCGGGGCAGTGTCCTCTTCTTTGGAAATCTTCAGGACGACGAGCGGGAGAAGGTGCAGGACTACCGCCTCATGGTCTACCTGTGCGAGGGAACAGACTCGGAGAAGCTCGAGTGGTTCCGCACGATCAACATCGCGGGTGAGGAACTGACGGATCAAGAATTGCGCAACGCCGTTTACGCGGGGCCGTGGACGGCGGACGCAAAACGCTACTTCTCGCGCACGGAATGCCCGGCCTACCAGATCGGGGGCAGGTATCTGACGGGATCGGCAATCCGCCAGGACTATCTTGAAACTGCAATACGGTGGTTTGCAAAGGGAGACGTCGAAGGCTACATGGGTACGCATCAAAACGAGGTCAGCGCAGCTGAGCTTTGGATGTATTTTCAGAACGTGGTCACTTGGGTGAAGACGCTCTTCCCACACTATCGCAAGGAAATGAAGACGCCCGAATGGGGATTTCTCTACAACGAGTTCGGGAACGGCAAGTACGATCCCGCCGCGCTGGAACGGGAGGTCGCGCGACTTATGGCCGACGACGACGTGGGGCGCAAGAGCGGCATCTACGAATATCTCCTATCGGGCGGGGAGCGGGAAAGGTCGCTCAGCATCCGCGCGTTCACGGACTCGCAGAAGCGTGCCGCCTACGAGCGGCAGCATGGTGTTTGCCCGAATTGCAGTCGGCATTTCGACTTTGAGCAGATGGAGGGCGACCATATCAAACCATGGCGGGACGGCGGCCACACAACGCCCGAAAACCTCCAGATGCTCTGCCGTGACTGCAACCGCCGCAAGGGCGCAAAGTAGGCGCGCCGGAAAGGGATTGTGCTACAATGAAAGCCGTGCCTGTAATTTCCCATTCAAGAGGTCATCTAATCCTTGCCGTGCTGCCTGCCTTTTTCTGCGGCGGGGCGCTGGCGTTCACCGCCCTGCAATTCGACGCCACGGCCTCCAAGAGCGTCTCGCGGACGGGTGGCGCTGTCACCGCATGGGTTTCGACTCACGGCGGCGTAGTGGCGAATCCCTGCCATGCCACCGGCTGTGGCTGGAACGCCCCTCAGTACAACGCGGACGGAGGCATTTACTTCGTGGCCGCCTCCGGCGTGGCCGCACCTTTGTCCTTCGCCTTGTCGGAAACGGGCCTTGTGTCCCGCGCCTTCATCGTCGCGGACGGCGAGTATGCCGCCTTCTGCTCGACGCTCCTTGACGCGCCGTGTCCGCTGCGCCTCTTCGCGGAGGACGAGGACGGGACGGTTCATTTCGCCACCTCGTCAGTCCTCTCGACGCTTGCGCTCTCCATCGACTTTGCGCCGGGTACGACCTATTCGACAGGGCCTCACTTCTACGAAATCCACCTTGACGAGCCTTGCCCGCTGAACGAACTCCACATCGGCGGCAATCCGGCGACGCCCGCATGGAACCGCAACTGGAACGGCGTCATCGGTGAAGTGGTTTTCACGGCTCCTTCTGTCACGGAAACGGACGCGGCAGCAATTCGCTCGTACCTCTCGAAAAAATGGGGGATCGGCAGATACCGCTCGGGGATGACCGACGAACTGGCCGTGCTTCGCGCACTTGGCATACGCACCGGCGGCGTCTATGGCTCCATGCTGATTATGAGGTGAGGCCATGTACCAGAGTTTCCAGAGCTTCCAGTCGTTCCTCGCCTTTCTCTTCGCCTGTTTCACGTTCTACACGGTCGCCAAGGTTTTCGGACTCGACCATCTTTTCGATCCGCTCCGCGACCTGTGGAAACGCCTTAGCAAGACCGGCCGCGTACTGACGACGGTTTCAGTTGTGTTTCTCGCCGGGTACGCAATTTCCAAGGAAAGGGGAATGCGCAATCCGGAACCCACTTTGCCGGACTGGTTCATCGCCCTCAACTACAACGCCACGGACACGGACGGCGACGGCATCCCCGACTGCTGGGAGCGATGGACGCGCACCAATCCGCTTGTCGCCGACGCGGACCAGGACAGGGACGGCGACAGCGTGGACAACTTCGGCGAGTTCTGGAACCAGTGCGATCCGCTGATGAAGGACACGGACGGCGACGGGTATTCCGACAAGCTTGAAATCGAAGGCAAGGCCGCAGGGAAGACCTGGTTCGACCCGATTGTCCGCGCCAGCTACGAGTACAACGACCCCGACTGCAACACGAACGGCGTCCCCGACCGCTGGGAGGGGCTGGGCTACGTTTACGGCTTCACTGATGCCAACGGCGACGGACTTCCCGACGGCGTTCCTTTCCCGGAATCCGACAAGGGCACTTTCGACGTTGAGGTCATCGTATCCACAACCCGCGCCGCGCTCCTCTCATGGGGAACTTCTACAAATGAGGCGATTGTGCTGCCGCCCTGCTCATGCCTCCCGGTGCGCCTCCGTCTTTCCGGCTACGCCGATACCGATGTCCGCCTCTCATGCGGGACGGCGGGGGACGGTTCCGATGGCCTGTGGTACGGGCGTCTTGTCATACGCTGGCCGGAGGGAAGCGGACAGGAGACCGAGGCCGACCGCATACGCATAGAGTCGGATGCCGTGATTGAATGTGAGGCGATGGAAGTCTCGTTCCGTGGTGAAGTGCAGACAACGCAGACGCGCTCATCCGGGGACGACGTGCCGACCTCCATAACAAGTCCATTCCGGCGGAAATGGCTGTACCTAAGCGAGTTCAACGACTCGGCCTGCTGGGAGCATTGCCCCGGCGGCGAAGCCATCATCACCGCGACCTACTCGAATGTGGCCCCGCCGTTCGCGTGGTACATAAACGACAATCCTGTGCTGTCCGCGACTGGCGATACACTCGACGCGGAGGCAATCCGCGACTATGGCGGCGGGCTGACGCCAATGGAGGTGCGGTGCGAATGGACAAACAGCGTCCAGCACCGGTCGATACTCGTCTTTGCGACGGCCACGGTCAATTACCTCGGCCATTGCCAACCCAGCAGCACGAACATCACCGGCGTCGCCTCCACCTCGTCGCACAGCCACACGAACGCGACCGACCACTTGCCGGAAGCCACGCCGGAGTCGGTAACGCAGTACACGGAATACTGCCCGCCCACGACCAACCTCTCCGTCAAGGCGGGATGGACGCACAACACGGCGGTGCTGAAGATTCGCGGCCTTATCTGCATACTGACGGGCGATCCGTGGGACGACGAGACGGACCATTGCATCGGCCTCGTCTGGAGCGAGGGCGGCTCCGTCAGCCTCTACGACTACCTCGCCGACTGCTGCAAGCCCTACGCCGACAAGTTCACCTATGCCGTCAATGGAAGCCCCTGCGACGGAACGCTGGAGTTCGGCGCAGAGCCGGACAAATACCATCCTACGGTATTCCATGTGGAGTTACGCGACGAGGACGGCGAGGTGCTGGACAGAATGTGGGTCGTGGTGAACGCGACACAGGCCAAGGACGAGTTTGACGAGTGGTATGGTAAAAATGCCGACACAAGCTGGGTGAACACCCTGCCCAAGCCATACGCCAAGTTGCAGATTTCATCAAGCTGGTTGTGGGGTGAAAGCGCCACCCCCGTCAATCCTTCCAATCCCGATCCTTGGGACAGCCCGAGCAAATTGTCAACCTATTTACACCATGATTCAGTATGGGAAATGCGGGCGGGACCAGATGAGGACGGACATGGAAACCAATCCTGCTACGATGCCAACGGCGACATAGTTCTTGACGGCATAGGAGGCGGGACCGCTGATTATTTTGCAGGGACAATAGGAACTGTCCCAAGTCACATTCGGGAAGATGTCAATCCCTATTTGCACGCCTTACATCTTGACGGAAATCCCGGCGACACGGGATGGTTCAACGATATTTCCAGACCATGCCTTTACCAAGGGGATTACCTCGACAAGTACATAGAGCGTCGTCCCATCATTCACCCGGAAGGAGAGTAAACATGAAAACTAGGTTTTGTTTGTCATTGGCCGCACTCGCGCTGTTCGCATCATGGGCGCATGCCGGAGATTTTTATCCCCTGCCATCAACGAACGCAATAGTGCTGAACTTCGCCAGCGAAATCCCGGAGTCCATTAAGGATTCCATCAGCAGGGATTATCAGAGTTGCATAATGGCGTCGATGACTGCGCTGAAGCTTCATCACCGTGACAATGATCCCACCAATCATTTAAGGTTGGCGTATTTTTGGCAGCCTTATGAAGAAACCTCGGTCATAACGAACCGGCTTGGATTCTATCTGCCACATGAAGGGGTCTATTCAAATGGCATTCTTACCATTGACATTTCATACACTTTCGCCACGAACTTCCAGCATCAGATTGACAGCACGGCGGCATACTCAAACGAGATTGCGGCGGCTTACGCTTTCATAGCCTCACTTTCGCCAACGAACCTATTGAATATGTCAACCAATCAGCTGCTTTCAATGGAGTTGTGGAAACAGGTTCCTCCTGGGCAGACCCCGATACCGCAGAAAGAATTGGCATTCGCATTCAAGTTCAACAGACAGATGTTATATTTCCCGCCGCCGAGAGTCGCCTTTCATGTCTGGGATTGCGGCCCTATAAACAATCCGCCGTACCTTTGGTGCAGGGTTCCAATCATTGACTTCCGGAATGATGTTTCGTATAGGCCAATGATATACTTCCAGAATCAATGGTGGTTTACGTCATGGTATTACTTTCAGGGCGAGCAACTATGGTGATGCCGTCACATTGCCGCCTATTTCGACAATATCGGCAAAACCTTCCACCCAGATGGGCGGCGCTGAAAAACGGTGAGTTGCATTACGGCAACGTCACGCAGAGGCGGAAGCCGTATGTCGTGTTCGCCGTCCCTGGCGCCTGGCTGGTTCTAAATGCGGAACGCATGCCCTTGGCGCCGTCATAGTAGTAGGAGGAGCGAATGACGCGCTCGCTTCCCGACGACGGACCTTTGGGATCGACGGCTGGCACGACGGACGTGTCGTAGGCGGCATACCAGTCAAGGCACCATTCCCTGGCATTTCCGTACATGTCGTAGAAACCCCAGCCGTTCGGCTGCTTGCCTCCTACGGCGTGGACTTGGTTGCCGCTGGTACCGGTGAACCAAGCTAAGGGTGATACGTCGGAATTGCCCCATTGAGCATCGTTGCCCTTGCCGGTGTAGAGGGCGGTGGTCGTTCCGGCGCGGCAGGCGAACTCCCATTGCGCTTCCGTTGGAAGGTCAAGGGCGAGCCCCGTCGCCGAACGCATCGTCGCGAGGTAGCCCCCGGCCGTCGATCCCGTCGAGGGCCAGTTAATGCCGTCCGAAACCGAGCCACGGAGGTTGTTGTAGAGGATGCGTCCGATGGGCGCCTGGTCGGGATCGTCGCCCTCATAGGGGGTTTCCTGCTCGCCGTAAGTGGCGTGGACTTTGCACCCCATGAGGGCGAACTGCTTGCGCGTCGTCTCGTAGATTGCCAGGTAGTAGTCGTTCGTGAGACAGACGAGGTGCTGCGTTTCGGTGCTGTTGCGCCATTGGTTCTCGTCCTCCGGCGAGCCCATGGTGAATGTCTGGCCCTCCGCATCAACCTTCTTCATCACGAGGTGGGTCGTGCGGTAGATGTCGTTCGTGAGCCCTCCCTGCGGGAGGAAATCGAAGGAGGCGTAGTAGGCGATGGCCCTGGTTTCGAGATTGACATCCAGGACGGGGGGAGGCTCGTCGGAGGCCCAGGCCGTGAGCTTCACCGACAGGGCGGAAGCATGGAGGTTTTGGTCGGGCCAGCTCCGGCGCGCGTCCCAGAGAATGGACCTGTCGCCGGCGGGGACGAGCTGGTTGCAGTCGCCGGAGACATAGGCGACGTTCTGTCCGCCGATGGAGACGTGGTTCGTGAGGACGTCCATCGTGACGTAGGCGGTTTCGTCGAGGTGGTAGGAGACATGGATGAAGCGGCGGCTGTCCTGCTCGATGCGGAGCTGCGTGATCTGCGGGTCGTGGCCGAGCGTGCCGGAGGCGGGGCCCGAAAGACCATTCAGCAATACGCGCTTGCGCGGATTGTCCACGGAGGCCCGGAAGCAGTCCGCCGTGATGCCAAGGCTCACGGGCTCGTGCTCGACGCTCCAGCCCGACCATTCGCGGAAGGCGTGGTAGGTCCAGTCCCAGCCGTAGGTTCCGAAGATGTCGATGAGGTCGCGGAGATAGACCTCCACGCCGCCGGCCCACGCGGGGGCGGAGAATTCGCCGACGTAGATTTTTGCCCCGTGCGCCGCTTCGAAGGCGCGCGCCTTCGCGAGGACTTGTTGGAGATAGGTCTTGTCACGCCCTTCCCTGGGGTAGTAGATGACAGTGAATGGCTCGCCGTCCACGCCCTGGTGCGTGTAACTCCCCGGTTCGTACATGTGGAGTTCGTAAATCACGTTCGTCAGGTTGAGCGGCGAAAGGTAGGAGAAGGTGAGCGGCGAGTCCTTCTTGTTGGACTCGATGATGATTGGCGTCTCAGGATCGACGGCGCGAATCGCCTCGGCGGCGAGACGCTGGATCGTCCAGTAGTCGTAGAGTACCGGACCGGTCTGGTTCAGTTCGTTGCAGAGGTCGTAGCCGTAGATGCCGGCGCGGCCCTTGAAGCGCGTCGCGATGTTCCGCCAGAGGGAGATGAACTCCTGGGCGAGCGTCTCGTCGTCCAGCATCCGCCCGTCGTTGCCGCCGGGGGGCGTGTGAAGATCGACGGCGACCTCCATGCCGTAGCGGACGGCCCAGGGCAGCACGTCGTGGTCGAGATGGTTGAGCTTGCCGCCGAGCCACGTGCGGTAGCGCGCCAGATAGGCTTCCTGCGACTCGCCCGAAGCCGGTTTGGGGCCGTCGGTCATCTGGTAGCGCCCGAGCGTCGCGCCCCACTGGCAGAGCGTCTGGAAGTCGTTTTCGGTGCAGTTGCGTCCCGGGAGCATGACGCCGCGCTTCTGCGGGGCGTTGCGGACGCGGTCCGTGTAGGCGCAGGTGAGGTCGCCGTTCACGCGCGGGAAGAGCGGGTCGCCGTTCACGACCTCGGCGGTCGAGAGGTCGAACTGCACGCGGCCGCTCACCCCCTGCAGGCCGAGCCAAAAGCGCCCGCGCGCGGAACGCGTCCCGCCGGAGATTGTATCCACGACCTCCATGCGTTGCCATTCAAAGGGCGCGGCGGGACGCGGTGCCTCCGGATAGCGGTCGCTTCCGGTGTCCGGGTCGGTGAAGTGGAGCATGACCTTGATGCCGTAGGTGGTCCGCTCCGGATTGGAAAGTGTCCCCGCGCGCGCCAACACCGACGCGGAGAGCGTGCGCCCTTCGAACTGGTCGAGGTCAAACGACGCCCGCGCGCCGTAGAAGGTGCCGTCCGCCGCCTCCTCCGGCACGTCAACCGTCAGGATGTTGCCGGAAATCGTGGCGTATTGCCCGGGATTCCATTCGAGTTGGACCGCCGACGCGGCCGAGGCGACGCGTGGCCAGGCGAGGCAGGCGGCGCATAGCGCCGCAGTGACGAGTGACGAGTGACGAGTGACGAGTGACGGGTGACGGGTGATGAGCGACGAGTGACGAGTGACGAGTGACGAGTGATGGGTGACGTTATTATTCATGGCGTGTTTTCCTTATCTCCCGCTTGGGCGGGGCGGATATTGCAGGACTCCCTTTCGTTAGAACGGAGGCGCAGCCCCTCCAGCAACGACTGTTTGCGGGGGTTGTCGGCTGACGGGCGGAAGCATTCGGGCGCGGAGCCGAAGGCAACCGGCTCGTGCTCGACGCTCCAGCCCTCCCATTCGCGGAAGGCGTGGTAGGTCCAGTCCCAGCCGTATTCGCGGAAGAGGTCGATGCAGTCGGCGATGTAGTTCTCCGCCCCAGGCGCCCATGCGGAGGCGCTGAACTCGCCCACGAAAATCTTCGCGCCGTGCTTCCTCTCGAACTTCCGCACGACTTCAAGGACACGCGCGGCAAGCGCCTTGTCGTGCCCAGGCGACGGATACCGCACGAACTCCGGCGGCTCGACCCCAAGCCTTGTGTGCGGCAGCTGGTGGGTGAAGTCGCCCGGCTCATACATGTGGACCTGGTAGATGACGTTCGTAAGGTTGAGGGGGCAAAGGTAGGAGAAGGCGAGCGGCGAAGCCTGGTTGTTGGATTCGATGACGATTGGCGTCTCCGGGTCGATCTCGCGTATCGCCTCGGCGGCGAGTCGCTGGAGCGTCCAATAGTCGGTCTCGGCCGGGGCATGCTGGTTTGGCTCGTTGATGAGGTCGTAGCCGTAGATGCCCTCGCGCCCTTTGAAGCGCCCGGCGATTCTCCGCCAACTGTCCACGAACTCGTCCGTATAGGTCTTCTCGCAGAAGACTCTGGCCACGCCATCTTTGAACCCGCCGGGTGCCCTGTGGAGATCGACGACGATGTCGATTCCGTATTTGACGGCCCATGGCAGCACATCGCGGTCGAGGCGGTCGAGCCAGCCGTCGAGCCAGGCGCGGTAGCGGGGGATGAAGGTTTCGGGCGCTTCGCCCTTGGCCGGAACCGGGCCGTCCACGATCTGGTAGCGGGCGAGCGTGGCACCCCATTCGTGGAGCGTCTTGAAGTCATCCTCCGTGCAGGGACGTGCGGGCAGCATGACGCCGCGCTTCTGCGGGGCGTTGCGGACGCGGTCGGTGTAGGCGCAGACGAGGTCGCCGTTGACCTGCGGGTAGAAGGGTTCGCCGGAGACGATCTCAAGCGTGGAGAGGTCGAAGACAATGCGCCCGGTAACGCCCTGGAGGCCGAGGAAGAGTGTCCCGCGCGTCGAGCGGTTGCCGCCGGAAAGGCCATCGTCGACCTCCAGTTTCTGCCTGGCGAAAGGCGTCTTTGGCCGCCGCGCTTCGGGCCAGCAGTCGAGTCCGCTCAGCGGGTTGGAGAAGTGGAACATGAACTTCAGGCCGTGGATGCCCTTCTCCGACGCGGAAATCGGCCCGGCCTCGGCCATCACCGTGGCTCCAAGCGAGCGTCCCTCGTAGGGCGTGAGGTCGAGGTCGGCCGTCGCGCCGTACATGTCGATTGGCGCGTCCGCCGGAACGTCAACCACGAGCACCTCGTTGGAGATCACGGCGAACTTGGAAAGATGCCAGTTCCGCGAGTCGACAACCGCATCGCCGCCTTTGGCCGACAGGGCAAGCATGAAGGCGAGCGTTGCGATGCTAAGCGGTAAGGTCAGTTTTGCCATGGTGCGGAGGTGGGGTTCTGTGGTGTAAATAAGCCCGCTAGCCAGGGAAGTCCCCTGCGCACGTCACCGTGTCCAGGGAATAGGCCGGTCGCATGTTCATCAGCATGTCGTGCGCCCAGGCTACATCGCTTTCATAACGGCCGTTCTCCCGCGCCGTGGTGAAATCCGCGGGTATGAAGCGGTCGCGTGTGAGCATTGCTGGGTTCTCCGCTTACTGGAGCGGCAGGCAGAGGCGGAAGCCCCAGCCGACTTCGGCCCAATTGGGCTGTGTGTGGTCGCGGGCGGCCGACCTGAACAGCGGTGAGAAGTTCTTGAACCGTCCGCCACGAAGGATGCGGCGGTCCCCGGTTGAAGCACCTTTCGGATCGACGGCCGGCGACACAGACGTGTCGTATGCGCCGCGCCAGTCAAGGCACCATTCCGACACGTTGCCATACATGTCGTAGAAACCCCACGGGTTCGCCGGCTTGCCGCCGACGGCGTGAACCGTCGTTCCGCTGTCGCTGTTGTAGTAGTACCAGGCAATCTCCGCGACGTCGGAGTTGCTGTATTGGTTGACGTTGCCCTTGCCATTGTACATGGCCGTGGTTGTTCCGGCGCGGCAGGCGAACTCCCATTGCGCCTCGGTCGGGAGGTCGAGCGCGAGGCCGCAAGCGGACTGGAAGCTTCCAATCAAACCGCCGGGATTCGCATAGCCGTCCGTCTGCCAGTCTGAGCGGCGGAGGACGTCATATCTCACAAAAGAAATGTGGCGCTGGTTTGCTTTGTCCGTGTC
>JAEEGL014942782.1_pt1 | contig 11922 bp, 11 predicted proteins | sample 9134231 | NCBI WGS metagenome assembly JAEEGL01 (sample SAMN16246548, study PRJNA631951) | gut metagenome | biome: gut microbiome; feature: rumen; material: fiber-attached | host: Bos | place: Iran: Karaj | collected 2018-10 | reverse complement strand
TTGCTACCATTGATGTAACATTGCTTGTATCTAAATACTTTATGCATAACTCTTTGACACTGCACTCTGAAAACATAAAGTCCATTGTGGTCACTTTACTGGTATCTAGATCTGAAAGATCAAGACCCTCTGCTTTGCACATCAAAAACATTGCTTTAGCAGAAGTAAGTTCAGTTCCACCGATTACTTTAACGTATTTCTTATCAAATACATTAGCCCGATACTTAATCGAATCTGTATTCTTAAAATTATTATCAATGATTGAAATTACATGAATACTATACCCAAAGTTCATTGCCTTGTTATATGATTCAAGTTCTGTATACCCAAACATTTTAAGCTTGGGTATATTTTTTATTACTCTCTTGGTAAACTCATCAATTCTCTCACTTTTTCTTACAATGATTTCATCCTGAGTTGAAATGCTCTTGTTATCCATTACTTTGATCATCCCCTTAAACTCTCGACATCTATTACTTTTCCGTTGCATTCTATTTCTTTAATATGAAGATCACTATTAATTATGTAGTTAACAACAGTCTCGTTGCTTGTAATTACTCTTTTAATGTTACTGCCATAAAACAATGAATTTATATCAACTTCATTGCCTATATTAAAGTTACCCAGATTTAATGTATCAATTAAACTCCATGTAAACATAAAATTCAAATCATCAACACAACTAATGTCTAACATACTAATATCTAATGTTTTTGCTTTGTAATCTTGAAACATATGACGCATACTATCAACATAGCTTGTATCTAGATTTGGGAAGTCTATCTCAATGTTTTTACAATCTTCAAACATTCCGCTCATATCTTCGACATTACTTGTATCAAAGCTTGTAATATCAATCTTCATGTTTGAACAACCATCAAACATTCCACTCATATCTCTAACTTTGCTGGTGTTGAAATTATCAATGATTAATGTTTTATTATCACTGCCATGAAACATATTGGACATATCATTAACTTTGCTAGTATCAAATCTAGATAAGTCTAGTGTTTTTGCAGAACAATTACTAAACATGCAGCTCATATCTCTAACTTTTCTTGTATCAAAACTAGATAAGTCTAATTCAATAGCCTCACAACGTGCAAACATTGCTCGCATGTTTTTAACTCTGCTGGTGTCAAAACTAGATAAGTCTAGTGTTTTTGCAGAACAATTACTAAACATTCTCCCCATATCTCTAACTTTGCTAGTATTAAAACTAGATAAGTCTAATGAATCTGTATCAAATGAACTAAACATTCCCTCCATATTAATTACATTGCTTGTATCCATTTTTTCAAGTCCTATAATCTTTGCTTTGCAATTACAGAACATTTCACTCATATTAATAACTGTGCTCGTGCAAAATGATTTAATATCAATACTATTAGCCCAACAATCTTTAAACATGTTACTTGTTGATTCAAGTCCATAACCACCAATAACTTGTATATCTTTATCACGGAACTCTGTACTATTGTATCTTAAGCGATCTGCATTCTTAAACTTATTGCTTACTATAGAAATAACCTGATTATCTTTTACAAGATTTATTGCTGTATTATTGCCTGCTTTGATTTCTTTAAAACCGAGTACCTTAAGCTTATTTATACTGTTCTTTGTATCTCTAATGAGTTCTGTCATTGTCTTATTATTATAAACCTTATTTGAAGTGTTCTTGTTAGCCATTACTTTGATCCTCCTCTTGAACTCTCTACATCTATTACTTTTCCGTTGTATTCAATCTCTTTAACGTTGATATCCTTAAACCTAAGTATGTGATTAACAATTCTTTTATTGCTTGTAATTAGCCTACCAATGTTACTACCCATAAACATTGTTCTTAATCCAGTTGCCTTAACTATATTAAAATCACCAAGATTAATCTTTTCTATATGACATCTAAAAAACATATGATTAATGTCTTTTACATTACTCATGTCTATACCACTAATATCTAGGTCATTTATCCAACTGAAATCAAACATATGACTCATATCTTTGACATTGCTTGTATTGAAACTACTTAAGTCAAGTACAGGTGTTTTACAACGTGAGAACATTTCGCTCATATCCATTACATTGCTTGTATCAAAATTTCCAAGTATCAGTGATTCTATTTTACTGAAATAAAACATTTTACTCATATTATGAACTGAACTTGTATGTAATTCTGATAAATCTAGATTACCAATATTACAGAATGCAAACAATAGATCTGCTTTTTCAAGTCCATAACCACCTATTACTTTAAGCCTCTTACCCTTCAGCGTTTCATCATCATAACATAATCTATCTGTATTCTTAAACCTATTATTGATTATGGAGATAGCATTTTCACCAACTACAAGATTTACTGCTTTATTCTCTTCAATATCAGTATTATAGCCGAGCATATTCATCTTCTCTATTTTTACTTTTGTTTCCTTAATAAGCTCGTTGATCTTTTTCTTGTTTTTCTTAATAGTATTTGCTGCGTTCTGCTTGTTCTGCTGGTTCACAAGGTTCTGCTGGTTCACAAGGTTCTGCTGGTTCACAAGGTTCTGCTGATTCTGATTGGCCATGACTAGACCCTCCTTAAAAAAATTAAAGTATTCTGTAGAAATTTTTTTCTACACCCCTTAATATTTAAGTGTTATCTGACCAGGGTCTCAGTTTAAAATTTTTTCTTATTGCTTTTTTACTAATGTTTACTGCATCATTTTTATTTCTTACTGTATTCACCAATGCCATCGGCTTAAAACTTTTTATTGCTTCTTTTCAATGCCCATTGTATTAACATTTATAACTATTAAACATTTATTGCCTCTATATAACTCAGATAGATAAGATAACTTGTATAAGTATGATTATCTTTAAATTTCTCTGTTTCTTGTCACATTTTATATTGTTCAAGAAAGGTTATATATAGAAAGGCGGTTTTATTATGATTGATACTTTTTATTCTGATCTGCCGGAGACTCAAACCTATAATGAACTCTTTAACAGAATCATTGACCGGCTCAAAACCTCTACTGAATTAAATCTTGATGTTAGTGCTCTTGCAAAAGAAATTGATGAACTCGATAAACTATATCCAGTTGATTTGCAATTCTTAGAAGATAACAAATAATTAAAAATGATTATCAGAGTAGGGGAGAGGTTCTAACTTTCTTAACTTCATCGTTTTCAATTATTCATCATCTGCTGTGTCTTTTTCTTAACTAGTTATCTCGTTGATACTATCTTTTTATATTTTTCACTTCTCATAAACCTAATCCCTTAAACCCTATCTTAAAATTTCCATTCTTTTCCATACACCCACTCACCCCACAATTTTCAACCTCAAATTTTTCAATCCCAAAAATTCCACGTCCAAAACCACTCACTGTATCCTTGTTTTGTCAATTTGGTATGAAAAATAGTTTTACCACTGTATAGCGATTTTTTCAGTTGCGAACAAAAATATATCTTTTTCCCTCCAACTGCAAACAACCGATTTTTATTTTTTAAAATTGTTGATTCCACCTATTACTGCTCTTGATTTTCTCTCAGTGATCACCAATTCAGGCTCTCAAAAATTTCTTCAAATGTTACCACTAATTTTATCTTAATGATTATATTATAAACATATTCTTTATGAATTCAATGCTTAAAAATCTATCATTGCATGAAAGGGAAGAGGACTGCTATCTTTGTATTCACTATGACTACATTTCATATAGTAATGAAAGTTTTTAATATACTTTGCTTCTTTCATTCAATACTTGATTACAAATTATTATAGTGTTACTAAAATGGGAAAGCTGCCGAATGACTTTTTATTTGTGGTTATCAAAAAATGGGATAACTGCCGAACAAGTAGGTGTCTGAAAGTGTTTTGCTGCCTGCATTTAAACACTATCTGCTTTTTCATCAATTTGATCAGCATCAAAATGGGAAAGCTGCCGAATGACTTTTTATTTGTGGTTATCAAAAAATGGGATCACTGACGAATGATTTTAATTTTCAGTCTTGAAAATGGGAAAGCTGCCGAATGATTTTTTATTTGTGGTTATCTAAAAATGGGATACAGTCTGAATGACTGTCAGCTAAACATCTACATTGCTTCTTAGTATCAAAATTTTAGGCATCAAAATGGGAAAGCTGCCGAATGAATTTTTATTTGTGGCTTCAAAAAAATGGGAAACCAGACGAATGATTTTAATTTTTAGTTGCAAAAATGGGAAAACTGCCGAATGATTTTTTATTTGTGGCTTTCGAAAAATGGGAATATGTCTGAATGACTGTCAGCTAAACTAGGCTATTGTATCTTAAGCTATAATTTTCAGGTAATAAAATGGGAAAGCTGCCGAATGAATTTTTATTTGTGGCTTTAAAAAAATGGGATACTGTCTGAATGACTGCCAGCTAAACATTTATAGTGCTTCTCAATCTATAATTTTCAAGTACTAAAATGGGAAAGCTGCCGAATGAATTTCTATTTGTGGCTTTAAAAAAATGGGATAACTGCCGAATGAAAAATATTTTTAGTCATCAAAATGGGAAAGCTGCCGAATGAATTTCTATTTGTGGCTTTAAAAAAATGGGAAACCGTCTGAATGAATGTCAGCTAAACATCTATACTGCTTATCTACACAACTTACACTGTTCACACTCTCAATTGATCTGCACAGTTCCACTATTTACACTGCTCTATCTCTCTACTTATCTGCACATTCTCCCAATTATCACTGCTCATTTTTTATATTACTCTGCACAGCTCCACATTCCCCGTGTCACCCTCTTTAAAATAAAAGTAAGGTTTACCTATGCCAGATAAACCTTACTTTTTATTACTGCTTATTTACTTTCATTGATATGTTATAAATAAATTCTTCCACTGTCGGCAATCTTCCACTTTCATTGCCTCTCTCTTTCTCACTGCCCTCAGTTTCTTCATTCTCACCCTCTCCATCTCTAAAACCTATGCCCTCCCACTTCTTCTTTGTCTGCTCATCTCTATTGTTCCACGCCGATTTAATTGCCTCTTCCATGTCTGATCTCACTTCTTCAACTGTCTTATTGTTCTTCAGTGCTATCTGTTTTATTATCTGCTTCACTCGCTTTTCCTCTGCTTCTGTCATGTTCTTGTTACGTCCTTTCATAAAATCGTTTATTAAGAACTACTAACGTTCTCTATAAACGAATTATATCACTCTCCCTTGTCGAATTTTGTCCTATATTGTAGCTATACTAAAAATATTGCGTTTAAACTCTTTACCTGCATATAAACAAAATTTGCAGCCCCCACACAGGCTGCAAATCAATCATTTATCATAGTGTCTAACACTTTTAATATCAAACGCTGCTTTTCTACCGGTAAACTGTTTATCTTGTTATTTATCATCGAAGACTCTATTTTACTAGTGATTATCAAATCATCACCCAGCAAATAATCAATACTCACTTCCAAAGTATTTGCTATTTCAATAAGTTTTTCAAGTCTAGGTGATTGCACACCTCGTTCAATTACACTTATATGATCAGGACTATAATTTATTGCTTCTGCAAGTGCCTCTTGCGTTATACCTTTTTCTTCTCTTGCTTTCTTTATTTTTAAACCAAGTGCTGCTTTATCCATTGATACCCTCCTTAAAGAACTGCTTTCGTTCTTTTTATTATAGGATATATCACTTGGTTTCAACAGTGTTTTAATAAACTACTTCCGACCTATAAACACTAATTACTAGAAAAATTAAAATGAAAATGTAAGAAAACAAAATAGGGGAGAACACTTTAAAAAAATGAAAATGCAATCAAACAAAACAAGGGGAACACACTTAGAAAAGGGGAACACACTTAGAAAAGGGGAAGACTTAAAATTTATTTATACTTGCTAAACTTAGAAATTGGTCTGCTCGGTTAATTGATTTATACTGTTCAACTGTTCTTACTATCAAACCGGTAAACACTATCTGCATATTCATCAGCTTCTTACTGTCAAACCGATAAACATTATCTGCACATTTACCCATTTATATTGTTCCACACTTCTACACGCTCTACAACTTCATCATTATCTGCACATTCATCAGCTTCTACACGCCCTATGCTTCTTACTGTTCTGCACATTTATCAGTTTCTTACTGTTCCACACTTCCTATTGTTCCACACTTAAACACTATCTGCATATTCCCACAATTATCACTGTTCCACTTGCCACATATAAACAGTTATACTTAGAACGCCTACAAATTTCTCTCCCCGGTAAACCTTAAACCACTAGATGCCTAAATCTTTATTTATAAAATATTACTAGGTTTACTGCTGGTTTCCATTTTCAACAAAGACTTAATAAAAACTATTTATAAGTACAAAAACAAAATAGGGGAGAACACTTTAAAAAATGAAAATGCAATCAAACAAAACAAGGGGAACACACTTAGAAAAGGGGAAGACTTAAAATACTAAAAATGCAATCAAACAAAACAAGGGGAACACACTTAGAAAAGGGGAAGACTTAAAATTTATTTATCAGCATTAAACTTAGAAATTGGTCTGCTTATTCATCAGCTTCACTTGTCGAACACATTTATACTGTTCCACACTCTCTACCGGTAAACACATTTATCACATTTATACTGTTCCACACTTTCTACTGGTAAACACTATCACCAATTTCTCACTGTCCTACACTTCATATTGTTAAGCATATTCATCAGCTTTATCTGCATTTCTACCTATTTACACCTGCCTCTACAATTCAACTGTCCTACACTTAAAATTGTTAAGCACATTCATTACATTTTATATTGTCTAACTGGTAAACATTATCTGCATATTCATCAGCTTCTTACTGTTCCACACTTCCTACTGATCTGCACAGTTCCACACTCTCATTGCCGCCCCTTTATTTCCCTTTGTCCCTCCTTTTAAAATAATTGTAAGGTTTATCTATTTCAGATAAACCTTACTTTCATTGATATGTTATAAATAAATTCTTTCACGCCTCAGTCTAGTGTAATCCAGTACCCCATGGTGAGTTTGGATCTACTGCACTTCCACCTTCAGCATATTTATCTTCCTCTGCTTGTTTTATCATTTCTTCTGTCCACCAGTCTGGATATCCAGTTGGTAATCCACTACTACTTGTTTGATTATCTACATTTTGTGATTGATTTTGGAGAGGATAGTCAATACTCAAATAGCCGTTATTCACCCAAACTTTATCGCCGTTGATTCTAAGTAAACTCCAACCGCTTGCGTCACCGGTTCCTATTCCGATCCGATGATATTCCCCTGCATTTTTTAGCATTCCGATAGGAGTATTATTTTCTGTTGATGGTATTGAACGAGCATTTGGTGTTCCGACCGAATAAACAAATTCATCTACCTTGTCATAGGTATACTCAGGTTTATCTGAATGCAAAATATCATCTATATTATAATCGTCACCTATTATTTCCAAACCATTCTCTGTTTCTTCTACATATAAAAGATTATAACCATTTATAAATATCATCTGCCCATCAACTGTACCAGCATATCCCCACCCAGCTTTTTCAAGATTAGTAAATGTTAGTTTATCAGAATCATCAAATATATCATGTATAATCTGAAGTTCTTCTTCAGTCAGATAGTTTGTCTGGGCTTCATCATCGGAATGTTCTGGCATCACGTCGGTGACAGTCTCCGGCTCGGGTTCAGGCTCGGGTTCTGGCTCGGGTTCTGTCTCCGATGTTGGCTGCGGTTCCGGCTCTGGTTCCGATTTGGTCACAGGCACAGGCTCAGTCTCCGGCTCTATCTCCGGTGTAGATACCTCAATATATTCAGCCTTTGGTGCTTCCTCTGCTTTTTCCTCAACAACCGGCGCTTTTACACAGCCGGAAATGAGCAGCATGGATAAAACAGCGGCTATAATCGTTAATCTTTTCATCTGTCGTTCCTCCGTACTTGTTGTGATTTTATTAGCTATGATTATCTGTATTATACAACAAGTAATTTAGCATTTCAATAAAGGTAAATAGTTTTATTAACTGCTTTTCATTCATTATCACTGGTTTTTCAGCCTCACTAATTTAACTGCATTTTCCTTATCCTTATCGCGATTAAATTCTTTTGTTCACTGTCTGTCAATCTTTCCTATTCTTTATTAAAACTTCTATCAAAATTGAAGACTCTTTTGGACATTTTTCTTTTTGGTTTTGGTATATTTTATTTAGATTTATGCATGGGGAGAGGCTGGTTTCGTTTTTGTCAACTGATTGTGTGAGTGTTGCGATGTGTGCCAATTCTCACTATGTGCCTAAATTTACACATATACTGAAACATATAAACAAAATAAGGACACCTCAAAATCAAGGTGTCCTTATCATCAATTCTTAAATGTATTTACTTTTTATTACTCTGCTTAATCTCCTTATTTACTCTGCATGTTCCTCCACATTATCTGCCGAATTCTTAACAAGCCTCAGATACTTGTCATAGAAAGGTGTCAGATCAACATCCTCCGGAAGACCGAAAATGTCATCAGTAGTTATAACCTCAATCCGATTGTCATGGTTCAGAACTACTATTGCTACACTCTCTTTATCAAAGAGTATATCTCGAACATCCTGATACCAGTTCTTTTCAGAACCCTGTACCTCAACCTCTACAGAGAGCTTCTTTTCATCAACTTCGCTATGCGAAATCGTAATGATGAGGTCTTTATCCTTATGATACTTCATATACCTCTTAAGCAGAGGAATTGTTACAAAAGGACTAATCGTCAGGAAATATTGAGACACATAAACAGGTTTATCTGTTATCTCGTTATCTGCAACGATTCCACCCTTGACAAAATCAGCCTCAAGCTCGTCAAGGAGTGCTTCCTCTGCCGGATCAACTGCTTCATCTGTCTCAACCGGCTCTGCCTGATCTGCCGCCAGATTTTCATCAAGCAGCTTTTCCAGCTCTTTACTATTATTCTTCTTTTTACTCATTGTTATTTTACCTCCAAAATTTTATTTATTTTTATCTCCACCCCTACTATCACGCAACATATTCATTTATTCAATAAATATTTTTGATGAATTTTTATATATCATTTATTCTTTACAACTTTATTTGCAAGTCTAACTTTATCAGTGTATTGTCAATAAGATTAAGTGCTTGTCTATACGACATATTTTTACTTGCTATTAAATCATATAAACTGTCAACATTGATTTTTACATTGTTAAGCTTATATAAATAAGCTGCCTTCCTCAGTATTACTTTGATCGAATCATTATAACTAACTGTCAGCTCTCCACCTAGCATGTAAACCCTCCAATCATCTAATGTCAGTTAATATAACATCAGGTTCAAATATAATATCCAAGTCCACCGAGCTTAACAAATCATCAAGTTCACCTACTACTGCCTCTACAATCTCAGTGTTCGTCAAATCATCGTTAAGTACCTTAAAGAGAAATTCATCTGTACTAACATCATAAGCCCTCATTAATGCAGATGTACAAACAATTAAATCAAAAACCTCACTACTTGCTTTTGTCAGCTTCTGACTATAATCCAACGCCTTTATTCTCTTTAATTCCTTGTTATTAATTGTCATTTTCAACCTCCAATTTATCAAGAATTGTTCATTCAAAATTATCTTAGTGATTACTTGATCTTGATTGTCTACCTCCAATCTCAACAAGTCTTTTTATTGTCAAATATATTTACACATAATAAAAATACCGCCTCTATCTAAACGATAAAAGCAGTATTTTTTATTGATTTATATATCTTTGAGTGTTATTGCTTGTTCATGGCTTGTTATGGATTTACTATGATCTGATCTTTCTCATTATTATAACAGTAACCTAACTTAATGCTGACACTTCCAGTTATCGGATCATCCCAGTAAACTCTTGATCCACCATTTTCATATACTAGTACTGAATAGTTTTGTAATGCATCCACATATCCCATTATATGTGCTGAACCATAATCTACATAGTCCTTGATGATTCGTCTACCGTTATCAAGTGACTGTGCAATGTCAGCCATTGTTCCTCCAATTGTCGCTCTCAAAGGTATCTGCTCGTCATCAACTAAAAGTGTTATGATTGCGTAATCCTTGCTATTCCAACCAACAGTAAACACAACCTGAGAAATCACCTGATTTTCAACTGCATTATCCTGAGCTGCAATGTTTCCATCATAATTAAGTGTTATATAATCTTTACCGTTGATCACAGGAAAAGCAGCTGCATTAATATTTCCAGTTGAAGGATCCGCATTTGCTTCATTCATCTGAAATCCATAACTTTTAATGCCTACTTTTTCTTTTCTAAAGTCAGTATTAAAAGCAGCAAGCCCCCAGTTAGTGGTCTTTTCTATTCTACAAGATTTAACCTCTACAGGTCCGTATGAATCATTCGTTATGCGTGCTAAACCACTTTCTGCACAAAAAACATTTCCATCCATATCCATATACATTGGAAGTCCTACCGGAACTGTTACTGTAAGCTTTGAACTGTCCTGAATTAACTCAACATCTGTCGTTCCTTTGCCATGAGATATGTAATTATCTGCAAGCACCGGAACTGATAAACTTAAACTTAATAGTATCGCTAATGTCAAAGACATTACTTTTGTTGCGTTATTACGAAATTTTACTAATGCCGTGTTCATATGATTTATTCCGTTTCTCATATTTTTACACCCTCTTTAATTTATTACAAAAGCAGGGAGCCTCAAAATTTAAGGCTCCCTTAAAACTTACTCTAGTATTTTATTTTTAATCTATTGTTTTGTTAGTTAGTCTATTGTCTTGTTAGTTAAAAGAGTTCAATTTTTTATTCGTAAAGCTTAATCTTTAATCTACTTGGAGTCTTAATCTATTATTATTTTAATGTATATACACGACCAGCAACTAATATATCAGTATTCATTACTGGTACATCATTATAACAAATGATCATTCCGTTATTACTTGCTAACTGTTTATTACTGTTAATTACAAAATTATATTCAGCCATTCTATTACCCCAACTTTCAGCTGTCTCATTATAATGTGCTGAATATGTTTGAGCATTAATTGTTATTGTAATATCTCTAATGTATGAATTATTGTTGCTAATTGTATCATCCCAATTAATCATATTACCAGAGTTATCAGTAACTAATGATGAAGATTCGGTTTCAGAATTATAATGCCAAAGCACTAATTTACCAGTTCCAGGGTGTTTCCATATTTCGAAATTGCCATCATCATTTTCAGAAGAAGTTACCCAATCAACAATTGTAGCTCCATTAAATGTATGATACGTAGTATCATTAATTTTAAAGGATATAGTCTTTTCATTTGCTGTAAATTGCTTTGTGCTATTGGTAATATAATTATCACCGTCTGAAATAACGTCTGTAGCTTTTACATCGATTCCATTATTTCGTACATAGTAATTAAAATTATCAACAAGCTTTCCCTCTAAAATATGATATCCATAGCTATTACTCTTGGAAGTAGCCCACTCATAAACTGTTGTTCCGATTTTTGCTGAAGCTGTATTACCATCAATTGTAAAATCAACTGATGGTGCTGGGTCTGGTCTTACTACTGATGTTTCATGTGTATAAACACCATTTTCAACAATTACATCATTTTCATAAACTTTGTTACCCTTGTAAAATACTGTATTACCGTTACAATCTGTAAATAATCCGTTCTCTATCTTATATTTTCCAGTAGATCTATTGTTATAGCTTGAGTTAACCCAATCCGAAGCAGTCATTCCATATTTGCACTGAGTATACTGAATTCCGCCTAGATTGAATACAAATCCATATTCATATTCTTCACCGTCTGTAAATTTATTATTACTACTTAAAGAACCCTTACTATTATGAATAAGAGCACCAAGACTATCGGTAGCAAGGTAACCAGCTCCATTAATTTTAAAATTTTTAGTATTATAACTGGAACCGACC
>JAEEGL013983280.1_pt1 | contig 11922 bp, 6 predicted proteins | sample 9134231 | NCBI WGS metagenome assembly JAEEGL01 (sample SAMN16246548, study PRJNA631951) | gut metagenome | biome: gut microbiome; feature: rumen; material: fiber-attached | host: Bos | place: Iran: Karaj | collected 2018-10 | reverse complement strand
GTTCCGTACTTGCGGTAGGTGGCTGTCTGGTATTTACCGTTACGGAAAAAATGGTTAATTCATTGATACTGATGCCTTCATTCGGAAAAGTTCAACTTAAATTAGCATCTTTGTTCAATGTAATTTCTACAGAATCATTCTTAATCGACTTATTAAAAACATCAAAGATACAAAACCACGAAAATGGTACTATCTTAAAATCAATACCAAGATCATTTGCAACATCTATCCAGAAAGACTTGGCGAGTGTTATTCAGCCATATCTTGAAGGTATCATCTACGGTGTAAACTCATTAACAGAACAACTTGCTAAAAAATCCGAAAGCAACGATGAATTAGGCGGATTATTCTAGGGAGAGTATAATGGGTGCAAAAGTAAGACGTAAAAAAGAAGAATTTCAGGAAAATATATTCTGGGTAACAATTTCCGACTTATTTATCGGTATGTTCATGATTTTTGCGACATTATTCTTCGCATTCTGTGCTAACACAGGGCAAGGCAGTGTTGATATTGTTCAGGCAACCGAACAGGCGGTTCAGCAGATGATTGAAAAATCAAAACAACAGGACATTAACGCTGTTGAAAAATCAGAACTTGAAGAAATGACACCGGAAGAAAGACCTGTTAAGAATACTATTGACGTTGAAATCGATCCGTTCACAGGTATGGCAAAGATTTCTGACCTTGAATTGTTCAAACTCAACAGTGCAGAATTAACTCCCAAGGGAAAAGACTTTCTGCAAAAGTTTTTACCTATTTATTTAGACGGGGTACTCTCATCAGAATTAAAACAATATGTTTCATATATTATCATTCAGGGGCACACCGATTCACACTTGTTCAGAGGAAACCATACTCCTCAGGAGCAGTACATGCTTAATATGAACCTGTCAATGAATCGTGCGTACAATGTTGCAGTTTATGCATTCAATTTAAGTAAAAACAAACCTTATTATAAAGATTTGACCCATATTATAAGGGTTGAGGGTGCAAGTTTCAGTAAACCAATACTGTATAAAGGCAAAGAAGATTACAACCGAAGCCGTCGTGTAGAATTAAGACTTGTACTTAAAGAGCAAAAATTTGACATCTTACAACAGTTCTTAAAGGGCAGTAAAACTACCCCTAGAGGTGAATCATCTTATGAAAAACTTTGATGAGAAACTGATACTTGAAACTATTAATATGATAAGGTTATACAACCTTGATATTCGTACTGTTACAATGGCTATCAGTTTGCGTGACTGTATAGACAGAGATATAAATTCTGTCTGCAGACGAATACGTGAAAAGATTTTAAGACACGCAGAGAACCTCGTTAAATACGCAACAGATGTTGGTGACGATTATGCAATACCTATTGTGAACAAAAGAATTGCTGTCACCCCTATCTCAATAATAGGAGAGTCCTGTGATAGTTATGACTATGTAAAAATAGCGCATACGCTAGATGAGGTTGCAACAGAGGTTGGAGTGGATTTTGTAGGCGGATATTCCGCACTCGTAGAAAAAGGTTGCACTAAAGGCGATTTAGCACTTATAAAATCAATTCCAGAAGCACTTGCAACAACAAACAGACTATGTTCATCAGTAAATGTGGGCAGTTCAAAAGCAGGTATAAATATGGATGCAATTTTAGAGGTTGCAAAGACCATAAAAAAATCTGCAGAACTCACAAAAGATAATGACGGACTGGGTGCTGCAAAATTTGTATGTTTTTGCAACTCTGTAAGTGATAATCCTTTTATGGCAGGTGCTTACTGCGGATACGGTGAGCCTGAATGTGCCTTAAATGTCGGAGTATCAGGTCCGGGGGTTGTTAAAGCGGCAATTTCTCATTTAGACAGAAAGGCAGATTTAGGGACACTGGCAAAAACAATAAAAGAAACTGCATACAAAATAACCTCAACAGGCGAACTTGTAGGCAGAAGACTGGCAAAAAAACTGGACATTCCATTTGGGGTAATCGACTTATCACTTGCCCCGACTCCCGCTATTGGTGACAGTGTGGCAGAAATTTTTCAGGCAATGGGTCTTGAACATGTCGGGGCGCATGGTACAACTGCCGCTCTTGCTATGCTGAATGACGCCGTCAAAAAAGGTGGAATTATGGCAAGTTCTTATGTTGGCGGACTATCAGGGGCATTTATTCCTGTATCGGAAGATGCAGGCATGATTGAGGCATCTGCGAAAGGATATTTAACCTTTGATAAATTAGAGGCGATGACCTCTGTATGTTCTGTCGGGCTTGATATGATTGCTATTCCCGGAGATACACCTGACACAACTATTGCCGGTATAATTGCTGATGAAATGGCAATAGGCATGATAAATAAAAAGACTACTGCGGTGAGAATTATCCCTGCCATAAACAAAACAGTCGGGGATAAGGTTGTATTTGGCGGACTTCTCGGTGAAGCACCTGTTATGGCGGTGAACAGTTTATCTTCTGCCGATTTTGTAAACAGAGCAGGAAGAATACCTGCCCCATTACATAGTTTAAATAATTAATATTTTTTAACATAACTAGCAAATTATTTTTTTAGGATTTTTTAAGCAAACAACAGTGTGTAACCCCCATAAAATCAGAGGTCGTTTAGTATATGAATAAAATTGGTCTTTTTGATTATATTCGACAGGCAGGGAAAGTTAATCTGCATGAACAAGGTACTTTATCAAATTCAAGATATGAAGAATTAAAAAGTGCGCAAAAAATGATAAAAAGTTTTATAAAAAACAGTGATTGCAGAGTTGATATATACGATGCACAAACTGTTCCTGCTGATAAATTTGTATATACCAAAAGACCTGATAGTGTATATGTAGAAATGACAGATTTACTTTGCAACAAGACAAAGAGTGAAGAGTTTTATGACAAGCCTGGTGAATCATTTATAAGACAGATTTTTAAATTTATAGATAAGGCTTCGGGGGTGGAAGAACCTATCGAAAAAATGAAGAGTTTGCAACGAACAAAAGTGCATAAATTAATTATGCATAAACCACTGGAATTTGACAAAGTGATTTAGGATATTACAAAACTTAAACATGTACTTGAAATATTTGTGTGTTTCAATTACGATAATAATCGAGCGTTTTTTAACGCTGATTTTTGTACTAGTTAGATAAAGGAATAGCAAAATGAATCCTATAATTGCAGAATTAGAAAACCAATATAAGAAAGATAATATTCCTGAAATGAATCCTGGTGATACCGTAAAAGTATTCGTAAGAATTGTTGAAGGTAACAAAGAAAGAATTCAGGCATTTGAAGGAACAGTTATTAAAGAACATGGTTCAGGTATTAACAAAACCATCACTGTCAGAAAAGTATTCCAAGGTGTTGGTGTAGAAAGAGTATTCTTACTAAACTCTCCACGTATTGACAAGATTACTGTTTTAAGACGTGGTGATGTCAGACGTTCTAAACTTTACTACTTGAGAGAACGTTCAGGTAAGGCAACTCGTATCAGAGAAAAAATTGAAAAAAGATAAGACACACATTCACTGGTATCCGGGGCATATTGCGAAAGCCGAGCGACTTCTCAAGGAGAAACTAAATCTTGTAGATGTCGTAATTGAGGTGTTGGATGCTCGTTTACCAAAATCGAGTAGTTATAATGATATTAAGAGAATCCTAGGTGACAAGCCTAGGCTTCTTTTGTTAAATAAGTCAGATTTAGTAAACCCTGAAGAGATAAAAGAATGGGTTAAACATATAGAAGAACAATCCGGCTGTCCTGTAATAATTATAGACACAAAAACCAACAGAAACTTTAATATTATAGAGAAAAAAGTTTTAGAACTGGCAGAGCCGAGAATACAGGCATTGATGGCGAAAGGGCTATTACGCAGACCTGCAAGAGTTGTTGTTGTAGGGCTTCCGAATGTTGGGAAATCAAGTATTATCAACAAACTGACAAAATCGTCAAAGACTAAAACAGGTGCAAAAGCGGGGGTTACAAGACAACAACAGTGGGTAAGAATTAACCCGAATATTGACTTGCTTGATATTCCGGGGATAATACCTATGAAGCAGGAGGATCAAATGAGAGCAAAGAAACTTGCTTTTGTAAATTCTGTATCAGAAAACGCATATTCACCCGAAATGGTAGCAAAAGAATTACTCTTAATAATCAATGAAAACGAGTATTATACAAAAAAATTCAAAGAATATTATACATTACCTGACGAGAGCGAACTTTCAATAGAAACGATATCAAAATCAAGAAACTGGATTAAAACAGGCGGAGAAGCAGATACGGAAAGGACATCTCAATACATTTTAAGAGATTTTCGTGACGGTAAAATCGGTAAATTCATTTTGGATAAATTAGAAGAATAAATTATGGTTTACCGAGCAATGCTCTGTAAGTAGTTAAGAAAATCAAGTTATTATTCGCAAATATAAAACATCTTGCCGAATTTGCCGACATTCTTAACTACTTATATACTTAACTACGTTTAAACAATAATTTAATCTATCTTGACACCTGCCAACACCTGAGATTTAAAATTGTTCAGGTCTTCTATTGTATCAATACCGATAGGTTTTTCATCAACGGTATCGACTTTAATTTTCATACCCATTTGGAGAACTCTTAATTGTTCAAGACTTTCTGTCAATTCTAACGGAGTTTGCGGGGCATGAGTCATAGCAAAAAGAGCCTCCCGTTTATAGCCATAAATACCAATATGTCCGTATAATTTAGCATGACCTTCATTACGTTCATAAGGGATTTTTGAACGTGAAAAATAGAGTGCAAAATTATTGTTATCAAACACACATTTTACAAGGTTAGGGTTCTCTGCTTCTTTTTTATCTTTAATTTCGGTTACAAGAGTGGAAACATCTGCGCTATCGTCAAATTTTACTAATCTTATAACCTTGTCAATATTTTCAGGGTCAATCATAGGCTCATCCCCCTGAAGATTAACAATATAAGCAATTTCGGGGTGACGTTCGACAACCTCGGCAATTCTGTCACTACCACTGTTGTGACTTTCCAGTGTCATTTCTGCCTCTGCGCCAAACATAAGTGCAGTTTCATAGATTTGCCGGTTATCTGTTGCAATAATAACCCTATCTGCAAGCGTTGCCTGTACTGCCTTTTCAAATACCCACTGAATAATAGGTTTTCCACCAACCTCTATTAGCGGTTTTCCTTTTAGTCTGCTCGAACCGTATCTTGCAGGAATAATTACTGCTGTTTGTTTATCATCCATTTTTCACCCTCGCTTTTTGTTACAAATATTATACATCTAATAAATAAAGTGGCAAAATTTTTACAGTCATTATATTTCATTGAATTAGGAATGAGGAATTAAGAATTTCTTTATGGGGCTTTGGCTCATGGATATTATATTAGATTTAGATAATATATATATGTTTAATTAATCTTTAATTTTATATCCTAACCCAGTCTAAAATACAGTCGGGCTTGCCCGACATATTAATTCCTCATTCTTAATTGGTAAATTATTGTTTACTTACCGATAGCCCATTTAAAACCAAACGATAACATAACGCCGTTGCGTCCGCCGTTTCTTATGAGTGCCTGTCCAAAGCCTGTAAATCTTTCGCCCCATTTACGCTGAACACCTACACCGTATTCAACATAAGGGTTAACACTCATATCAGGAATACTTACATCAGGTAATGAGAAATGGGTCTTATCCATTATATTCCATCTCATATTTATTGACAAATATGGCTGCCAGCCTTTTGGTAAATTAAAGATAAACTTAACCCCTGGGGCTACCTGTATTGCGTGCAACGGGCTTGAAGATACTCTGTGTCCCAAACCGTTATTATGCGCAAATGTATGCACAAATGAATATGATAAGAGTAAACTTGGCTGTAATATGAATTTACCGCCTTTGAACTCAAAGTTATAACCTGTTTTACTTGCAATACCTGCCATCAGCATAGGGAAATTTTCGTGTCCTAAATCAGTAGATGCGTTCACTGCGTTAGCACTTACGTTTGCAGTCAGACCGGTAAAGAAGTTCCTCTTATACCAAACCTCTGTTACACCTAATGTTCCGCCGTTCTGGTCTATACTTTGTTTGTTAAAGTCCAGAGTAGATCCGTTATATCCGACATACGCACTGAACTGTCTTTGCCAGCCGTTCTTCAACTGTTTTATATCAGCATCTCCGCCAAAGAAATTACCGTAACTTATGCTTCCGACTTTTGGTCCATGTGATAAATTAACTTTCTCAAAAGTAACATAAGGTCTTGTCCATAGCCCTTTTCCGTTTTGGTTTATACCGTTTTGGAAATAGGTTACGTCATTACCTGTATAAGCATATCTGTTTACCCCTTCTGCTTTTCTTTCTTCAAGCGTTTTTGTCATATTCATATCCATATTCATAAACGCCTGATCATAGGAATTTATCTGGGTTAAATACCCGCCTAACTGTGCGGCAACAGGTGAGGCAAGGGTGCATGGTTTTGCCTTCTGTCTGTATGCAGTTGCTCTTAATATTCCGTTTTCGTCTAATGATGATTTGAGTTTGTAAGTAGCCTCTCTTGTTTCTGCTGTGGTTGCACTCATTGTTCCCACAACTGAACCTTCACCTACATTTATTGTAACAGGGGTTTTACTGTCAGAGGTAAGATTTACCTTTGATACATTTACCGACCCCGTACCCTCAACGGTTTCAGCAGTAACCTTGTCACTTTCACCGTTTTTTAAGTCCATATCTATTGCAAAATTTGATACTGTATCATCTGCAAGAGATAATGATGTAAGGGCAAGTGTACCGATTTTATTATTAGCGATTGACGTACCTGCATTAGCAGAAAGCGAAAGTTTCATATTTTTAAGAGCATCTTCGTTTTCAAAAACAAGTGTTCCTGTTCCGCTATGGTTAAATGTAATATCGCTGTCTTGAGCAATAGCAGTTTCTTCTTTAATAATTACATTTCCTGATGTTGTAATCTCTCCAACACCGCTTATATAATCGTTAACTGTAATCTTTCTGCCTTTATTTGCCTGTAAATTTAATGTCGCATTATTCATGTGAATAGCATTTGATTTTTCGCCTGCTATATTACCTGAGAAAGAAACATTTTTCTTAACAGCAAAGATATTTGTAACACTTCCCTCATCAAGATACAACGCACCGCCTGCATTATTTGCTATATTGTTAGTAAAACTTGTATCGGATATTTGAGCAAATGCGTTTTCTCCGACATATATAGCCCCGCCATTGTTTGCGGAGTTATTCTTGAAAGTAGAACTGTCTATTGATAAAACGGAGTTGTCATCAATATAAACAGCACCGCCGTTACCTGTTGGAGCACTATTATTAGCAAAGGTTGACCCTGTTATTATTGTTGTCCCGTTATTATAAACAGCACCACCGTTTATTGCGGTATTATCATACGATACTGTTTTTGACGGGGCTTTACCAAAGTTAGATTTTTGTATTCTTAAAATACCTTCATTATATATTGCGCCACCTGCTTCCCCGCCTGCGTTTTGGTAAAATTTAGAACTAATGACGGTTGCGTCAGCACCTACTGTGTTGTAAACTGCACCGCCTCTTGTTGCTTTGTTTTCAGTAAAGGTTGATTTTGAAACACCTAAAAGGTTTTCATTATAAACTGCACCACCATATCTTGCCTCATTATAAGAAAATTTTGATGATGTAAGTCCGCCTGTGATTGTATTTTTACTGTTATAGGTAACTATATCGCCTGTATTATAAACCGCACCGCCTCTGCTTGTTGCCTTGTTATAACAGAATTTTGACGATTTATCGGTAAAGTTTCCGCTATTATAAACAACAGCACCATTAGAAGCCTCGTTATAATATTTATTATCTGCTTTATCTGTCAGACCATAAGTATTACTGTTTGAATTTAACTTGCCTGCGTTATAAATAACACCGCCATTTGTTGCGTTGTTATTTGCAAATTTTGATGATTTTACAGTTGTTACATTATATGGAACATTCTCCTGCGGAAGTGCTTTGTAAGCAACATATAACGCCCCTCCGTTTATTGCACTGTTTCCTTTTTCAGTAACAGAGCCGAAATTTGATTTTGAAATATTTACTTTACCTTTTTCAGTATAAATAGCCCCGCCATTTTCAGCAGCCGCATTTTCATAGAAATTATTTTTGGAAATACTTACAGTAACATTTTTTTCAGGTGAAGAGTTTACATAAATTGCGCCACCTGATACAGATTCATTTTCTCTGAAAGTATCAGATGTAAGTTTTGTTGTCCCTCCTGCATAAATTGCACCTGCTTTTGAGTCTGCATCATTGTTTACAAAATAAGAATTTTTAATGGTTGCTTTACCTGTATTGTAAATAGCCCCACCAACATCAGCAGTGTTTTCATAACTGCCTCGTTTGTCGGTTGCCTTACCATAGTTTACGTAATTTGTACTAAATGTCCCGCTGTTATATACAACACCGCCATATCTTGCAGTAAGATTATTAAAGGCATTTGCGTAATTCTTTTTCTTACCGTTATAAGTCAGCGAACCTGAAACGTTTTTTATACCTGAACCATCTCCATCAGTTTCATTTTCAAGCAAATCTATTTTGGTAAGTTTTACTTTTCCGCCGTAATTTACAAACGCACTCTTGAAGCCTGATATTATAAAATCACTTGCTGTAAATTTTTTCTTTGATGCAAGCGCATTTGGAGTATCCTTTATTACAAACCCCTCAATCTCATTTGGGGTATAAATTGTTGAATAGGTATCCCCTTTCAGAGTAAACTTTTTAGGATAAACTGTTCCGGAAAAAATACCTGTGCCATAATTATAAAGATTTTTCTGAATTTCTGCTTCATTATATAGTTTATAAGTTTTATTTTTAGTATCGAAAATCGCCTGAACCAAAGGGTCATCACTGCAATCAGGATCAAAACCTGCAATCATAGAACCATTTAGTCCCATTTTTGCATAAATAGGTTTATCGTCAATATAATACAATATAAGCCCGTCTGTATATATTATTTCACCTGTTTCTTCATCTATCTCATAAAACTGAATAAAATTCTTTGACTCACTTCTAACATCAAGCAATTTTATTCTTATGGAATCAACATCAGGCATCATTCCGTCTATGTAGTTAAAATTATCTTTTGAAATAAGGATAACCCCGTCACCTTTATTATCTTTAACTTTATCGGTTGTAATTTTATCAGACTCGCCACGCATTAAATCAACATCAAAGTTGTACTTTGTATCAGAATTAACCACTAAATCTGAAGCATATATCGTATTACATTTCCCGTCATTCAAATCAAATGTACCGCCGTTAAGAGATAGTTTTGCAATCGGTTGGGCGATTGAGCCAATACTTTGCTGAAGAACGATTTTAACAGTTCCGGCATTTTCTGACCCATCATTTATATTAAGGTTCAACAGTGATTTTTCACCGGTTGCAAGTCCTGAAAGCAGGCTTATAGAGTGACCGTTTCTTGCAAACAGATTAAGAGTCTGTTCTCTGTTTGCGTCCATATAAATATCGTTTGGCGCACCTGTTGGAGTTGTGTCATTTTTATTCTGATAGTTTTGAGAGAAAATAGTATCCATATTCTCTGCAATAACATTAACATTATTTTTCGAATAAACAGCCCCGCCAAGACCCTCTGCAAAATTATCGGATATAATAACATCTTTTAAAGTTGCAGTTGTTTCACTGTCGGTAGAATTCATAAATACAACCGAACCACGTTTTTCACTACGTTCGGTATAATCTGTAACAACATCTTCATCAATAGGTCTGTATTCGTTATATCCTTTCGTGCCGGCCCCTGTTATTTCAACATTTTCTACCGTCAAAAGTGTTTTCTTCGGAGAGTCTATTTCAAACCCGCCAAATTTAGCCATATTCATTCTCGCTCTTACATTTGCCTCTTTAAGAGCATCGCTTGTTGTTACAACATAAACCCCCGGCTTTGTTGAACCTATATTTACAGGCAATTCGTACTGCTTATCAACACTTCTTTGGGTAAAAATAAATTTTCTGTCTTTTGAATAATCGACTTCTCCGGGGTATTTTGACATCTGATTTAATTCTACAATACCGTCATAGACAGGGTTTTTCTTCACTAAAACTCCTCTGTCCGTTGCTTCAAGGTGAACCTCTCCTACAAAAAAATCGTCTGTTATTGTGTAGTTATAATAATCAATATAAAACTTATAAAAATCGTGACCATCAAGAGCGTTTGTTAAATCAAGAGTAACATTTGACGGTGCATTAAGAAGAGTTATTTCTCTTTGACTTTTTGAACCGACAGGGGTGTTTGCATCAAGTGTTTCAAACCCGTTAATTGCCAATACTCTTACAACCCCTTCAGAATTATCTCCTACATTTATAACATCGGATGGTGAAGTTGTGCTTGCAAAATCTATATCCAGAATAAACCCTGCACTGTCACTGTTTGAGATATATGTATTGATATTGAACGGTTGGTCAATAACCCCTATTGTTCCTTGTGACATTGATAAATCAACGATACCATTGTTATGTGTAAATACAGAACTTGCAAATGTATCTCTGCCAATAGTCAATCTCCCCGAATTAAGAGTAAACGAATTTGCGCCACCCTCCTGGGCAAGGTTAACAAGCCTTGCAAATCTCATATCGGTATAAATTGCATCACCACTTGTCACAACACTGCCAAGCCCTGATATCTGAACAAGGTGGTAATCATCTTTACCGATATATGTATTCCCTGAAAGTTCTATTACACCGTCATTTTTTATCGAACTATACAGTTTTGAGGACTTTTCACTGTCAGAGGTTACATAAATATAATCATCATTTCTTAAGGTATTTTGTCTTGTTTCAGGAGTGGCAAATTCTACATTATTTAATTTTATTCTTCCTTTTATGTTTGAAATAGATTCTTCATTTTCGTATATTTTGACATCGTTCAGTACAACACTGAAATAAGGATTACCATCACTGTCTGTTTCAGGTACATCAACGGCATTTGACTCAAGACCCAAATTAGCATAATTCAGGTGAAGATTATTCAATATAAGTTGAGTATCTTTACTTGCCAGATAAAACCCTTTTTTACCCGCTATATCAAAGACTGCGTTATTACCGTTTACGGTAAATTTACCAATGGCAGTTTCACCTATATCTTCTCTTGAGGTGTATAAATCACCTGTCATGTTAAATATTCTTGTTGTTTTAATATCCTCGTCAGTAAATCTGTTGATTGCACTCAAAGGGTCTTCTCTTGTTAAAATACCTATTATAAATGAATCTTTTGTATCATTAAGCGCAAAACCTATTGTTCCTATGAAAGAATTATCCTGAACGGTATATTCATTTTCGCCTGTTTTATAATCGTCTTTAATGGTTGTATATTCAGGGTTATGAGGAATTTCATAAACCATTTCTATTTTAATGTCCCCAACAACTCCGTCACTGTCAGGCAGTCTTTTTAATATTTCTTTTGTAACAAAACCATCCTGAGTATTTTTGGCAATATAGTTTGCAACCTCAAAAAACTCATCACGATTTATCCCCAAATCAGTTATCGTAACAGTACCTGTTGAATCGCCGTAAACAGTAATTGTATCATAATCAAATTTTGCCTCATTACCATTTTTATATGCTCTGAAATCTAAAAGATATTCTGTTGTACTTAAAGAGGTTAATTTATTAAACACATAGTTTTTATATTCTCCGTCTTTAGCGCTAAATATTGATTTTTCAATACGAACAGTAGTGTTTTCGTCAGCAAAAGTTCTTTCGCCTGATACAAGATTTATGCCTGATATATTAACATTAGCGTTAACTAAACCATTAAGGGTTTCGCCCGTAGTATAATCTTCTACATCTGTAAAGTTGAGATAAGCCCCTCCTTCACCGCCTTGGAAAGTCAGTTTATATGTAGTTGCACCACCTCTTGTAACAACACCGTCAAT
>JAEEGL013789655.1_pt1 | contig 11922 bp, 9 predicted proteins | sample 9134231 | NCBI WGS metagenome assembly JAEEGL01 (sample SAMN16246548, study PRJNA631951) | gut metagenome | biome: gut microbiome; feature: rumen; material: fiber-attached | host: Bos | place: Iran: Karaj | collected 2018-10 | reverse complement strand
CTTCTAATTAAATAACTATAAACAAGTTGTTTGTCTTGATATAAACAAACTTAACCGAGGGACTCTCGGGGATAGCCCATTGATACTGAAATCACTAGATTTCTTGAGTGGGAAGCCCCCATCTTCTATAAGTGGGGGAGGGTGTCACCTACTAAGTATTTGGCGAATACCACTCCAATATGGACCACCACTCCAGTAATGACATAGCAGGAGACGATGATTAATGTCCAGACAATTGCAGGGACGTTTTCGGAGATGAATTTAAAGACTGGGAAGGTATGTCCATCATAATGATAGAAATAATCACTACCTGTGGTAGCGTCAAAGATCCACACCGCTAAGGCTAAGATGCCGAATAATGACATTCCATAATAGACATCGTTCTTTTTTAAATCATAATATCTAGTCGTTAACATGATTAAAGGAATAATGACATCTAATGCGTGATAAAGAATAGAATGCACACCAGAGAAGGAGAAAGCGCTATATCCCACGGGTGGACAACCCACAAATAAAGTGATAAATCCCATAATCATATTCACCACCACTAAAAAGTTAGAAGCGGCAGTTCTAATAATTTTATTTTTGACAAATACGGCAAGTGGGAAGACAAACATCAACATATTACAGCTATGCAAAGGAAGCATAGATGAGATATTGAATTGATATTCATTAGGCTTAGCAATGCATAATGACCATAACAAGCAATAATAAGAAAGCATGGATATCGTATAGACAATCCATAAAACAATAAGTACTATCTCTACCTTTTTCTTATCTTTCTTCATCAAATAAAAAGCCGCGAAGAAACCGATAAGTAAAAGGATGACCACTAATAATATGTGATCAAACTTAAAAGCATAGCTTTCTAAATTACGATTCAACCAGTCTTTGGAAATAAAGAAATCCATTATTATTTATCGGATTCAGGTAATGACGCAGCAGCGATTGATTGACCCAATCTTCTCATAAAATCACTGGGCATACCGATATCGATATGTTGATATTCTGGGAATTCTTTAGATAAGACATCTCTCGCCACTTTTAAGATAGTTTCTCCACCTTTACCAGATGTGACTCTACCTAATAATAAAACGTGTTTAATTTCATAGAATTCCGCGTAGAACGCTAATGTATAAGCAAGGTAGACACCGATAGATTCAAATATCTGATTTGCTCCTTCATGTCCTTCTTCATTGAGTTTTTGTACGACTTTAAGCTTTTCCGCTAAAGTGAGATTAGGATCTAATTCGATACCTGCTCTTGGAGCCAATTTAATAACTGCGTCTTGGGAGAAATATTTGCAACCGACGCCAAAGTCTTTGCTCCATTCATCCACCATCGCACCTTTGTTAAAATCCATAGGCATAAAGGCTAATTCCGAGAACCATCCGGGTAAGTTGCCATTCTTATCGACATAGCCAACTGCTTCACTAGTTCCCATCGCGATACCTAAAACACAATTATCTTTAAGGTCTAATGCACCTGCTAATGCGGTGACATCACCATCGTTAGCGACTTCAAAAGGAATAGGATGTCCTAATTCTTTTTCTAGTCTCTTAACTGTATTGATATAAGCACCTTTAACTAGTTCAAAATTCTCTTTCGGAACTTTAATAAAGATGGACGAAACCATAGGTTTATTTTCCACAATAACACCTGCTGCAGAGATACCAATTGCGTCGACATCTCCTCCTAATTTATCAATTGCGGATTTCATTGCTTTATAAAAGAAATCATAGTGATAATTAATATCTTCGTTTAATTTAGGAAGCCATACGATTTCTTCGGATGATAAGACTTCACCATCTTTAACCGCGGATACTTTTATATCAGAACCACCGACATCAAAGCCTATTCTTCTACCTTCTAAATGACCGCCGACCGCTAAAGAGGAGGACTTCATCTTTGGGATGTTTTCATATGTACATTCCACGACTTCCATCTTTCTTTCAAAGACCGTACCCATAAAGTGATAATCAAAATCACGAAGTCCACCTTCGGAATAATAATTCTTAATGTTGTTATAAACGACATGAGAGCCAGCAATATAGATTTTGAAACCACCGACAACCCATAAAATACATTTGATTAATCTCTCAACGATAAAAGTATTTCTTTCATCATCAACACCATCAGGAAGAATGTCGAATTCTTTACGATAGATATAACCATTCGCTCTTTCTATAGAGATAACTAGATGTTGCTTATTAGAGTATTTATTAACATCTTCAGCGAATTTTCTTAATTCGATAATCGCTGGTTTAAATTCGGGTTCAAGAATTGGTTTAATCATATTATCTGACCTTCTTTCCTTCTTTATAAGTCGCCACAACATGAAGTGTGTTATCTAATAAAACAATATCCGCTAATTTGCCGACTTCAATTACACCTCTATCATCAAAATGTAATGCTTTTGCGGCGTTTCTGCTGGATATTTTCGCTAAATCGATTAAAGATGCACCGGTAATGTGATACATATTTCTTAAGCCTTGATCCATGGTTAATAAAGAACCTGCTAAAGGACCGGTAGTCAAATAAGCAGCCCCATCTCTTTTCACGCAATCAAGACCGAATAATTGGAATGTTTCCATATCGCTATTCTTCGCTCTTAAAGCATCGGTGATCATCACAAATCTTTCCGGACCGATAATCTTATAAGATGTCGCTAATGTGTTTGGGCAGACATGGATTGTATCGCAGATAAACTCGGTATATAGTTCATCGAAATAGAAAGCGGCAGTGACGATACCGGGTTTTCTATGATGATGTGGGCTCATCGCATTATGCGTATGTGTGGTATTTGTTAACCCCTTATTAATAGCGAGCATCACTTGTTCAAAAGTCGCATCACTATGACCAGCGCTCAATGTCACACCATTCTTTGTGACATGTTCAATAAATTCTAAAGCACCTTCGTTCTCTGGGGCTAAAGTGATATATCTAATATTGTTTCCGGATAATTTTTGTAGTTCATCGAATTCTTTAATATCGGGATTACGAATAAACTTTTCATTTTGTGCGCCTTTATATTTCGCATTGATATAAGGACCTTCAAAATGAATGCCACCTAATGATGGAATATCTTTTTTAACTTTGTTAACTCTCTTACAAACTTCCGCTAAAGAGTCTCTATCACTTGTTAAAGTGGTAGCCATAAAAGTAGTAACACCTTCTTGATATAAAGATTCCGCTACTATTTTATATTCATCTTCCTTTGCATCCATGAAATCGATACCCGCACTACCGTGGATATGAATATCAATAAACCCAGGCATAGCGATATTTCCTTCACCATCAATCGCGTCACCGAAAAAATCACCATTTCCGATTTCTTTTATTAAACCGTTTTCAAAGATGAGATAACCATTATCGATAATTCGATCTTCAAGAACAATTTTTAAATTTTTAATAACCATAAAGAAACCTCCAGTTATAGTTCGCCAATTCTATCAGTATATTCAAATTCGTAAATATTAAAGGGATTGCCTACAGAGAATAATTTACCTTCGTTATTAACAGCGAGATGCTCAAATTCTTCTGCCACACCAAAGTCTTTCCACAAATCTTGATAATCTAAGATAATCTTTCTTTCATATAAATCCACTACACGCATTTTCGGCGCTCTTAAAGGATTATCTTTAGAATTAAAGGAGAATGTTTGATAGAGATGATGATCGCTGATGAAACCACCTTGAGTTGCAGTTTCACTAGGTAGTTCAAAAGTCGCTAGAGATTCAGAAGCACGAAGAGCTTCTTCTGAAGAACGATAATCAGGTAATTCAAAAGTATAGAATCTAATGAAATTATCAGCCTCTTTCATATAGGTATTCTTTGTGTATCCACCATAATATATGGTGCGGTCTTCATAATCATAATAAGAATTCATGAAATATAATGGACCTTTATCATCATCGAATTCTAAAGATAATTTTTGCACTTGAGCGACGCGATATTCTCCACCAAGTTGATAGATTCTAAAAGCGATAGTCGAATGGACTTTGGAACTCTCCATAGAAATATAAAGGAGAGGGAATTTATCGTGTGCCGAATAGAAATCTGGACCAAAGAACATCTGGTTGCAGTGCCAATCAGTGTTGACTGTGCCAGTTTCAATAATATGAACAGGACCTTTATTCATCTTATTAGTGTCATAGATGATAATAGCTTCAAAGTTATCCGCACAAATAGCGTAATAATTTTGATAACAAGAAGCACCTTGATATGAGAAATTAATTGAAGTTTGATAGACATTTGCAATCTTTTTAATGCCTGTTAGACGGAAATTCTCCTCATCGACATCTAATTGTTCACCATCAAAATAATAGTTGTAATAATAATATTCGTTAGTAGCAGCGTATCTTAAAATATAGGCTAAAGAAGGCACTAAAATGCAGAGGGTAATAATGGTTGGATATTTTTTAAGCCAACTCCAAACTTTATTCAGGAAGTTTTTCCACTTGCTCATTAGTTGAAACCTCCTTTCTAATCTTACGCACTCTAATAGTTATCACAATCGCTGTCGCCATCGCGTAGAAAGAGATAACAAATTGTAAAGCCCAAGGAGTGTAAGCAAATATTCTATTCGCAACAATGTTATTGGCAATAAATGGGAATTTAGCGAATCTCGCGATTAAAAAGCTCAATGTTTCTAAACCAATTAAAACAAAGATATAAATTAATGTTTTCTTCGCGTCTTTTTCTTTATTGTTTTCAATGAAGATCTCTCGACAGCCAAAGAAGAAATAACAATAGAATACAATTGTTAATAATTCTTGAGACATCGAGAAAGCCTTAGCAAGCACTAGATAAGTGCCATCATTAGATGTTTCACATACAGAAGAGAGAAACAAAACCACCATCGAGATGCCTAATGTTATAAATGCGTACTTGAAGGATTTATTAAACCTCCACAAACGTAACATCGCTATAAAAAACAAGATATAAGCAGCAACGATAAAAACGACAAAGGCTTCTAACCATCTCGGTAAAAACTTAAATGAAGAACCAAAAGAGAAGTTCGCTAAGGCCGCAAAAATAAGTGCAACCATAAAGATAATTATCGAGTTAGTTATTCTCTTAAAAGGATCAATAACTTTTTTCTTTTTCATAACTTCATATTATATACAAGAATTTAACAAATAGTAATTATTGTTAATAATTCGCATATATCTTAATAAAAAAGCGATATATCGTGTTGATATACCGCCTTAATTTATAAATATCTAACAATTATGCGTAAATAATATTAGAAATGTAGATATCACCAGTGAAGTGATAGATCTTCATAACGAAGAAGTTGATATCATAAGCATCGCCTGTGACTGTGATATTGTGCCATTGTCCATCAGGAATTAAATTCATTGTACGACCTTGATAGGCTGCACCATACCATTGAGCCATTGTATGAACATCACTATTGCCATCATTGCCTAATTCACTATTAATATCAACGTATAAGTATGAAAGAGTAACAGAAGTTAATCCTTCTTTCGCATGACTGAATCTCCATTCAGACCAGTTGTTGTTATAAGTGAACTTTTGATCTTCTCTCTCATAATGTGCAGAGAAACGAATTGCTTCAACACCACCAACTTCATAATATTCAGCATGACCAGCTTCATTGGAAGCTTCACCTATAGGTGCTTTCCATGCATCTTGTTGTTCAACACGTCTAACTTGTTTTTCTAAGAAGATTTCTTTAATACTGGCATCATTAACATCAGCTGCGGCTTTGCCGGAAGCATAAACGATATTGGAAATATAGATATCACCAGTGAAGTGATAGATCTTCATAACGAAGTAGTTGATATCATAAGCATCGCCTGTAACAGTGATAACATGCCATTTTCCATCTGGAATTAATGTCATTGTGCGACCTTGATAGGCTGCTCCATACCATTGAGCCATTGTATGAACGCTACCGGCACCATCATCAAAGGTTTCAGTATTGCTATCTTCGTATAAATAAGCGAATGTCACAGCGGTAATACCAGCTTGTTGATGAGCAAATCTCCATTCAGAGAATCCGCTGTTATAAGCGAATTTTGGATCACCACTGGCATAGTGTGCGGAGAAGTGAATAGCATCTCTACCGCCAATTCTATAGTAATCAGCGTGACCAGCTTCATTAGAAGCATCACCAATAGGTTCCTTCCATGCATCTTGTTGTTCAACACGTCTAACTTGTTTTGTTAAGAAGACTTCTTTAATGCTTGCATCAGTAATATCTGCGGCATCAGGTTTTTCTACTAAGTTTAAGTCTGTAAGTAAGATGGCATAGCTAGTAGAATCATTAAGATAACTACCTACATAAAGAACAACTGATTTGTTGCCTTTAATGACATCAGCATCAGTAATGACAAAATCATTATTCGTTAAGAAACCAAAGGAAGAAATATTGGCAACAACCTTATTTGCGTAGGTTGTGAATGTAATCTTACCATTTGTAATTTCACAATTATCCCAAGCGCTTGCAAACGCAGGTGTGTTATCACTAGATAAACCAAGTCTAAATCCTGCTGGGTTGCCAGTTGGATCTGCATCATTGACTTGTACGTTGCCTAACTTAAAGGAAACTTCAGAGTATTTGGTAAAATCAATTCTTGGAAGGTGAGCATCGAGAAGACCCCAACCATAATAGGCATAAGCGATAGAGGTAGGACCGAAAACATTAAGTTTATTTCCACCATTATAACCTCCGCCCCAAGTAGAAACATCGGTTGTACCATTCATTAATTTTGCACCGTAATTATTAGTGGTGAAATTAACTGCGCCTGCTGGTCTTTCGACAACATCACCGCAAACAGAACAGGTACCTGTTTCAACTGGAGAAATCTTGCTATTATCCCAAACGTAATGGTGTTGTTTTTCGCCAGCATAAACTTCTGTACTATAAATCATTCCGCCTTCAGGAATGTCCCAGTTCCAAATACCTAAAAACGCATTTAAATTTGTAGCAGTTTTAAATTGAGCATCCATGACAATACTGGAAGATAATCTCTTGGCAGCATCCCATTTTCCAACATATCCATCCCATTGGTTGGAAGCATTTCTTTCAAAAGAGAAATAATACCAGGTACTATTCCACATCGTGAGATTCTTGCCAGCTGCGATTGCTACTTCGGCATCATCACCACCAGAGTTGCCACCAAACATAATGCCGTAATTCAATGTGGAATCGACATATAAACCGAAAGAAAGGAAGTCGTAACCAGAAATATCTAAATTAGCACCCTGATTACCACTGGCAGTAAATACTCTACCAGAAGATCTTTGATAACCAGCAGCAGTTGTGGATGGAGCAGTTTTAGTTAAATCAGCATCTGATAAAGCGCTTTCCGCTACTTTTGCTAATGAATAAGTATAGCGGTCATCGTTTTCCACAAATCCACTTGTTTCCCAACCATTCACATCGGTAATTGTTCCTGTTGGAGCAGTAAAGACGTGCTCGTTGCTGTTACAACTAACCCAGTATTCTTTAATACCAGGAAGAGCACCAGGCATTCTCTCAGCATAATGGTTCCATGTTTCATCAGCGTGGACACCAATCTTAAATAGAGAACCACCGTTTTGAATAGTTAAGGCAAAAACTAAAGCGCCAGCGCATGCTAAAGCGCAAGCACCAGAAAGAGCAAAAAAGTTTCTTTTCTTCATATTTAATTACCTCTTTATATTTTTATAGTATATAAAATACAAGTCTGGTTTGTAGGAAAAAATAGCGATAGTTCCTATATATTGCGATTTTATTAAGATTTATTGATAACAAATTGCAAAATATTGATTCTATCAATTCATTTATGAATTATTTTTCTTTTGGTTGATATAATCCTTTGCGGTAAATTTCCGGATAATTGTCTTGGTTAATATATAAATCAAATTTGCTATTAGAAAACAACATAAAGATAACGATAACCATCGGGTAATAAAATAGCGACATCCCGATAAGAAGAACATCCTTCACTAATATGAAAATGAAATCGATATTGTTGAAGATTAGATTCTCGTAGAACAAGAAGATGATGATAATAGGCCACACCACCATTAATAAGCCTAATAATGACCATCCGATATTTTTGAAATAGAAGAAATAAGAGGCTTTGATATAATCCCACATCTTCGTTTGATAGATATTGATATGAAGATATGACCACAATAACGCCGGTAGGAACATCACGAGGCAAATCAATAAGGCAACTGGTCCAATAAAAGAACCAAAGAAGAAAGCTCTTAATAGATAAGTTAATGCGTAAAAACCTGCAAAAATGAGATAAATTAAGAAGAAATGCTTAAAATTCTCTTTAATTCCCATACGGAAATCATAGAAGAAATCAATACCCTCTTGGAACACTAAGAGTTTCAAAACACGGAAGATACCACTTAGGAATAAAACTACGATTATGAAAAGAATAAGTAGTCCTAGATTAAGAGAGATATCCCATAACAATAGGACACCAAACAAATCTTCTTCACTATAGAATTCTAAGGTCATACCCATCTTACCGATTTCCATAAAGACAGAAAAAATCAAGATTGGTAATAAAGAAAGAAATAGCATCGTCCCACATTTAAAGATGGTCATAAAGTTGTGCTTATAAACATCCTTAAAAGCGGCCTTCCTTGAAGTCGGTAGTAAAGAATAGGAATAGTCAACATTAGAGAATCTTTTCTTACTCATCTATTTCCTTCTCCAATGTGCTTCTCAGCCCGACCACTACTTCATTTTGAGATTTTAAGAAATCAGTGGGTGTAAATTTATTTATAAATTTGCCATTATCAAAAACATAGATATAATCCGCGAGTAAAAGAGCTTCTTGAATATTATGAGTAACAAAGACAACCGTCTTCTTTTTCTCTTTAATTTGCTCTTTGATATAGTTATCCACCATCACTCTATTCGGCCCATCCAAGTTACTCGTAGGTTCATCGAATAGATATAAATCTCTTTCTTCCACTAATATCTTTGCTAAGGCAACACGTGATATCTGCCCTAAGGATAAAAATTTAGATTTACGAGTTAATAAATAATCGATATCTAAGATGGAAGTAATGTGTTTAATCAATTGATCAGCTTCATCGTGGTCTACTTTATGAGTCCTTAACGGAAAAGCAATATTGTCATAGACATTCATATGGGGGAATATCGCATAGTTTTCGCTCATATAAGCGATCTTTCTATTCTTCAAAGGTATTGTTTCAATATCTATGTTATTGAAGCTAATTTGGCCTTCGTAATATAAAGAAGAGGTAATGCATTTAAGTAGTGAAGTCTTGCCACATCCTGATGGCCCCACCACAACATTGAATGCTCCATCTTCAAAAGAAAAAGAAACATCGTCAATCGCTGTGACGACATCTCTTTTTTTATTTTCGTATAAAACAGAAACGTTTTTAAATTCGATTCTCATTAATATACATTAACATAGATTAATTCATTAACGGACACTAAATTATAGGTGAATGTTAATAATATATCTGTGGTTCCTGTACTTAAAGCGGTAATGGTATGGTCATTCATAGAAACCACGCTACTATCTAAGATATCGGAAGTCAATCCGTATTCAGTGATGATTTCATAACCATAATTCACCACTGGTTGAATATCAAATGTATCTCCGACATTTAAGTTATATACCTTCTTATCAAAAGTAATATTTAATGTTTCTTCTGGTTCATAATTAGTGACATTAACCGCACATCTTGCGGTATATGTTCCCACCTGAACAGTGCAGATGGTGTTACCAACTTTCTTCGCTGTGATTAAACCATCTTCCACAGTAGCGATATCTTCATCTCTAATATTCCAGAAAACAAGATAATCTTTTAAAGATTCATCGATTTCTAAACCTAATTGATAAGTTCTATCTTCAGGGATATAGATTGATGTCTCGGAAAGTTTAATTAAAGAATGTATTTCTTCTTCACTTGATGATTGAGGAGAAGAAGACTGGTTATTATTTTTATTACATCCCATTAAGAAGAAGGGGATAAACGCTAAAAGGAATAATTTCTTTTTCATGTTCCTACCTCCCATTAATCAAAGATGTTATTGATGCCATTACCTTCACCGGCATGGGTAATACCGAATAATTGAATGTAATATTCCCAAGTTTCTAGCATCTCATTAATTTCTTCCGTTGTGTAATTACCTCTATATAAGCTCATCTTTAGATAGATGACTGAGAGATATTCTTTCATCACTCTATTCTTTAAAGTTGTATATAAAGAGTAATCAACTTCTTCGATATGTTTAATCGCTTCTAACGCTCTAGAGATATCTAAATCTAATTGTCTCACTAAAGAGAATGGATAAAGTCCACTATTGCGGATATCACCAGTTGTATCGCCGATAGATGATTGCACTAAAGCTTGGTAATAAGCATATCTATCTCTAATTAATTCGTAGATATCTTTCATATAAGGATAGGCATCTTTATAGAAGTGCTTCAAGAAGTCATCCGCTAAATCTTCATAACTGCGATTGACATTCCACATCAAGTTAGCTTCTACATAACTTCTCATCTCATCAAAGCAACAGATATTACTATCAGAAACACCTTGTGTGAGCATATAGGTCGCACCGGCTTCTAAACATTCTCTATACATGCCACTGACAGAACCAAAGTTATTGAAGTTTACAAAGTAAATACGATAATTAAGATCATATAAATACATCATGATTTGATTTTTTGCCACACTTGCCCAACCATCTAAAATCTGTTTGGTTTCTAAGTTAATAGGTGCGGAGAATGGAGAACCATAATTCGCTTGAATAGGCGCTAAATAAATACGGAGTTTTTCATGTAATTTGATCTTGTCAGAATAAGGAATGCAATGACCTTCTTTATCCTTAAGTGGGCGACCATCTTCCCCTCTTTTGACCGGAGGTTCAATCGTCGGTAAATAAGCAAATGTTAAATATTGAATTTGTCGACCGGGTTGATTGACAGATAAATATTCTTCCACTTCTTCGATGATGTGATTCATGAAAGCGATTTGTAAGCCGGATTGTGTTCCTGCCCATTCATTCATCGCCCTTAAGCATCTTTCGCATTTACAAACATTTTGTGTATCTTCTTGTGCGCACATTACATAGATGGATTCAGGTTCATTAATGATAGCTTTTATCATCTTTTGGGCGATGAGATGTTCTAACTCATGACCGGCAGTAAAACAGAAGCCATTATTAATCATCAAACCGCGAAGGTTTTGAGCGGGTCTTGGTTGTCCTGGGAAGATAAACCAATCAGGATGAGATTCGCCATAACGCACGCCATTATCATCTAAGTCCCAAGGACCGACGAAATATTGAAGATGATTATGACCATAAGTCGCTCTATTCCATTCTTCACCACGAGAGTTATTGATTAATCTTAATCTACGTGTGTGAGAAGCATTAGACATCGTGTATAAGGTAGAAATACTTCTTCCATCAAAAGATGGAACGACAAACTTGTCTTTATAATGAGGAAGATTAATCGTGTCTTTGTGTTCATAATAAATTTCTGAATCATGATAATAACGATAATCGATTAAATCTTCTAAAAGATCATAGACACCATAAAGAGTGCCATATCCTTTATAGTTCTTACCAGAGACGATATAGATACAATAATCTTTTGTGGCAATAAAGTAATTGGATAAGGAATTATCTAATGATGAGTAATCAAAATCAGGGAAGGCATTCGCAAATTGAGTAGTTCTGCCTAAAGAGATATAACGATAAGTTCTCTTCACTTCTCTTTCGTTGATGATAGGAATATCAACATTCGTGGATTCCTTGATGAAATAGTTAAGTTCTTGAGTAGCGATACTCTCTTGGCTCATCGGATTCTTGGGAGAGACGATATAATATGTCGATAAACCATTTTCCACGACAAATTTATCGGAATAATATTCAGTTTTTTCTTCTATTTCTTCGCT
>JAEEGL011937055.1_pt1 | contig 11922 bp, 5 predicted proteins | sample 9134231 | NCBI WGS metagenome assembly JAEEGL01 (sample SAMN16246548, study PRJNA631951) | gut metagenome | biome: gut microbiome; feature: rumen; material: fiber-attached | host: Bos | place: Iran: Karaj | collected 2018-10 | reverse complement strand
GATGCTAAGTCTGCAGCCATCATCGAAGTAAACTCCGAGACCGACTTTGTAGCAAAGAACGAAGTATTTACCGACTATGTAGCAGCTCTTGCTAAGCAGGTAAATGACAATGATTATGCTGATGTTGCAGCTTTCAATGCAGCAACTTCTTCCATCGATCCTTCCGCTACCGTTGAGGATCATCACAAGGCAATGGTTGCCAAGATCGGTGAGAACCTTACCATCAGACGTTTTGAGAAGGTGACCGGTGATGTGGTTGTTTCCTACATCCATATGGGCGGTAAGATCGGCGTTCTGGTAAATGCTGAGTGCGACAATGCCAATGACAATGTAAAAGAGGCTATGAAGAACGTAGCTATGCAGATTGCAGCTATGAATCCCCAGTATGTAAAGAGAGAGGATATCTCCGCTGACAGCCTGGCAAAAGAGAAAGAGATCATCACTGACAGCTCCCTGAACGATCCTGCTTCCCTTCCGAAGCCGGTTCTGAACAAGCTGATCCAGGAAGCAATCGACACAAACAAGTGGAGTGATGAGGATAAGGCAATCTATGAGGAGAAGAAGAGCAACATGAACTTCCTCTTCAACTTCCTTTCCGCTGAGGCTACCCAGGCACTTCGCGACCTGGCTATGAGCCACAAGGATGAGTTCCTTGGCGACAAGATCTTTACCGGTCTTGTGGAGGGACGTTTCTCCAAGCATCTGAAAGAGATCTGCCTGCTTGATCAGGTTTATGTTCGCGCTGAGGACAAAGAGACCGTTAAGCAGTATGTGGAGAAGGTAGCAAAAGAGAACGGCGTAAGCTTCACTCTGAAGAGCTTTGTAAGATTCGAGACCGGCGAAGGCCTTGAGAAGAAGAATGAGGACTTTGCAGCAGAGGTTGCAGCACAGCTCGGCTAAGAAAAATAAAAGCAGAAACGATCAAAGTCATAACAACAGGATCCCCGATGGTTTTCCCGTCGGGGATTTTTTTGCTAAAAGATATCTGGGATAGTAAAAGTCTACTGATTATGTCAACATAGATAAAAAGTGTATCTATTTATGCATATAATCAGGCCGGTGTAAAGGCCGGTATGAAAAAACAGAGCGAAAAACTACTAATACCAAAACAATCTACAACGCGATCTTTTCGATATAGTGGTCTTCTTCTCTGTCTTCTCCGGTTTCATTGTAGAAGACATTCAGAAGATTGTTTTTGAAGAAACCGTATTCCCTGGAACGAAGGAGCTGCATCCGATTACGGGGCCTTGAGAAGGGAACCTCGATCTGGGCAGATACTCTGCCCGGAGCAGCATCCATCAGGATGATCCGATCGGAGAGGAAGATGGCTTCGTCGATATCGTGCGTAACAAATAATACGGTCTTCTTTTTCTCGGAATCATTCTCCCAAAGCTGCAGCAACAGATCCCAAAGAGCGGTACGGTTCTTCGGATCGATGGCACCGAAGGGTTCATCCATCAGCAGGATATCCGTATCCATGGCTAGTGCTCTGGCGATAGCCACCCTTTGCTGCATTCCGCCGGAAAGCTGGCCGGGATATTTGTTTTCAAAGCCGTCCAGTCCCACCTTGCCAAGGTAGGTATGAATAGTATTTTGGATATGAGCAGATGAAGCAACGCCCCCTGCTTTGATGCAGGGGGCGTTCTTGCCTGATAGGTGGGAAGGATACGTTATTTGATATCCAACTCTATTGGTTCATCGATGGTTTCGGATACGTACTTTCCATCTTTTTTTCGCTGCTTGACACATTCTGTCAAAAGGTATTCGATCTGTCCGTTGACGGAACGGAAGTCGTCTTCTGCCCAGGCTGCGATTGCATCATAGAGCTTTGCGGAGAGTCTGAGCGGAACCTGTTTTTTTTCTGCCATCAGTACAGGCTCCCGGAATTTACGATAGGCTGGGCATCCTTGTTGCCGCACAGAACAACCAGGAGATTGGAAACCATTGCCGCCTTACGTTCCTCATCCAGGTCAACGGTCTGCTTTTCGGCAAGTCTTTCAAGGGCCATTTCCACCATTCCCACAGCGCCATCCACGATCAGCTTTCTGGCATCCACAACGGCAGCGGCCTGCTGTCTTTGCAGCATTGCGGCAGCGATCTCAGGAGCGTAGGCAAGGTAAGTGATCCTGGCATCCACGATCTCAAGGCCGGCATTTTTGACCTTGCTCTGGATCTCTTCTTTGATCCTGTTTGCCACGATCTCGGTAGAGCCGCGGAGGGAGCCGTCATCAGCTTCGCCGTCGCCTGTAGTATCTACATTGTCCGTGACATCATAGGGATAGATCTTTACAACATTTCTGACGGCCGTATCGCACTGCAGGGAAAGATATTCCTTGAAGTTATCCACGGTAAATACGGCTTTTGCGGTATCGCTGACACGCCACATAACGGCTACGGCGACCTCTACCGGATTGCCCAGTACATCATTGACTTTCTGTCTGCTATTGGAAAGAGTCATCACCTTCAGGGAGATCTTTTTGGACAGAAGCTCTGCTGCGTTTACGGATACGGTTGTGCCATCCGCGGTAACGGATGCGCCGCCGGCCTTGACATCGCCGCTCTGTCCCAGATGCGTTCCGGCAGCAGGGTTAAAAGCCGTGCAGAAGGGATTGACAAAGAAAAAGCCGTCACCCTTCAGGGTTCCCACATATTTACCGAACAAAGTCAGTACTAAAGCTTCGTTGGGCTTTAAAACCTTTAATCCGAGCGTGGGGATCCAGCCAAGAGCCAGCCATGCAATACAGAGGATAAACAACGGGATGGGGTAAGGACCGTTATGCTCCTGTGCCTGCGGGTTGGTGGCGCAATAGATCACACCGAGGACAGCCAGGAGATAGAAGAGGGTATCCAGACACAATACCAGGCCTCCGATCCTGCGTCCTTCCAATACTTTTTCGTTCATAGTTTCCGTGTTTTGATCTGCCATAAATAGCACCGCCTTTCTTTTGTGTTATGCAGAACATCTATTTGATATCAAAACGATATCACAAAGAATCTTATCTGTCAATCCTGTTTTTCAGAACCTTAGATCAGCTTGTAAAACGGACATTTTTCAGAGTCCTGTTCATTGTTGTGGAATAGGAACAGGGTCTTTGTATGATAACCCTGTTAGTTATATTGAGCCCCACCCCCGAATGTGCTATTATTGATGTGTGCATGATTGCAACCGATTTAATGTTTCATGGGTATTATGATCAGAAAGAGGATCTGTTCAAAGAAAACTTATTATCCCCGGGAGGAATACCATGTTACCTTATGAGAAGATAAAAGAGAAAAAAGCCATGGGCGGCACAGAACTTCGAGATGTCAACGCCCTGACGGAAGGCCTTACAGAGATCGCCAATGATGGGGATCTGCCCTTTGCGAAAAAACTGAAAGAGTATGTAGAGGCCATCGATTATATCAAGATGAGATCCAACCAGACCAAAAACCCCAGAGTGGTTGAAAAGGTCAAAAAATCCCTTGAAGTCATGAAGGATTTCAAGGAGTTTTTGGAGTCCGGGGAAAAAGATACGGTCTATCAACAGATTTTGGATGCAGGAAAGAAACTGAACTGCCTGACGGAAGATGAACTGGACAATGGTCTCACCCGCATCTCAAGCTTTTTGGGGCTGGACATTGATCTTCTTGCCATTGAGAAAATTCAGAAAGAATTCGATGAGAAAAAAGCAGAGCTCATCGATCCGAATCCCGATGCGCCGGTCACCGAAGCAAAGCATTTTGATCTGAAGGTCAAGATCGGAAATACCTTTGCAAATGAAAAACAGCCGGCCCATAAAAGTGTTACAAACCTTTTGGATGTGATGAAGGACGCTGAGTTCTCCCTTTCCAATCAGGTGGAAAAGATCGAAAAGCAGGAGCGGCTGAATCCGAAATTCTATTCCGACGCACAGAAGGAAAAGAATGAGGAGATCAAGCAGCTTTATAAGGATGTAAAAAAATACAAAAAGGCCATCGAGGACCTGCAAAAGGTTGGCGCTCCGGCCTACATGAATCATAACATTACGGAAAATGATAAGAAGAACGCCCTGGAAACCCTTTCCGGATTCCAAAATTTCCTGGAAGAGGGCATGACGCAGACCAATCTTTCCGTGATCCTGAAGGAAGCCGGCAAGGCAAACGAAAAACGAAACGCCAACAGGACAAAAGATCATTTTTACAAGGGTCTTGAGGCTCTCAATAATACCCTGCATCTGGGCTTTGACGGTCCCAAGGCGGAGAACGTAAAGAAGGAATACGTTGAAAAGAGGGAGAAGGAGGCAGCTGAAAAGAAAAAGATCGAGGACGCCAAAAGGGATATCAGGGATGCCGATAAATTGATCGATGCCTATAAGAGGCAACTTGACAAAAATCCCGCATCCATCGGTGATAAAAAAGAGTTTCTGACCAAGATCATGATGGCAAGGCTTCTGGTGAATTCCGGAAGAGACCAGATTTCCACATTAAAGAAACCTGTGGTACGTTTCGAGCTGGAAAACAAAGTCAAGGATATGCTGGAGCGTCCCGGACATTTCAAGGATTTTATGGAGCTTCTGGATAAAAATCCCAAGATGATGGACAAGGCTATGAAGGCTGCAGGCACGGGACACGGCGGCGGCCTTGATGATATGTTCCGTGGGTATTTAAAAACCCGTCCCGCCGGAGAGCTTCATACGGATCCTATGCTGGAGCGCTATATGCCCACAGCCAAGGAGAGGATCGAAATGCTTCAGAATCAGGCAAAGGAAATGGTAAAGAAGGATCCCATGGCAAGCATTGACAAGCAGGTGATCGAGATCGTTGCCATCCGTAATGCGGTACAGGCCCATCGGGATAAGAAATCCTCCCTGGAAGTAAAGCTCCCAACAAGAGAGGACTGGGATCTGGCAGGGCAGGTTCAGACGCTGAATGAATCAAATGAGATGAAATTTGCCATCGCAAATCACGATGCCCAGAAGCTGATCGGCAAGGGTCATGGCGGTGCCATGGTGGATCTGCTTCGGAAGGGCGCCTACGAAGACAAAGAGCCAAGTGACTTCAATCTGGGGGACAGGATTTTGTCCGAGGGCACTTTTGCTGGTCGTCAGATCCGCAATCAGAGAAAGGCTTTGGAATTGCAGGAGAAGCTGGAAAAGCTTTCCCAAAAACCGAAAGAGAATGAGGAAGCCATCTTCGAAACCATGAAGGAGTCCAGAGAGCTGATCGCCGAGAGCATCGCCCTCATCAATTATATGGAACAAAAGGACATCAAGGAGCAAAAGCAGTTTGAGAATATTCCCTGGAACAGTGTAAAGAAGATGCAGGCCCAGGTATTGGCAAGCAGCAATACGGATAGTGCTCTGTATCCGAAATCCAAGTATGATGTAAAGGACGTTACAAACAGACTTTCGCAGCTTGGAAATGCCGAGAGTGCTGAAAAATTCTATTCCGCTGTAAAAACCGACGTGACGATCGTTTTGAAAAAAGAGTTTCGGGAGAATCAGCAGGCCAGAAAAGAGTACGAGGCGTACAAGGCCGGGAAGCAGGGAAAGGGCGAGATTCAGGAAAAGGATTTCGAAAAAATGCACGAGCAGATGGATGAGATGTTCAATCAGATCAACAACATGGAGCCCCAAAAGCCGCCTGTTAAACAGCAGGTCGGCAAGATATTCTGAGGTTGAAATAAACGTACAAAAGTAAGATACAGCAGCAAGTTGCAAGGAAAGGATAAACTATGAAGGAAGAACAGGAAATCAAAGTAAATCAGCCGGTTGCAGAGGATCTGTCGGATCTGTATCATTACCAGGGAAGCATGTCTCCGGAACGGTATCAGGCCATTAGGAAGGATCTGAATATGGCAGAGCCGATCCAGCCGGATCCGAGGATGAAAGAGCATTATATGAGACTGAATCCCACGGGAAGAAGTGAAGTCTTCGGAAATGCCGGTTTTCATAATGACAGAACGCCGAATCAGGCCAATATCTTTAAGTTTTACCTGATGGCAAAGCACGATATGGATTTTGATCAGGCCAATGAGGTGCTCCCCGGTCATGAGAACTATGATAAGTTGATGACGGAATACATGAAATTTGTCAAGGATCATCCGGTAAGAGGAGAGGGTCTCAAGGATGAGAAGCGTAAGGAAAATTCCGTGGAATGGGCCAAAGTTTTTATGGACTGTGCGGAAAAGATGAAGAGCTACAAGATTCCGGACATTGATTATTCAGATCCTAAGCAGGTGAGTTCCAAGAATAAACAGTTCAGAGATCTGAAATCCGCTGCCATTGATTTCGGTCAGGAATTCAATGATATGCTGATGAAGAACGGCGATGCGGTAGAGATTAAGACAAAGCTTGGAGAGGATTATATCCAGGCCCAGACCGCGGTATGGGTGAGATCCCAGAAATTTGTGGGCGGTTTTGAAAGAGCCTACGATTACGGAGATCTGAAGCCAACGGTCACCGCGGGGGGGCTGCCCATGTATGCATCATTGATAGCTACCCACAGGGCGGATTTTGCGAAGACGGGAAATGAGTTTCGTGGCAAAACCTTTGGGGAATGCTTTAAGCTGGATATGACGCCCACAGAGCTGGCCTACGATACGCTGTACGGTGTTTGGGAGTCGGAGATCCAAACGGATAGGGAGACCTATTCCTTTCAGTCCGCTCTGGATTACTGCCGGGGAACCAACAAGGATTTTGAGAATAAACTGCTGGGCAGCCAAAAGCTGTGGAATCAGTCCAGAAACGATTTTAACGCCGCCCAGTACGACAAAGTGATCCAATTTGGGAAGCAGGTGGATATTGCAAAGAAAGAAAGCGGAGATCTGATGCAGGAGATCTTCGGCACCGGTAAGACCGGAGAAGAGATCGCAGCGCTGATGGACACGGAAAAGGGTACGAAGATCCTTGCCGAGGTCGATCAGTGCTTCCATAAGATGGAACTGGACAATCAGAACGCTTTTTACAAAAGCATCAATACCACCACCACAGAGTTGGTTAAGGTGGGGGGCAAGACGGCACAGGAGCTTTGGGGAGAAAAATATGCGAAGGTAACAGATCCCGCCAAGAAGGAAATGCTGCTGCGTGCGGAGGTGGTAAATGCCGCGATCTACGGAGACCAGCCTGTTACCGTGGATGTGCACGTGTACAGCCCCAAGCTTTCAGTCAGGAAAAATGAACCGGTTGCCGTCCGCGATACTCCGGAAAACCTGGCCAGACAAAAGGCGTTTTATGAGGAGCTGGAGGCCCTGCATAAGGAGCTGAAGGAGGCCAAGCAAAGGCTCATCGACACCCAGGATGATCCGGAGGCCAATTTTACCAGGGGCGCAGAGGCGGAAGGAAGCGAATACTACAGGAATATGACCGCTGCCCTCCAAAAGTGTATCGACCTGACGGATAAGACCAAAAGAAGCAACAATATGGAGGATCTTCGCCAGGGGCTGGAGGAATACAAAAAAGCTTCCGCAGCCTATGTGAAAGAGCGGGATGACATGTTCCACGCATGGCGGGGCTATGGCAGAGACAGACTGAAAGAAGCCAAGGATGCCGTAAAGTCTGTGCCGGATAAGTTAAAGCAGCTTGACGAGCTTTCCAAGGGATTGATCGTGAGCATTCCGCCCAATTGCCGCAAGACAGGGATGTTCCGCATCAATGAGTGCAGGGATACCTTTGAGCTTTTGTGCAAACGCTCCGGTCTTGTCAACGGATCGGCGGATATCACCCCTGAGCAGACCCTGGCAGCAAAGGAGAAGGTCCAAAATACCATTCAGCTGCGGGCAAAGCTGCAAAACAAGATCACGAGAATGTCCCAGGATGCGGTGACCACCTTTGAAAAACTGGATTATTCCATCGCCGGCGATACCATAACCCAGAAGGCACGGGATTACTATAAAGCCATTTATTCGGACCAGATCAAAAAGGCGGGACCAAAGCAGCTGCAGGAGCTGTCCCAAACCATGAACACCAAGGCGTTTAATCAGAAGTTCCATCAGGATGCAGACAAGCTTGCAGGCGATCCCCTGTTCCAAAGATGTGTAAAGGAGCAGCCGAAGAACTTTATTGCCGCCTACTATGCCAATGTAAAGCATGCCGAACAGAAGGCGCAGCAAAAAGAGCAGCAAAAAGAGAAGAAAAAAGTGCAGCAGGACCCCAAAAAGGCGGAGGAGCTTCAGAAGCAGATAATTGAGAAATACAATCAAAAGGTTGAAAAGGCCGGGGAGGTTGTAGAACTCCAGAAGTCAGATCACTATAAGGCAAGAGCAGTGGTGAAGGCGGCGGCGCTTTTGTATGCGGATACTCTGGTAAAAAAGGGGCAGCTGGAACCGGGGAAGCCGGCCTATGACCATGCCGAAAAGTCCTTAAATGATCCGGTTTTTGCCAGAGCCATGTATCAGGAAGACGGAAAAAATCTGCTCTCCGGTAAGGAGATCAAGGCGCTGGTAACGGGACCCGATGCCCAGAAGAATCTGAAGGCAGCCATGGATCATGCCAAGGTTCAGATCGCCAAGGAGAAGGAGATAGAGGCCAGAGACTTAAAAGCATCCATAAATAATGATCACACCAAGACGACGGAAGAGCTTTCCCATGAGATCCAAAATGACCATGATAAAAAATTCGGCAATCACCAAAAGCAACAGGGAATGGGAATGGGAACCGGAGGCAGGTAACGGTCTCTGTGAACATTTTATGATACCGGACGTTATTTGTGGAAATACAGTTTGATCTGTGCTATACTACACTAGATATTGTGTTCCCTTTCGTGATGCAAAAAGGATAGTTTAGTATGGCGCAGACATTCTCCGAGGTATTTCCCGGGATCGGGTTAAATCAGGAACTGCAGCTGATGATGAGCGCGGTGACAGTGGATAAGTTGGTTATGACAGAATCGCATAGCCTTCTTAAAGTTTACATAACTTGTGATTCCCTCATCGAAAAGCGGGTGATCACCCAGGTGGAGAAGGAACTGGCCCGCCAGCTGTCGGCAATGAGCGGGGGGGGAATGAAAGAGACGAAGGTGCGTTTTTTTGAGACCTATCATCTTTCCTCCCAATATGACCTGAAGACCCTGTTTGACAGATATCTGGAAAGCATCCTGTATGAGCTGAAGACCTACAGCCCCGTGATGCACGTGATGCTGAAAAATGCTACTTTGACCTTCCCGGCCCCGGGAGAGGTAACGGTGGATCTTGAGGAGTCGGCATTGTACCGCCAGAAGGAGGCGGAGCTTCTTCGGATCCTGGAAAAGATCGTATGCATCCGCTGCGGTATGCAGGCGGAGTTTACCGTGATCTATCATGAAAGGGAAACAGAACGGGAGAGCGCTGCGGAAAAGGAAGCCGTGATCCGCAGAAAGGTGGCGCTGATCTGCGCCAATGCGGATTCCGAGCACGGCGGAGATGCCGATGTGGAGGGCGCCTTAGTTCCCTGGGAAGAAGAGGGAAGCGGCGCAGAGTCAGGCGCTTTATCCGCAGAAAAACCGGAGGGGGCAAAGCCTGCCTCGGATCCCGGCAATACCGTAAAGGCAAAGGAGACTGCAGCTCCGAAAACAAGCAAGACCAGGAGCGGCGGCAGCGGCTTTTCCGGAAGCTACGGCGGCGGCAGCTATGGAAAAAAAGGCGCCCAGAGACGCAGTTTTCAGAAGCGGGGCTTTCGTAACCCCGACGATTCCGACTACGTTATGGGACACAACACCGATGGCGCGGTGGAACTCATCGAGCATCTGTCGGAAGGCGGGATCCAGTCGGTGGTTGTCAGAGGGCAGATCTGGGGCGTGAATGAGGATCTGAAGATCGGCGATTCCAAAACGCTGGTTTCTTTCTATATCACAGACTTTACGGATTCCGTAAAGGTGAAGATCTTTTGTCCCAATGAGGAATTACAACAGCTTATGAAGGACTTAAAGCCCGATGGCTTTTTCTATGTAGCCGGTCGGGCGGATTATGATGCCTTCGACCATGAGGTGACCATGATCGCCTCGGCCATTAAGAAGAGCTGTGACTGGCGGGAAAAAAGAGTGGATCGGAGCACCAACAAGAGAGTGGAGCTTCATTGTCATACCAAGTGTTCGGAAATGGACGGCGTATCCCCTGTCGGAGATATCGTGATGCGTGCCTATGAATGGGGCCATCCGGCCATTGCCATTACCGATCACGGCGGTGTGCAGGCCCTGGCGGATGTATTCCACGACACCTATGGCAAGATCCTTGGAAAAGAAAAGGATAAGGCGAAGGCGGCGGGAGTACCCTTTGACCGTCAGAAGGCATTTAAGATCATCATCGGCTGCGAGATTTATCTCGTGGACGATACAAAGGATGTGGTCATGGATTCCAAGGGACAGTCTCTTTTGGATTCCTTTGTGGTTTTTGATATCGAAACCACCGGCTTTTCCTCGGAGATCAATCATATCATTGAGATCGGCGCCGTGAAGGTAGAGGGCGGTGAGATCGTGGATCGGTTCTCGAGTTATGTAAACCCGAGAGAGCCCATTCCTTTGCGGATCCAGAACTTGACTACCATCCGTGATGATACCGTGGCAGATGCTCCTTTCATTGAAGAGGTGCTGCCGAAGTTTATGGACTTTTGCAAGGGCTCCATCCTGGTGGCACACAATGCCGGCTTTGATGTGGGCTTTATCATGGCAAATTGCGCTCGGCAGGGCCTTGTCTTTGACCATACCTGGGTGGATACTCTGGGGATCGCCAGAGCCATTATGCCCAAGCTTTCGAAGTTTACCCTGGATAACGTAGCAAAGAACTTAAAGATCAGCCTGGAAAACCACCACAGAGCGGTGGATGATGCGGAGTGTACAGCCCATATTTTCAAGGCTTTTATTCCCATGCTCCAGGCCAGGAAGGTCTATGATCTGGATATGCTCAACGAGTTTACCAGGTCCTCGGATGAAATGATCCGCAAGATGCCCACCTTCCACTGTATCGTGCTGGCGAAAAACGATACCGGAAGGCAAAATCTCTATTCCCTGATCTCGGCATCCAACCTGCGGTTTTACCACAGACGTCCCAGGATCCCCAAGACCATGCTGCAGCAGTATAGGGAAGGTCTGATCATCGGCAGCGCCTGCGAGGCAGGGGAACTGTTCAGGGCCATGGTGGAGCACAGGAGCCATGAGGAGATTGTTTCCATTGCAGGTTTTTATGACTATCTGGAGATCCAGCCCATCGGAAACAACCACTTTATGATCGAAAGTGACCGCTATGAGGATGTGCATTCCGAAGAGGATCTGCAAAAGCTCAACCTGGATATCGTAAAGCTGGGCGAGCAGCTGGGAAAACCGGTTGTGGCTACCTGTGATGTACATTTTTTGGATCCGGAGGATGAGGTTTACAGACGGATCATCATGGCGGGACAGAATTTTGACGACGCCGACAACCAGGCGCCCTTGTATCTGCGTACTACGGAAGAGATGTTGGAGGAGTTTACCTATCTGGGGATGGATAAGGCCAGAGAGGTGGTCATCACCAATCCCAACAAGATCGCCGATATGGTGGATCTGGTGGAGGCGGCCAGACCGGATAAATGCGCCCCCGTGATCCCGGATTCCGATCAGATCCTCAGAAGGATCTGTGAGCAGAGGGCCGTGGAGATCTACGGCGAAGAGCTGCCCGAGGTGGTTAGGGAGCGTATGGAAAAAGAGCTGGATTCCATCATTTCCAACGGCTTTGCCGTTATGTACATCATTGCCCAGAAGCTGGTGTGGAAGTCCGTGGAGGACGGCTATCTGGTGGGTTCGAGAGGATCGGTAGGATCTTCCTTTGTGGCGTTTTTATCGGGGATCACGGAAGTAAATTCCCTGAGCGCTCATTACCTTTGCCCCAATTGCCACTATGTGGATTTTGATTCCGAGGAGGTAAAAGCCTTTTCGGGTATGGCTGGCTGGGAAATGCCGGATAAGCTCTGTCCACATTGCGGACAGCCAATGCAAAAAGAGAGCAAACATAATCACATT
>JAEEGL011865196.1_pt1 | contig 11922 bp, 9 predicted proteins | sample 9134231 | NCBI WGS metagenome assembly JAEEGL01 (sample SAMN16246548, study PRJNA631951) | gut metagenome | biome: gut microbiome; feature: rumen; material: fiber-attached | host: Bos | place: Iran: Karaj | collected 2018-10 | reverse complement strand
GTAATCACGCTCCGGGTATCTCTCTACACAATGAAGCTTCTCCGATATGCCGTTAAGATATAATGATGAAACACCGAGAGGACTTACATTGGCTGCAAAAGATATTATCTCATCAGCGGATACTCCGTATTTTTCTTCTATCTTTTCTATATCTGATCCGTGAAAAGCCTCTTTCATCTCTATCTCCTCCGCCAGGTACCGGGGGCAAATAATATCAGGAGCGGATAAAGCTCCAACCTTCCTGCCAGCATATCAAATGATAATACATATTTTGAAAAAACGGAAAAACTGTCGTAATTTCCGGTTGGGCCGACAACGGAAAGTCCCGGACCTATATTGTTCAGTGTAGCCATTACAGCAGTGAAATTTGTTTCAAAATCAAATCCGTCAAGGCTTATAAGGATAACTGAGGTGATCAGTATAAGCACATAGGAAACAAGATATACCTTTACTCCGGTTACTGTCTCATCCTTTATTCTTCGCTTGTCTATATAAATATTCTTTACAAGCCTCGGATGGATGAAATGTCTCAATTCCCTGAAATATGATTTTATAAGGATCAGGATCCTTGAAACCTTAAATCCTCCTCCGGTAGAACCCGCACAGGCACCAACAAACATCAACAAGACCAGGATCGTCTTTGAAAAAGAAGGCCAGGTATTAAAATCGGCAGTGGAGAAACCTGTGGTAGTAATAATTGATCCGACCTGGAAAAAAGACTTTATAAAGGCATCGGCAGGACTATCGAAGATTTTCCAGGCATTTATCATTATCGCAGCGGTTGCTATAGCCACTATCCCAAGATAAGTCCTGACTTCATCCATTTTGAAAGCGCTTTTTATACTCTTTCTTATAATAAGAAAGAAATAGAAGTTAAAGTTTATACCGAAGAGCACCATGAAAATTGTAATAATGAGCTGCTGAAGATAAGTATAGTCTGCTATGGAACTGTTCTTTATTCCGAATCCTCCGGTGCCGGCGGTTCCAAAGCTTAAGGTAACGGAATCAAATACAGGCATACCGGTGATAATAAGAATAAATATCTGCAGTACAGTGATCCCGAAATATAGCGTATACAGGATCTTTGCGGATTCTCCAAGCTTTGGAACAAGTTTTCCAACGTCCGGTCCCGGTGATTCCGATCTCATAAGATGCATATTATGCGCACCTGTCATCGGAAGAATAGCCAGCATAAAGACAAATACTCCCATACCGCCTATCCAATGAGTAAAGCTTCTCCAAAAAAGGGAACAGTGGGAAAGACTTTCGACATCCGAAAGGATACTTGATCCAGTGGTGGTAAATCCTGATACAGTTTCAAAGAAAGCATCAGTAAAATAAGGTATCTCGCCTGTGATTACAAAGGGCAGACAGCCTACAACGGACATGATGATCCAGCCCATTGCAACTGATATAAAACCTTCTTTTGCATAATAAGTTTTCTTCTCGAGTTTTTTTATAGTGATGATGCGTCCTATAATAATGCATAAAACTGCAGTTATGAAATATACGAGGCCCTGCTTTTCTCTGTAAAATAAAGAGACAAATGCAGGCGCCAGAAAAAGCACACCTTCCAGTTCTATGAGTTTCCCCAATATGTATATTATGCTGGCAAAGTTCAAAGTCTTTACCCTCCTTCAGGTTAACAGTTATTTTTCAGCGCTTTAATATATCGGTAATATCGTTAAGGCCCTGATGAGTCGTGACTACTACTACCCTGTCACCAACCATTATCTTATTGCCGCCTCTGGGATACATTATATTATTTCTGCGCCTTATACACGCCACGACCAGATTATCCTTAAGCTTCAGATCCTGAAGTGTTACATCAGTCACCTCAGAAGGCTCTCTTATTATAAATTCAAGGGCCTCCGCCTTGCCGTCAAGTATATTGACCAGAGTTTCAACCTTACTCCGTCCCTTTGAATTCCGCATTGCCCTGACAGTGGCTGTAACTACGTCAGCTACCACGCTTCTGGAATGCAAAATTGTACCTATATCTATCTCCTCGACTATGGAGTCAAACATCATGCGGTTTACTTTGGTAACGATCTTAGCCTTACTGTTGTGCTTCTTGGCATATAAGGAAAGCAGGATATTCTCTTCGTCAATATTTGTAAGAGCCACGATGGACTGGGCATTTTCAAGCCCCTCTTCCATTATCACTGTCTCCTCGGTTCCGTCACCGTTTATTATCGTAGCCCCCGGAAGAGACTCCTCAAGCTCCATACAGCGTGATCGCTTTTTTTCTATTATCTTTACCTCTATACCGGTATCCAGAAGCTCGCGTCCGAGGTAATATGAGAGCTTGCCTCCGCCGATTATCATAGCGTCTTTTACGGAATTTGTTTCAATATGTATTGCATTAAAGAAATTTGTTGCGTTCAACGGGGAAGCAATGAACGAAACTCTGTCACCGACCTTCAGGACAGTAGAACCATTGGGGATGATCACATCATCTTCTCTTTCCACGGCACATATCTGTACTGAATTTCTTATGTCCTGGGACAGATCCATGATCTTTTTTTCAGAAAGCGGAGAATTCTCACCGATCCTGAACTTCAGTATATCTACTCTTCCTCCCGACAGGGTATCTATCTTCATTGCAGAAGGGAATCTTAAGATGCGTGCTATCTCTCTCGCCGCGGCGAGTTCCGGATTTATGACCATGGTGAGGCCAAGTTCCTCTCTGAAGAAACTTACTTCATCAAGATAAATGGGATTTCTGACTCTTACTATGGTTTTTATATCCTTATTTGATTTTTTAGCTATGAGACAGCATAGCATATTCAATTCATCTGATTCGGTAGTTGCGATCAGTACTTCAGCGGTCCTTATCCCTGCTTCATTCTGCACTCCGAGTGAAGCTCCGTTGCCGGTAACACCGATAATATCCGCAGAGCTGGCTATCTGATCTATGACCTTGGGATCAGTGTCTATGACAGATATATTGTGTTTTTCCTTTGACAGTGTCATGACAAGAGCCGCACCGACCTTGCCGCATCCTACAATGATAATATTCATGCCGATATCTCGCTTCCTGTATATAATTGATAATATTTTCCCTGAGCCTCTATCAGCTCATCATGTGTACCACGTTCTATGATCCTTCCCTGCTCCAGCACCATTATGCAGTCTGAATTCTTTACGGTAGAAAGTCTGTGCGCTATCACAAAAGTCGTCCTGCCTTTCATCAAAGCATCCATCCCGTCCTGCACCATTTTTTCTGTGCGGGTATCTATAGAGCTTGTGGCTTCGTCAAGAATGAGCACAGGAGGATCAGCTATGGCCGCTCGTGCTATGGCAAGAAGCTGTCTCTGTCCCATTGACAGATTGGCTCCGTCACCATTTATCACGGTATCATATCCTTGTGGAAGTCTCTTTATAAACGGGTGGGCATTTGCAAGTTTTGCAGCTTTCTCTATCTCTTCATCCGTTGCATCCAGCTTTCCGAATCTGATATTCTCCTTTATTGTCCCGGTAAAAAGATGCGTGTCCTGCAAAACCATTCCCAAAGAATGTCTGAGATCCGATTTCTTTATCTTGTTGATATTGATCCCGTCATATCTTATCTTTCCGTCCTGAATGTCATAAAATCTGTTTATCAGATTAGTGACAGTTGTTTTTCCTGCGCCGGTGGAGCCTACAAAGGCGATCTTCTGTCCGGGCTTTGCAAAAAGTTCAATGTCATGGAGCACCATTTTATCATCTGTATATCCAAAGTCGACACCATGCATTTCTATATTCCCCTTTAAGAGAATGTAGTCAGTAGTGTCCGTAGCTTTATGATAATGCTCCCAGGCCCACAGTCCTGTATGATCTGAGGCGGGGATGATATTTCCTTCTTCATCTTCTTTTGCATTGGTAAGGGTCACATACCCTTCATCTGTCTCACTTTTCTCATCAAGAAGGCTGAATATCCTCTCAGCTCCGGCAAGAGCCATGAGCACAGAATTGAACTGCATCGATATCTGATTTATCGGCATATTGAAGCTTCTGTTAAAGGTCAGAAAGCTGGCGAGCCTGCCTATCGTAAGTCCGGTCAGTCCGCTGAGGGCAAGGGCTCCTCCGCAGGCTGCACAGATCACATAGCTTACATTACCAAGCTGCATATTGATCGGGCCTAAAATATTGGCAAACTTATTTGCATTATATGCCGCTTCATAAAGGGCAATATTTTTTTTCTCAAATTCTCTTATTGACTCATCTTCATGATTAAAGATCTTTATGACCTTCTGTCCTTTCATCATCTCTTCAATGTAGCCGTTCAGCCTGCCAAGGGATTGCTGCTGCTCTGTAAAGCCGGCTCCCGACCTCTTTCCGAAAAAGCCGGTAATAAATATCATTACCATGACCATTAATACCGTTAACAGAGTGAGCGGAATACTAAGAATCACCATGCTTATAAACACAGAGACGATAGTAATCAGGCTCTGTAAAAACTGAGGAAGAGCCTGTGATATCATCTGACGCAGTGTGTCGATGTCATTGGTATAGACCGACATTATATCTCCGTGGGGATGGGTATCAAAATATCTGATCGGAAGTGTCTCCATTTTGGCGAAAACTTCCTTCCTGATATCACGGAGGGTGCCCTGTGACACATATATCATTATCCTCTGGTTGATATATGTAGATGCAACACCGATCCCGTACAATATTGCTACCCTTGTGATGGCGTGCATAAGGGGGTTGAAATCTGCATCACCGGATTTTAGTATCGGAGTGATGTAATCATCTATGAGATTGCGAATGAACATGGTCCCCTGGACCGAAGCGAGCACACCGATAAAAATGCAGACCACTACAATGATCAGCTGGGGCGTATAATGCCTGGTCATATAGCTTAAGGTGCGCGCAAAAAGCTTCCCCGGATCCTTTACCTTCACCCTGGGTCTTCCGGCCATTCTACGCGAACCCGGACCGTGTACTTCCCTTACTCTTTCTTCTGCCATCTGTCACTTATCCCTAATCATACGGATTGTCAAAATCTCCGGCGCCACTGGTCTGTGAATCATACACATCCCGGTAGATCTCGGATCTTGCAAGGAGCTCATCATGAGTGCCGATATCGGATATCCTCCCGTCATCCATTACTATTATCCTGTCGGCATTCATTACCGACGATATCCTCTGAGCAATGATAAAAACTGTTGTGTCGGGTATTTTCTCGCTCAAAGCTTTTCTGATCTTTGCATCAGTTGCCGTATCCACAGCGGAGGTGGAATCATCAAATATTATGATCTTTGGTTTCTTTATAAGGGCTCTTGCTATACAGAGCCTCTGCTTCTGTCCCCCTGACAGATTAGCGCCTCCCTGATCAATATGCGCCTCGTATTTCCCATCCATTTTTTCTATGAATTCATCTGCACAGGCCATCCTGCAGGCATTGATGCATTCATCAACCGAAGCGTCCTTGTCACCCCATCTGAGATTCTCTATAACGGTGCCCGAAAAAAGATTGTTCTGCTGGAGCACCATCGAAACCTGATCCCGCAAAACCTTAAGATCATACTGTCTGACATCAACTCCGCCTACTCGAACCCTTCCTTCCGATACATCATATAGCCTTGGGATAAGGCTTACCAGAGAAGTTTTTGCAGATCCTGTACCGCCGATGATACCGATCATTTCTCCGGGATGTACATGAAGGTCTATATTTTTGAGCACATATTCCTCTGCCGATCTGTTATATCCGAAATTTACCCCGTCAAAGTCAACCGATCCGTCAGGAACCTCAAGCACAGGCCTCTCCGGAGACCGTATATCGCTTTCCTCTTTTATTACTTCTGTTATTCGCTGTGCCGAAGCAAGTGACATTGTAAGCATCACAAAGATGATCGAAAGCATCATAAGTGACATCAGTATACTCATACAGTAAGCAAGCAGGCTCATAAGCCCGCCTGTAGTAAGCTCGTTCCGGACTATTGCCTTTGCCCCCAGCCAGCTAATCAGCAGGATACAGGAATAAACTGTGGCCTGCATTACCGGCATATTGGTCACCATCAAAGACTCTGCCTTTACAAACATCCTGTAAAGATTGTCAACGGCCCGGTCAAACTTGGATCTTTCATAATCCTCCCGGACATAAGCTTTCACAGTCCTGATCGCAGTGACATTTTCCTGTACAGAGGCATTCAGATCATCATATTTTTCAAAAACCTGTTTAAAATACACAGATACTTTTTTTATTATCAGAAAAAGAAATATCCCCAGAAACACCACGGCAATACAATATACCGAGGAGAGCCGGGGACTTATCAGTACTGCCATAGTCATAGCTATTATCAATGACATTGGAGCTCTCATAGCCATTCTAAGAAGCATCTGATATGCATTCTGTATGTTTGTAATATCTGTAGTAAGTCTTGTGATCAGTCCTGAAGAAGAAAATCTGTCTATATTGGCGAACGAAAATGTCTGTATGCTTCTGTATGTCTTGTCCCGAAGATTCATTGCAAGGCCTGCTGATGCCTTAGCTCCGAATACGGCTCCTCCCATCCCGGCCATAAGACCTGCAACTGCCAGAAGCAGCATTAATGTGCCGGTCTTAAGGATCACATCCATATTGCCGGCCTCGACTCCCTGATCTATGATACGCGCCATAAGAAGCGGTATCATCATCTCCATTACGACTTCCAGTATCATACATAAGGGTGTCATAAGTGACGGAGCCTTAAATTGTTTAACCTCAGCTCCTATTGTCTTTAAGCATTCTACGGTGGATATGTCCTTATAGGATCTGATGCCCTCGACGTCCATTGTTCCTGCTTAAATATCGAGTCTTCTGGCGCCGTCAGCGGCATCCGCGATATAGAATTCGGCATCTATGCCGGTTCTCTCCTTATATACACTGCTCAGAGTCCTTGTGAAATTATCAACATACTCATTCTTGACAATTGAGACTGTACAGCCTCCAAAGCCTCCGCCCGTGATCCTTGATCCGATAACGCCGGGAAGCTTCCAGGCTTCCTCCACAAGGATATCTACTTCTTCACACGACGCCCCGTAATCCTCGCTCATGGATATATGAGCATCATTCATAAGTCTTCCGAAGGCTTCAAGATCTCCGCTTTTCAAAGCCTGAACAGCCTTTATGGTTCTTTGGTTCTCATAGACTGCATGTCTTGCTCTCTTACGGTTCACTTCATTTTTGATATATTCAATATGACTGTCAAAAGTCTCTTCGTCAAGCTCACCCAGAGTGTTGATATCAAGCACTTTTTGGAGATCAGCCAGAGCTTCTTCACTTTCTCTCCGCCTTGTATTATATGAGTTATATGAGTTCTCAGTGAGATTATGCTTTACTTTTGAATTCGTGATCACGATCTTTTCATTCTTAAGATTGAGAGGAACATATTCATATGAAAGGTCTGCCGTGTCAAGGAAGATAGCATGATCCTTTTTTCCCATGGCAGAAGCAAACTGATCCATGATACCGGAATTACTTCCATTGTATTCATTTTCAGAGATCTGTCCGAATTTTGCACAGTCGATCATATCTACAGGAAGGTCAAAGAGGTCCTTAACGATTATCGCAGCCAGCTCCTCAATGGAAGCAGAAGCAGAAAGTCCGGAACCGGCCGGGAGGTCAGCGATCATAACCATATCGTATCCACCGGGGATCTCAATACCCGCTTTCATCATAGCCCAGAGAACACCCTGCTGATAGTCATACCAAAGACCGTTGTCATTGGGAGCAAGCTCATCAAGACTGATCTCCTGTACTCCCTCATCAGGCCAGGTCATATTAAACCATCTCAATATCCTGTCTTCTCTTTTTCTGGCTACACCATAATTTCCCATAGATAAAGCACAGGGAAATACATGCCCTCCGTTATAGTCGGTATGCTCACCTATAAGATTAACTCTACCCGGCGCAAAGTACTGTCTGATATCACCCTCGCCGCCGAATTTTTCCCTGAAACATTCCATTGCTTTCTCTATCATCATATCCCCTCCGTCTTGATCTCAGGCATCACGGCACATACGTACTACATTAGACCCCTATTTCAATCACTAATCAAAATCATAATCGTCCAGAAAATGATGTGTTTTGCCGTCTTTTTTATACGCTATGATGGTAGCAAGATTAACATTTTCAACGCTTTTGAATATATTCGCTTCAGTATACTGATTGATATCATGCAGCTGCTTTATCAGCCGCTTTATCTCAGCTCTCTTACTGTCAAGACTGCCTTTTGCTTCTTCCATGGCCTCAGTCAGTCTGCAGGCACAGGCAATAAAGCTCAGGGAATTATGCTTTGCCCATCTGATGATGCTTTCCTCCCGAATAAGATACATAGGTCTTATCAGCTCCATCCCAGGAAAGTTTACTGAGTGGAGTTTGGGCATCATAGTCTGTATCTGACCTCCGTAAAGCATTCCCATAAGAATGGTCTCTATCACATCGTCATAATGATGGCCAAGCGCGATCTTATTGCATGACAGGTCCCTTGCATGAGAATAAAGAGCCCCGCGGCGCATACGTGCGCATGGATAGCAGGGAGAAGTCTCGTTTTCTCCCACAATATCAAATATTGATGTCTTGAATGTCTTTAGGGGTATTCCAAGGAGCCTGGCATTATCTTCGATCTTTTTGCGGTTTGATTCATTGTAGCCGGGATCCATATTTAGAAACACAAGCTCAAAATTCCTCTCTCCATGCGCATAAAGCTCCTGAAAAAGCTTTGCCATCAAAAAAGAATCTTTGCCGCCGGATATGCATACAGCTATCCTGTCTCCGGGCTTAATAAGCTCGTACTTATTTACTGCCTGTGTAAAGCGCGACCATAAATCCCTGCGGTATGCCTTGATAATGCTGCGCTCGGCTTCTTTTCTTGCAGCATCTGAAGAAATGCGTTCTGAACTTTCATTATTATCCTTATTATTCATGATCTGAGAATAATATTGATCTTCCTGTCAAATATAACCTTGTTTTTTCATTTCGTTTCATTATATGAACGTATCATATCATTCCTGTAGGATTCGAATCTGTCTTCATCTATCGCCTGTCTTATCTCTTCCATGAGATGATTATAGAAATACAGATTATGAAGAACACACAGCCTGAGGCCGAGCATTTCTCCTGCTTTTATGAGATGCCTGATATATGCCCTGCTGTATCTTCTGCAGGCAGGACAGTTGCAGCCTTCCTCTATCGGTGACATGTCCGAAGCAAATATGGCATTTTTAATATTAAATTTACCTTTATGTGTATAAAGCTGGCCATGTCTTGCATTCCTTGAAGGATATACACAATCAAAGAAATCCACTCCCCGGTATACCGCCTCCACTATATTTACCGGAGTCCCCACACCCATAAGATATATGGGTTTATCCTGCGGAAGCTGCGGTACTGTGACATCCAGGATATGATACATCTCCTCATGTGTCTCTCCTACCGCCAGACCGCCGATAGCATATCCGTCCAGATCCATTTCCCGGATATAGCGGGCATTTTCAATCCTTATATCATCAAATACAGCACCCTGGTTTATCCCGAAAAGCATTTGATCCTTATTTACCGTATCCGGAAGAGAATTCAGCCGGTCAAGCTCTTTCTTACACCTGACAAGCCAGCGCTCTGTCCTGTGTACGGATTCTTCCACATATGACCGCTCCGATCTCGAATCAGGACACTCGTCAAAGGCCATAGCTATGGTTGAACCAAGATTGGACTGTATGCGCATGCTCTCTTCGGGTCCCATGAATATCCTGTGACCGTCAATATGCGATGCGAAAGTAACACCCTCTTCTTTTATTTTCCTCAGGCTTGCCAGAGAAAAAACCTGAAATCCTCCCGAATCTGTCAGTATCGGCTTGTTCCAGGACATAAATTTATGAAGCCCGCCAAGGCTTTTTATCAGTTCATCTCCGGTTCGCACATGCAGGTGGTATGTATTTGAAAGCTCTATCTGACAGCCTATCTCCTCCAGATCTGAAGATGAGACAGCTCCCTTTATCGCGCCAACGGTACCGACATTCATAAAAACAGGCGTCTCCACGGTTCCATGTACCGTTTCAAGACGCCCGCGTCTGGCTCTCCCGTCACATTTTATCAATGTATATCTGTTCTTCATTCCACCAGTCCTATCATACGGTCGTATTCCTCAAGAGTCAGACCGAGTCTCACCATCTCCTTTGCAGCCTCCGTACCAACATACCGGTAATGCCAGGGTTCAAATTCTATAGTAGTGATATCCTCCTTCCCTTTGGGATATCTCAAAATAAAGCCGTAATACTGAGCATTCTCGGCGAGCCACTTACCGCCGTCAGTATCTGCAAAACCTTCATCAAGCTTCCAGTATCCGTCAGTAACAAAATCAAAAGCAAGACCTATCTGATGCTCTGATGTACCGGGAGGAGCGACTATCTGGGCCGCACGCTTGTAAGCTTCATCATATTCATAGCCCTCAGCCATCAAAGAATCTACCTTTCTGTTAAATACATAGGTCTGTCTTTCCAGATCTCTGTATGGAGAGACAATATAAAGGTAGACGCCGTCATATCTTGCTTCACGTATCATATCAGCCAGGGCGCCTGCGCATCTGACATCTGCAGTAACGGAATCAGTGATCGTAGTCAGTTCGAAAGTATAATCTTCAGGGATGAGATGATCTTTATTAATTAGTATCAAAGACCAGTCGTCATCAAAAGAGGGATTGATAAGACTGCCATCCTCATCCTCTATGAGTATATCGGACGTCGTATCCGCGTTCCCGTTTCTTTTGTTAAAATCCTCGGCTGCTTTTTTAGATTCTTCAGCTATCTTATCCAGCTGGTCATCTTCTATCAGCGAGGCCTCATCTTCTATATCCTTACCGCTTTCAGTGTCATCGACAATGTCCGACTTGGCCACGGCAATTTTTTTGCCATCCTCGTTTACTATTACGACATCATTTCCTATTACACTGGCTGTAGCGGACCCGGAAAAACTGGCGCTCGATACGAAGGCCAGTACTGTAAGGATAATAGCTGCTGATTTTCTAACGAAATGAACACGCCTTTTCATGTGAATTAAATTAACATAAAATCATTATTTATTCAAGTTTGCGGGATCAAATGAAAAGGGTAAAATATCGCTGAATTTGATCTGATCATAGCTAAGATCCTGGTGTACTATCAGAATATCAAATGAATCCCCGGATACAAATTCATTCATAAACTGCCTGCATATTCCGCATGGATAAGCATTATCAGGTTTTGAGCCTTTAGGTCCTCCGGCAATGGCAATTGCCTTGAAGTTTCTTTCACCTTCGCTTATTGCCTTGCAAAAGGCAGTTCTCTCAGCACATATTCCAGCCGGATAGGATGCGTTTTCAATATTGCAGCCCTGATATACCTTACCCTCTTCCGTTAACAAAGCGGCGCCAACCGCAAAGTCAGAATACACGCAATAAGAACGGGATCTGGCCTCATCTGCCAAAATACAAAGCTGCGCATAATCCATGTCTGTCTCCTCCTTAATTTTTCTGTCCTTATACCATAAACAATCCTGCAGTGCTGTGCTTTATCCTAAGGGAGTATCGGGACATACAAGAAGTCGCAGTAATATAATCAGTAAAGACTGATTAGTGTTGACCGGATAACTCCTAAGATATATAATAATGTTCGTTCTTAGGGAGTATAGCTCAGCTGGGAGAGCGTCCGCCTCACACGCGGGAGGTCACGGGTTCGAGCCCCGTTGCGCCCATGTTTCACAACCCCGCAAACGCTTTGTATATCAGCATTTGCGGGTTTATTCATGACAGCATAACGAGAAATCCCTGAAACATTGATAATTAACAATAAAAACTGATATCCTCAACACAATAGAACTTCTTCGCCCCCGGGTTAAATTCATATACAGTTAAAATATATTTTTCTGAAGAAGAATCGGAAGCATTATCCTCAAAAAATTTCATATGGAAGCGCTATTCC
>JAEEGL011238975.1_pt1 | contig 11922 bp, 10 predicted proteins | sample 9134231 | NCBI WGS metagenome assembly JAEEGL01 (sample SAMN16246548, study PRJNA631951) | gut metagenome | biome: gut microbiome; feature: rumen; material: fiber-attached | host: Bos | place: Iran: Karaj | collected 2018-10 | reverse complement strand
CGCATCAAAGCCAAAGGCGCCAAAGTGATTGTCTACGAGCCGGTTTTGGAAGACGGTTCGACGTTCTTTGGCTCGCTGGTTGTCAATGACTTGAAGGCGTTTAAGACCCAGAGTGATGCGATTATTGCGAATCGCTACGACACGGCCCTGGACGATGTGGCGGAGAAGGTTTATACGAGGGATATTTTTAAGCGGGATTAAGTTTTTGCCGCCAATCCAGAGAATCGCTATTGTACGCATTCTGTTTGTATTCGCGGCAAGTAATTCAGGCAAAAAACGGGTTTTCATTGCCGCCAATACACGAAAACGGCCCTGTGTGCATTCTGTGTGTACTCGCGGCAGAAAAGATATTCGGAGAAACGTCATTCCCGGCTTGATCGGGAATCTCAAAAGAATAATTGATTTTTGGGGATTTATGCTTACCTTTGCATTAAAGGAAGCAAATCCGGAAATAGCGGAGTTCAACTCTTAGCGTCGGTGAGCTTCTTTTTTCGTAAGATAACAACGGATAATCCCTTCATTTCCAAGAATTAACAAAAAGGGGCCCCCAATGGTGGGCACCCTTTGAGCCGGATGGGTAAACAGTCAGCGGGGCTAGCCGCTCAAGGGACTACGTCATTTTTCGCAGACGTGTCCGGATGGTTTCCTTTGAAACCTTCAGGAACTTTGAGATGGACCTGACTGTTTCCCTTACCTGCTCCAGTTCAAAGCTGAAGCCGAGGGTAAACTTGGTTTTAAATTTGACCATGTTTGGTATAAATAGGATAAAAACGATGCAAAAGAACCATTGGATTAGTCTGAGGACCATTACCTCTGGGAGTACGCATCCGGGGAAAAAAGTAGAGCATTCTCCGGTTAAGGAAAAATGCTCTATGTAAGTTTTGGCCTTTCTCAAGGGCCCCTATTCATACCAGAAACAAAGGTAGAAGAATAATTTGAATTGCCCAAGCATTTCGCAAGATTTATTTTTACACTACCCGCAGAAACGTCATTCTGAGCGAAGCGAAGAATCTATGAATCTAATTACACTGATATGAACCTCAAAGGATCCAAAACCGAAAAGAACCTCCTGGAAGCCTTCGCCGGCGAGTCCCAGGCCCGTAACAAGTACACCTACTACGCCTCCAAGGCCAAGAAGGACGGCTATGTGCAGATCTCCAAGATCTTCGAAGAGACCGCTGCCAACGAGAAAGAGCACGCCGAGATCTGGTTCAAATACCTCCACGGCGGCAAGGTGCCCGGCACCGTAGAGAACCTGAAGGACGCCGCCAACGGCGAAAACTTCGAGTGGACCGACATGTACGCCCGGATGGCCCAGGAAGCCCGCGAAGAAGGATTTGACGAGATTGCCGCCAAGTTCGAGATGGTTGGCGCCATCGAAAAAGAGCACGAGGAGCGCTACCGCAAGCTCCTTGCAAACATAGAGCAGGGTATTGTCTTCTCCCGTGACGGCGACTGCATCTGGCAGTGCTCCAACTGCGGCCACATTGTCATCGGCCCCAAGGCCCCGGAAATCTGCCCCGTGTGCGACCACCCGCAGAGCTACTTCCAGTTGAAGCCGGAGAACTACTAGTATGTTCAAGTTAATTGACCTTCCATACAAGTCCCTGGCGCCTGTGATCAGTGATGAAACCCTCTCGTTCCACCACGGCAAGCACCTGCAGACCTATGTGGATAACCTGAATAAGCTCATTGCCGGGACAGAGCTGGAGGGAAAGAGCCTGGAGGAGATTGTGAAGGTGTCCGCCGGTGGCGTGTTCAACAACGCCGGCCAGATCCTGAATCACAATCTGTACTTCACGCAGTTTGCGCCACAGCCGTCATGCCCGACCCCGATCGGGCATCTCAAAGCTCAGATCGAGAAGCAGTGGGGCACCTTCGAGGCCTTCCAAACCGACTTCGAAGCCAAAGGCGTTTCCCTCTTCGGCTCCGGCTGGGTGTGGCTGCAGGCCAACGCTGACGGAGAGTTGTCCATCGGCCAGTACGCCGGTGCAGATAACCCCGTCGCTCACGGCCTCAGGCCCCTTCTCACCTTCGACGTGTGGGAACACGCATATTATCTGGATTACCAGAACCGCCGTGCCGCGCACCTCAAAGCGTTGTGGGGGATTGTGGATTGGGATGTAATTGAAAAGAGATTTACCAAGTAGTTTTATGATTTACGATCACATTAAGAACATAGGTTTGTACAAGGGCCTCACGCCGGCGCTTGATACGGCGCTGGAATACATCAAGACGCTGGATGCCGATGTGGAGTTGGGAACTTACCTGCTGGACAATGGGGTAAAGGCCATTGTGAGCGAGTCTATGACCAAAGCGGTGAACGAGAAGGGCTTCGAGGCACATCGCCGGTTCATTGACGTCCAGCTGGCTCTCCGCGGCTGCGAACTTATCCGCTGCAAGCCCCTGGCGCAGGTGAAGGAAACCATTCCCTACAACGAAGAAAAGGACGCCGCCCGTTATGCCGATGAACCCGGCCTGGACGCAGTGATTGGCGAAGGTTACTTTGTGGTGGTGTGGCCCGACGACGCCCACGAACCCCTGCTCTGCACCCCTGCCGGTCCCCAGCTGGTAAAGAAAGTGGTGTTGAAGGTGCCGGTGGAATAGTTGTCCTTCTGAGATCACTTATTGTCATTCTGAGCGAAGCGAAGAATCTATTGTTTTTGTTTTATGGGTGTATACGAAGAAAACATAGTCCCTGTCAAGATTGCCAGTCTTGCAGAGTATGTTGCAGAGAGAAAGCGAATCTCCCTGGACGAGGCTCTTGTTTACATCTATTCCAATCCGATGTACAAGGAGCTTTATAATGAGGGCGCCCGGTGGTGGTACCTTAGTTCGGATGCGTTGTACGATGAGTTTGAGATTAGACGCAAGGAGCAGGTGATGGAAGTAACACGAGAGGCTTTCGAGTTCTATGTGTACACCTTGGAGAAGTATGCGATTTGTAAGCGAATCAGCGGATTGCAGGCACTGGCACTGTTTAAGGAATTTGACGCAGATGAGTTCCTGCTCATGCATTATGATTTGCTGCACACCCAAGGAACAGGATATGTGATTGATGAGGTTCAGCGCTTAATTGAAAGGAGGAAGAAGAGATGAGATTATATCATGGATCCGTGGTAGAAGTTCGTAAACCCAGCCTCCGGTTTGGCCGAAAGAAGACGGACTTTGGACGTGGCTTCTACACCACAACCCAGGCCGAACAGGCCGAGAACTGGACAAAAATCAAGCAGGACCGGACGAAGGCGCCCAAAAGGATTGTGTCGGTGTACGAGATTGACGATGCTGTGCTTTCCAACCCGGAGCTGAAGATTCGTGAATTCCACGGTGTGGACGAGGCTTGGCTGAACTTTGTGGTCGATAGCCGAAAAGGTGTCAAACATGACTATGATTTGGTTTTTGGTCCTGTAGCAAATGATAAGGTCTTCACCACCGTCAATTTATATGAAAGTGGCGTCCTGGATGCTCCGGCAGCTATTGCACAGCTGAAGGCGTATAAGACTTACGACCAGCTATCTTTCCATACGAAGCGTGTGATGGATGTGTTGAAGTTTGTAGAGTCATATGAGCTTAATGGCTAACAGTAGACACATGGCTGTCTATCAATCATTCTAAATCAAGTTGTCTATATTAAGTATATCAATAATATGTCATTAACAATTGAAAATGAGAACTCATTAAGACGAGCAGTAGCTACAGGTTGCAACTTGTTTTTGGGGGCAGGTTTCTCGTTGTTAGCAAAAGGCGATGACGATGATTTCTTACCTACCGGAGACAAACTTGCTGACGAATTGTCGGAAGCATTTGAGTGCCCAAGACTTTCTTTGCCTGAGATGGCGACGATTATTCAATCAAAGAATTTAGATGGGTTTAATAGTTTTATTAAACATCGTTTTACTGTTAAAGATTATGATCCGGTCTATAAAAAGATTGCTAATGTCAGGATTAAGAATATTTTTACGACAAATGTTGATGATTTAGTTCAAAGAGTTATACATGATTCTAGTAAAAGATATCTCAATGATATGAAGGTTAATGGTCCATCTCCAGAAGATACTGCCATTAATTATTTAGCGTTACATGGGTGTGTCTCGGAAGCGGAACAAAGATTTGTTTTTAGTTCCATTGAGATAGCCACCATTTTTTCAAACGAAAGACGTATCTGGGGTTTTTTGTCTTCGTCCACTGAAACATATCCAACTTTGTTTCTTGGCTATGGAATGAATGATACAGGAACTCTTAATGCCTTATTTTCAAGGGCCACGTTTAATAATGCTCAGAAAGAAAAGTGGATTTTGGTGCATGATTCATCAGAGAGTTTAATTCCGTATTATCAAGCTTTAGGATTTAGCATTATCAGGGGAGATATTAAGTCATTTCTGGATTGGATACCTGAAATTGAAAGAGAAGTACAGATCAATAATCAACCTCCTTTGCAGGAATATTTTGGATACTGTATGGTTTCTAAGGGAATGAGTAAAGATGAGGTTGTAAGGCCAATTGATGTTTTCTTCCGAGGCGCTGCTCCCATTTGGCACGACATTAAGAGTGGTTTTATTTATAAAACTTCATTCTATAATAAGATTCAAGATAATGTATTATCGGGAAAGAAGCATACTATTATTATTGGCGCTCCTGCTACTGGCAAAACAACTTTAGCCATGCAGGTAGCTTATGGTGTTAATTATCCAGGCCAGATTCTATTTTTTGATTCATTAACAGACACACGTACGGAGTTCCTCATAAAAATCATAGGAAAAAGTAGGGTCCTCATTTTTTTGGATAATTTTTCGGATTACCTTGATTCTTTCATTCGTCTTTCAGACGCGGGAAGCAATATTAATGTCGTTGGAGTTGATAGAAGCCATTATTTCAATATTGTTTCCCATAAACTTCCTATGGAGAAGTATAACGTAATCAATGTTTCTGATCCAACAGAAAATGATTTACAGGGTATTTTCAATACGTTACCCGTCACAATAAGAAATGGGGAGATTAAGCGGGGAGGACAACGGCAGTATTCGCCAGATACTATTTTTGAGTTTGTCTTGAGAAACATATCTAAATCTAATATTGCAGAGCGTTACGATGAGGTGTTAAAGACACTTATAGAGGACGATCAACTGTTGGCGGAGTTCCTTGTCCTATGCACATATGTGCATGCTTCTAGAATCCCTCTTTCCTCAGAGATGGCTATCGCATATTTCTCTGAGGACTGTTCTTACAATGATGTTTTTGAGATGAGGGCAGAGTTAAATGATTTGATCAAGGATTTTGATGTCTCTTTTACGGATTTGGATTCGAATATGGATTATTATTATCCAAAATCGTATTATATTGCTGAATGCGTCTTAAAAAAATGCCCTAGTTGGTTGTTGCGTGTAGTTCTTAACAAGTTTATTAATAACCTTACACCAGTTGTGATTTGTAATTACAGTTCCTTTAAAAAGCACGGATTTGATAAAACGATTATCAGTAAGGCTTTTGAAAGGACAAGCGAGGGGCAAGACTTCTATGAGAGAGCTTTCTTGTTTGATTATCAAAATCCTTTCGTTCTTCAACAGGGAGCGTTATTCTTAAGTTCGAGACGTCGTTACACGGACGCTTTTAACTGGATAGATCGTGCCATTAATATGACTGGGAATAGGTACTTTTCCATTAGGAATTCTCATGCGGTTATTTTATTTGATGCTAATATTGGGAATAACGATGTTTCCGCTCGTGTCATTCTTGATCAAAGTATGTCAATTCTCGAAAAATGCATTAATGATGATAAACGTGTAATATTCCATGCACTTACATATGCTTCACAGGCAATAGAATATGCTAAACGTTATAATGATAGTGTCGCCTTTGGATACATAGATAAAGCTATCGATTGGCTACGTAATGAGATTGAGTTAAATGATTGGAATGTTGAAGTAAAGTTATCACTTCAGAAACTAAGGAATTATCGAGATAATGTAGTTCAATCCAATTAAACCAGAAGGCTACAATGTCTAAGCGCTATTGATAAGAGCCCTAAAACAGTGAAAGATACTCTTTCACGAGCCCTTTCTGCTCATTGTTCACGCCCGGTTGGTGATTATGCAGGTAGCATGAAAAACTCCATTTCAGCCATAGAGATTGAATGCCATAGAATCACTGGGGAAAAGAAGCTTGGTCCTGCTTTGAAGAAACTTAAGAGTAAAGGACTCTCAATTCATCCTCAATTGGAGATGGCGTTTCAGAACCTATATAACTACTCGAATGATGAGAAGACTGGTATCCGGCATGGCAAAAAGATTCCGGAGGATACTTATGTTCCTACGGCGAAAGAATCCCTGTTTTTGCTTGTGACCAGTAGCGCATTTATCAACTACTTGCGCTCTTGTGAGGTGGATATGGAATCGAAATCCGAATAGGAGTGGTATGATTAATACCCTTACTGAATTGCTGAAAGAGTTTGTCGATGCGTAGACGGATTGTTTAAAGGAATTGTTCCGGCAGTTTGAGAATTGCCGTAAGCAGATGACAAAGTTAGAGCTAAAGTACACATTTGAGTAATTAAGATACGCTATATATGAAACATTTCAAGAATGATGGGAAGCTGAAGCTTCTGATTATTGTTGGTACAAGACCGGAAATAATCCGTCTTGCCGCAGTGATTAACAAATGCCGTCAATACTTTGACTGCTTGTTAGCCCACACTGGACAGAATTATGATTACAATTTGAATGGAGTGTTCTTCAAGGATTTGAAACTTGATGATCCTGATATTTACATGGAGGCAGTTGGTGATGATCTTGGTGCCACTATGGGTAACATCATTGATAAATCCTATAAAGTGATGGTAGAAACCAGACCAGATGCAGTTTTGGTTTTGGGTGATACCAATAGTTGTCTGAGTGTGATTGGCGCGAAGCGCTTACATATACCTATTTTCCATATGGAATCACTCCAATACGCTGCCTAACTAATTGATACTCAGTTAAATACACCCCTAATCGTAACGTCTCTCGCTCAACCGAGGTACTACCTGCCCAAAAATCACCAACATTGGACACAAATGCAACGCCACCGCAAGCTATTTTAAAGAACATATCGTTGTGCGTGTTTCACAACACCGTTGTGCAAAAAGCCAGCAACTTAGGCCCTAAACACGACTGCAAGATACGAATATTTTTCGAGCCCTAAAAGCCCTGTTTCATAAAAAACGCCAAAATTTCCAAGAAACTGAACGCAACTGAACAGAAGTGTCCTCCTCTATCCAGACCTGCCGTTCACCAGAAGACTCCGACACCCGGACCCGCCGCCTGAAGCGAAAGACACCCCGCCCAAACTGGCCGCCCCGCAGCTTCAACACCCGCGACCAAGCCTCAGGCACCCAACCAAAGAAAATTCGTTCAAAACTCAACATATATTAAGCGAAAATAAATTGTAACCTTTCGCACAACAAAGATAAGCAACATAACCCAAACCACCAAATGATTACCTGGATCGACATAGCCAGCCTCATTATCAGCGCCCTCTGCGGAGCATCCTCTGCCATCAAGCAGATGCTCCAGAAGCACCCCGGCCTCACCGACCGGGCACAGGCCTGCTATGCCGATGCGCTCAAGGAGTGGGCCCCCAACAAAGCCATCCGTAAGCAATGGGAAACAAATCTCCCTACGGCCGCAGCCCTTACATCATACCTCACCTCCACCCAGACAATCGACGCCGAAGTTAATTCCCTTCTCAAGAAATGGGTGGACAAGCTTATGGCAGATGATGTATGCCGCACCTTCATCCTTGAAGCCCAGCAAGCTGGACTCCTCTCCTCAATCAGCACAGACCTTCAGGAAATCCTTGCCACCATCAAGGCTCCCTATAACACCCTTTATACCGCCTCATCAGCGCTTCGAGCCTATTTCTCGGATATCATCCCCGGACACCACATCCCCCGCCAGGAAACAGACATTCTGTACAGCTGGCTATCCAGACCCTCAGCGCCCGATGAGACACAAGTTGATAGAATCGCCGTCCTGCTCGCTGGAGCAGGACTCGGCAAGACCGTCATCCTGAAGGACCTCCAAGTAAGGTTAGAAGAAGAGGGGACACCCGTACTCGGCATCAAGTCCGATATCGTTTTTGACAGTTCAGATACAAACCTGGACAAAGCCCTCAATCTGGGAGCCCCGGCGTCAGAAGTCATCAAGCAGATAGCCCTTGAGCAAAAGACCGTTATCCTCATCGACCAGATAGACGCCCTTTCAGCCGTCCTCTCGGCCGACCGGCGCCCGCTGGCTTCCATTACCACGTTTATCAACGAGGTCACCCGCATCCCCAACGTCCGTGTCATCGTCTCCTGCCGCCAGTACGACTTCGACTACGAAAGCGCCTTTGTCAGATACAAGCAGTGTGAAAAAGTCCGGCTCCAGGAACTCACGGAGGAAAACGTGGCCGAAGCACTCATGGCCGCCAAAATACCAGCCGATAAACTCAGCAGCACCGTCAAGAACTTCCTGCGCTCACCGCTGAACCTCTTCCTCTATTGCCGCCTGGCAGACCGCACCCGCGTCAACACCAGCCCCACACTTCAGGACCTCTACGGCTCGCTTTGGAAAGAGATCATTATCGACAAGGCCGGCGCCAACACAACCGCCCTCGTGCAGAGCCTCGACGAGATTACCACCCAGATGAGCCGGCGCCAGGTCCTTACCATAAACAATGGCATCCTGCCGTCAGAAACCGCGCACCAGCGCCAATACCTCATCTCCAACGCACTCCTGAGGGAAGTCGGTAACAGCAATAACATCCAGTTTGTCCACCAGACTCTCTTTGAATACACTGCAGCCAGACTCTTCGTAGAGAAAGGCCGAACCTTGGACTCCCTCCTGCAAGGCAAGCACCAAGGCCTTTTCCTCCGTCCGCAGCTCAAGCAGATTCTCGATTACCAGCGCAGCGTAGACCCTCAATCCTACGCCGCCAATATCCGGGAAATCCTCTTTGCCAAGGATCCACAAGGAAAAGACAAATACCGTTTCCAGCTAAAGCAGCTCGTAATAACTACACTCGCATATAACCCCAGTTTCCTGGATTCAGAGAAGAGTATAATCCGCCAACTTCTGAAGGATTCTGAGCTTAGCCCCATCATCCTGTCAGCCATCACCACCGCAGACGGAATCGACCTCCTCTGGGAGTACATCTGCGATAACGGAGGCGTCCTGTCTGTAGATAAACCCTTCCTCCGGAGCTACCTCAACGCAGTTTGCGTCGTAGGCGAGACCGATATCCAAAAAGCCACCGCATACCTCACTCAAGTTTCAGCCGTGGCCGATGACGCAGAGCTCCGCTATCAGTTCGTCTCGGCCATCGACTCCCTTCCTGTCGGAGAAAAGACCTCCACCATGCTCTGGGGGCTCATCCGAAAATACGGAGTAGGTGATAGAGATATTGAAGTAAGCAGCCTGCTGAACCGGCTTCTCAAGTACGACCCCCAGCCTGTTGGAGACTTCCTCAACAGTCTGCTTAAAGACTATGTAAAAGACAATACCAACAAATGGTCCTTTGACGTTCCCCATAATTTCGAGACCATTGTAGAGCACCTCCAGCAAGAAAACCCGATTGCATTCCTTCCCATCGGGCTCCAGATGCTGGATACCATCCTCACATCTTCGGAAGAGTTCAAAGGAGACGACATCCGCTCAGCTGCAGTCCTCTATCTCTACAACCGCCGGAACCATGCACTGCATTTCGACGACTGGCTGCTGGATAAACTGATGGACACCGTTGAGGCCCAAGTAGAAGCAGGCTCACAAGAAATTGACACACTCCTGGACCAGCTCGCAGCAACAGACATCGCGGCCAAGCACCTCATTGCCCTTGCAGGATGGCGCAGGGACGTGTCCCGCTATAAAGACCGGATATACAACTACCTTGCAAACACCCTGGGAAAGAAGTTCCATGCTTCCTACCTTGAATACCAGCACAAAAAGCTTTTTGAGTCAGTCTTTCCGCTCCTTACCCCGGACCAGCAAGGCACCCTTATCCGCAAGGTAGACCTCATTGAGCCAGACTGGGAAAAAGTTCACCTCAAAGGCGAGGGGAGAGTCCCCATTCTCAAAGTGGGCTACACCAAAGCTCAATACTACAGCCTGGTGCCAGAAGATATACTCAAGACATACAAAGCTGAGTACAAAGCATACCAGACCCTTCGTAGGAAATACAAGAATGTGGAGGTGCGTGAACCCAACCATATTGAGACTCGCATCGGCTGGGCCTCCGTCCCGGAGTCCAAAGTGTTGAAGATGTCCAAGAAAGACCTTATTAACTTGGCTAAGACCTACGATAAGGATAACTATCTTGACTGGGATACACCTACGCGTCGGGGAAACGCCTTGGAATTCGCATCACGTGCGGAAAAGGAGCCGGACTTCATGTACGACGTCTATTCCTCCATGCTGGACGATGACCCCGCTCTCAGCTACTTCGTTGTAGAAGGACTCGAAGGGCTCCGCAAAGGACAGTGTGAAGAAGCAAAAGTTTCCGCATTAATCGAGAAGACGATAGCCCTTCTCCCGGACGATGTAAACACCATAGACCCCACGGTCGCATTCCAGCTCATCCGGGAAGCGGACACCTACATCAAAAACGATGCAGTCCCTCCGAAGGCATTATGGGAGTTCCTCTTCAAAGTCGCTTTGACTGCCAAAGAAGAAGACGATTCCGCCAAAGAACGGGTCGATGTCAACGACGGCATCAACCAGCTCCGGGGAAGTGCAGTGGAGTACCTGGTACAATTGTATTATTGCAAAGACTATACAGACCGCATTTTTGATGTCCTGGATAATGTTGCCCGTACCGGCAACGTAGCCACGCGCTGCGCTCTACTGTTCCAGGCCGCCTTGCTATTGAATGCAAGTCGTGAGAAAACGCTCAACCTTTTCCTCACGGCCGTATCAAGAGATTACAACGTCAATCTCCTTCGGATGCAAATCCACAACGTCAATCCGCTGGTGTATCTTGCCAAGACAGATTTTGACAAGCTTGGAGACTATTTTGAGGCCTGCATCAAAGAGCCGGCCTCTCATGAGACCAATGTTGTTATCCTTTTCGCCTCCTGGTTGAGGGATACTCCGGGCGCTGAGGAACTCACTTTCCGTATGGCCGATTCCTCCTTGGAAGGGAAGTTCCATCTGGTCCGTTACATAAGCAACGTCTATAAACCTGCCTACCACAGCAAGTGCCAGAAGGTCTTGCTTCGGTATCTGGATGTTGATGAAAAGGAACTGGGTCGTTCTTATGATGAGGTTGCAGATACTTTCAAGAAGTGGCCTCGCCGGGAGCTTAAAGAGTATCTTTCAAAGTACCTTGCCTCTCCGCAGGGCCGGTACGCCGGGCACGATATGAACAGCTTCCTGAAAGAGGAATGTCGCGTCCAGCCGGAAGATTGTCTTACTTGGATCAGTGCACTCTATAATGCGAAGAAGGGTATTGCCGACAGGTACCAGTTCTCTGAGTACACGCAGATTCTGATAGAGGCGTACAATAGCATCTGTAAGTACGATAACCAGAGCCCGGTGTTGGAGGACGCAATGGATATGTTTGACGAACTGCTTCGTAACAATATCCATAATCGCGCCTTGAATACATACCTTAAAGAAGTCAGTTGAGGTCTATGAACGGAAAGATTTTCATATCCTATAGTTGGACGGAACCTTCGGGGAGTATCGTCAATAACTGGCTTAAGCCGTGTCTTATAGATGCGGGCATATCTTGCATGATTGATAAGGACGATTGTGGGTATAATGGCAATATCGACAAGTTCGAAAGAGACCTTCCAAAAGCTGCGAAAGTGGTACTGGTGTTGAGTCAACCATTCTTGTTCTCACTTGATTGCATGTTTGAAGCCGCTTTAGCTGTCTCAAAATGTGATATTGAAAAACAGGTGTATCTAAT
>JAEEGL010920354.1_pt1 | contig 11922 bp, 6 predicted proteins | sample 9134231 | NCBI WGS metagenome assembly JAEEGL01 (sample SAMN16246548, study PRJNA631951) | gut metagenome | biome: gut microbiome; feature: rumen; material: fiber-attached | host: Bos | place: Iran: Karaj | collected 2018-10 | reverse complement strand
TGTCAACTACTCCAACCTTCGACAGAAGTATAAGAGGTTGGGGTAGTTGACATAAAAAGCCACGTTTGCTGTCTGATATGCTCCCCCTGAAGTAGACACTGGAAAAAAACAAAGCCAGTGGACTTCAGGGGGAGCATATCACTATGGCGGGGTTTTCGATTAAAAAATGCACAAAATCCACAGCTTGTGCGTTTTCTTTTCTTTTTCATTTATAAAAAACAAAAAGCGGCAACAGTCAAGTCATATTTTATGATATTGTGAAAAGCACCCTGAGAACCTCATGGTTCTCGGGGTGCCTATATCTTCCTTATCTTATCTTGTCGGAATCATCCGATTTGTACTTTTCCGAATCATCGAATATGGTTTGGTATAACTGCATCATTCCCATTCAGTGATTTAGGTAAAAGCCGGTAAGCATCAATCTTGCTTGCTCTCAATCTAAACATTATGGCCATTACATGCCTGTGTTTGACTCTATCTTCTCAGTTTTTTGCTCTCTTTTTTCTTCTCATAGTCAGCAATGTCGTTAATACTGCACCTGACAGACACATCATAACGATCCAAAGCCCCATTTGGCTGTTGTCTCCTGTCGGCGGAGTATCCGTAGAAGCAGCCTTGATCGTCAGATTCGTCGTGACCTCGCCGTCATCGAACTTCACCGTGACGGTATGCTTTCCCGTGCTGAGCTTGCCGAGCGTTTCGGGACTGAAGGTGACGATCGTACTGCCGGCCTTGGCGGTAACGGTCGTCAGCTTTCCGTCGACGAGCGTTTCGGTATAATGAGCAAAGCATTCGTCATCGTTCACGCTGCGCTTGACTGTAATTGAAACGCTCTTGCCACTGTCTTTGTACCAGCTGCTATCAGCGCCGCCGGTGACGGTATAAACGATGGGCTCGGTGATCTTGAACGTCCCGCTGGCTGTGCCCTTGAAGTTACCTTTGCCCTTCACGGTTACGGTAGCCGTCCCCGCCTGCACATTGTCGGCATAGGAGTCGATCTCGTAATCCTTGCCCTCCTGGAGTTCTATATCAAGCCAGGTGACCGTGGGCACGGGCCTCTGCTCTGTCCCGTCCGCCTCCTGATCGGCAACTGTCACGATGGCATCCCCAATATCGGCGGGGGTAATCTGGAACGTGGCTGTGGCACTGCCTGCCCGTGGCGCCTTCATCGTCACGGTCACTGTCGCCGCGTCCCCCGCATCCACGTTATCGTCGAACGAAACTTCGTAGTCTTCGATGGTCAAAGCAAGGTCCACACCCTCCAGGGACACGCTTACCTCAGGCTCTAACTGCTCACCGGTATAGACCATTTCGCTGGGGAGTCTGATGACGATCGGCGCATAGACGGCGGTCACTGTCACGTCTTTCGCGGGCATCGGAAAAGTGGTCTCGACGGAGGAGGCGTTACTGTAGTTCACGCCATCAACATTCGCCCATTGGACGAAAGCCTCGCCGGAGGCCGGCGCATCCGCTGTGATCCTTACGGTCTCGCCCAAGGCGGCGGTCGCCTTGTCCGCCGTGCCGTTCACAACACTTACGGAGTATTTGATGGGTTCGACATGCGCCGTAATGTCGGCCTTGCCCTGAACAACAATCTCCTGAACCGGCTTGGACGGGTCGTCGTCCTCCCATTTCGGAGCCACTCCGACGGCGGTATAGTTGACAAAGCGATAGTAGCCTTCTGCCAAGGTTGTCTCTATCTCCAGCGTGCTGCCGTCGAGCGCGAGTACCGTATTGGATTCGTCCGTGACCGGCTCGCCGCCGGTTATCTTGACTTCGTTGTCCGCGGCATATGCAGAATCCATTGCGAGACTGACCGTGTAGAAATCGAACACGACGCCGACCGCATTCCCATCCGAGTAACTGATGTGCGTAGAAGCAGACGGATAACCTATCGCAGAGAACTGCAGATCGTATTCGCCCGTCGGAAGCTGGGATGGCGGTGTTCCCGAAGTTATTGCGTTCGTCGTATCGAAAACGTACTCACCGTTCTCATAAACCAATGGAACAGTATAGACAGCCCCATCCTGAGACAGAGTGAAACAATCTTGCAAGTCTTTCTGCGGAGTTCCATCCTTTGTCACCGCGACGATGATCTGGCCGGGCTGCACCCACTCCGCGATCAGCGTCACGTTGTTTAGGTTTCCGTCCGCATCTGGCGAGCCGCACAGATTGCAGAAATCCTCGCCGTCTTCATAGAATGAGCCGGCATCTTCGTCCAGCCATCCCTCCAGCGTCTTGCCCCCAGAATTCCAGCTGAATGCTGCATCCGTATACGCATCGAGAGTTCCCAGCTGGTCAAAATACGCCGTCTGGTCGTGAGTCTGGCTTCCCTCCTCATCTATTTTGAACGTAATCGTATACGTCTTTGCAGTCCACTGGGCATAGAGCGTGACTGTATCGCCGCTCTCTGCCAGACCTTCAACCTCCTCGTTATCGTTGTAAGGCTTGCCGGTACCGTCTGCCTTTTCGTTCCAGCCGCCGAAATCGTAGCCCGGCAGGGAATAGTCATTCAGGCTGAGATGCTTTTTCTCGTCACACTCGAAGACCTGGTCGTCCATGTTTCCGCTGTATGTTGTGGATGCATTGGCCGGAACGTTAGGATCGAAGGTCACAGTATAGGTGGGGATCGCCTCGTAGGTCGCCGTGAGCGAGACGTCCTGCATGGGCATGATAAAGGTCGCCGGCGAGTCGGTTGTACTGCCGGAAGTGAAAGTCAAATCGTCTGCGCCGTCCCACGCTTTGAACCGCTGCCCTGCCTGTGGATCGTCTGCCGTAATCGTGACGCTCTCTCCTGCGGCAGCGCTCGCCGGATCCGCTGTTCCGTTGACGATGGTAACGGTATGGACGTTCTTGGTAAAAATCGCCGTAACGGTGACTGCCTTTTCGCCCATGATGAATGTATACTTGTTCTCGTTCGCCGTGTCCTGTGTCAGCGTGATCTCCTCACCGGAGGAATCGGCGGCGCTGATGCTGCTGAAAGTGCAATCTTCATTCGGCACAATCGTAACCGTAACCTTGGTATGGCGCGAGGCTTCAGAATAATCAGCGGTGATCGTGCCGTTTTCCGCGACGAGATTCACGGCATAGTTGCGGCCTATGTACAGGTAGCCTCCACCGCCGTACGGATACTGAAGCCATTCATCATACACATAGGGGCGGAAGAAAACCGTATCGCTGCAGGCGAGCGAAGCAGGCACCGTATACTCGTTGCCGAACCCGTCGGGATACCATCCGGCGATTGCGCCGTTCTCAACTCTGACAACCTTCAGTTTCTGGTTCTCGTACAGCGTGGTCTGAAGCATGTACTCGTGATCACTCGTACCCGTGTTCAGCGCGATCATCTCGCCCAGAACGATCTGCTTGCCCGAAGTCGTCAGATCAACGAGATAATAGCCATTGTCCAGATCAACCCGGAAAGAGGCCGTGATCGTCACATCGGAGGGTGGCATGATGAACTGATCGTCTGTGACCGTAACAGAATTGTTGCCCGCATCGGTGACCGTCAGGCTTTCCAGAACACAGTTCGGATCCGGCGAGACCGTCAGAATAACGGTATCCCCCATCTTGGCGGTGCTGACGTTCGCCGTCACCGTGCCGTACGGGATATCGGTCGGGATGTTCACGTGATAGAAAACCTTTTCAAAACTCGCTTCGACGATAACGTTCTTATCGGGCATAGTAAAGGTGTACTGATTTTCGTTCGCTGCATCCTGCTGCAGCGGAACAGTCCCGCCATTCGAATCTTGTGCAAAGATCGTACTGAGTTTACACCCTGTCGCGGGAGTGACGGTGAGCGTTACGGTAGTTCCATCCGGTGCAATCATCAAATCGGCCCTGACGCTGCCAAGTTCGCTCGCCTCAGGAAGGCTCACGCTGTGATTGACCGCAATACGTATAAAGCTGTTCCATGTGTAGTTAAAGTGAGGGTTGAAATAGACCGTTACGTTGCCGCTATGCGCTGCGTCTATGTTATACTCGTTATCCTGCCCGTCAGGGTACCATGTTTTGATCGTACCATTCTCGACATATACGACCTTGATCTTCTGCCCTTCGGAGAGTGTTGTTGCGAGCATATACTCGCCCGCATTCGCCGGATTAGCCGAAAATGTGCCGAGCAGAGAGTCGATATTCCACTCCGGCCCGATCAGATAAAAGCCGTCTGCCACCGAAGCCCGCGTTGCGGAAGCGGGTATATCCTTATAAGTCGCCGTGACGGTAGCCGCCTGTGCGGGCATGGTGAAGGTTGCCTCCGCTGTCATGGCGCTGCCGGAGGTGAAGGTCAGATCATCCGTGCCTTCCCATGCCTTGAACTGTTGCCCAGCAGGCGGATTGTCTGCCATGATCGTTACAGTTGCGCCTTCGGTGTATTCACCGCCGCCCGTACCGTTATCAACCGTAAGCGTATAGGTCGGAGCAGGGATATCTTCATATGTCGCAGTAACCGTCACCGCTTCGGCCGGCATGGTAAATGTGGCGGTTAGGGTAGTTTTGCTGCCGGAAGTGAAGGTCAGATCATCCGCGCCTTCCCATGCCTTGAACTGCTGTCCTGCCAGCGGATCGTCTGCCGTGATCGTAATGCTTGCGTCTGCGGCGGCGCTTGCGTTGTCCGCTGTACCGTTGATCACGGTCACAGTGTACTCCGGTGTCGGCTCCGGTATTGTTACCTTTACAGAAATCGAACCTGTTTCGATGTCGCCCGACAAACTGCCATTGTCGTAATGCCATTTCAGGGCATAATTGATCGTTCCCGTGTAGGTTCCGGGAACAGCCGAGTTCCAGCTACTACTCGGAATAATGATGTTAAAACTCAGGTTTCCTGCAGCGTCGATATTGAATGTTTCTTGATTGAGCGGAGAAACAGTACTCTGATACAGGTTGTATCCGAACGAAATCGTCTTACTGCTGTCCGACTGATTTGTCAGTGTTGTACCGCTGAATATCAGTTGGAGAAAATCCGGTGATTTTCCGTCGGCGGCAGGTACCATTGAAAACTTTGTTACGTTCGCTTTCACAGTTGTGAATTCCGCATACGGTGCAATGGTCACATTATTCGGTACCTCAAGCGTATAACCGCTGACATTTGTCGGATCCTCTACAAATACCGCCTCATAGGCAGCAGATTGATGAATGACAAAACTGAACACGATATCATCTATCGTATGCCCGTCTGCTTGCCAATGATCGAACCGCCAGCCGCTGTAAGCTGTTGCGCTGACTTTTACCTTATCTCCGTCAGAATAAATGCCTGCGCCACTCACCGAGCCGCTTCCCGCCGGAGAAACGGACAGCGTGACGGTATAGCCATCGTCCTCCGCGAACGCAGCTGTGGGCAACAGACTAAGAATCAGCAGAAAAGCCAAGGTCAGAGATAAGACTTTTTTCATAGTAGACCCCCCTCTTTTGTCGAACTCAAAGGAAGCGCGTCTGCCGTATCATCCTTCAAGCGTAGGTCTGTTCTAAAAGGTAATGTTACCAGAGAACAAAGAAGATACTTATCTTTTATAAACGTATCACAAAATGCATGAGAATTCAAGGCATTCCAGATATTTATGCATGTCCTCCGAAGCGTGTGAAACAGTTATCTGACTGACTTTCACGCCCAAGTGATTAGGCTCACCGAATGCATAAAAAAACCTCATGCGGTAACGTGAGTTACGGCACAAGGCTCATCTGGTTTACAAGTTTAACCCTTATATGCTCGTTGATTTTGTCATTTTAGGTCATTGCTGTTGTTGGGAGATTATTTTTCAATCATTCCCACTCGATTGTAGCGACCGGTTTCTCACTGATATCCCACAGCACACGGTTTACGCCGGGAATTTTAACGATTTGATCACGCATTTTGCACAATACAGAGAACGGAATTTCCGGTACTGTCGCAGTGACTGCATCTACTGTGTTGACCGCTCTGATCACAACAGCCCATCCCATATATCGAACACCTTTTCCGTCTACATAGCGGATGCCTGTTGAAACAATATCCGGAATTGCGCAGAAATACTGCCATGGAGTTTCCGGAAGTTTTCCGATTTCTTCACGTACGATTGCATCCGCTTCACGCAGTGCTTCCAGTCGATCACGGGTGATAGCGCCTACGCAGCGAACACCGAGACCCGGTCCCGGGAACGGCTGACGGTAAACCATATTGTCCGGCAGTCCGAGAGCTTTCCCAACGACACGAACCTCATCCTTATAAAGAAGTTTAACCGGCTCAACAAGCTCGAAATTCTGCATATCTTCCGGAAGGCCACCGACATTATGATGCGCTTTGACGCCGTGGGATTCTAAAATGTCAGGATAAATCGTCCCCTGACCTAAGAAACTGACCCCTTCCAGTTTCCTGGCTTCTTCCGCAAACACATCGATGAAAATCTTTCCGATGATCTTACGCTTTTGTTCAGGTTCCGAAACGCCGGCCAAAGCATCCAGAAACCGGTCAATCGCATCTACATAAATCAGATTGACATCAAACTGCTTTCCGAATACTTCGCACACCTGCTCCGGTTCGCCTTTGCGCAGGAGGCCATGATTTACATGAACACAAATCAGCTGCTTGCCGACTGCTTTTGAAATCAGCGCAGCGCATACAGAAGAATCCACACCGCCTGAAAGTGCCAGCAGAACTTTTTTATCACCGATCTGTTCCCGAAGTGCTTTAATCTGTTCTTCAATAAAAGCATTCGCCAGTGCTTCATTTGTAATCCGTTCCATTGTTTCCGGACGTACATTGCCTTGTTCCATTATCTGCCTCCAAATCTATTTTATTTTATAGGATTGCTTTTTTCTCTTTGAATAACATCGTGTGCTCCGCCTTCCACAATGCTGGTTGCGCTGACAAGGGTCAGAACAGCTTTTTCATGCAATTCGGGAATGGACAGTGCTGCACAGTTGCACATAGTTGACTTGACTTTCGAAAGAGTCATAAGGACATTATCTTTCAGACTGCCGGCATAAGGAACATACGAGTCTACGCCTTCCTCAAAACTCAGTTTCTTGTCGCCACCCATATCATAACGCTGCCAGTTGCGCGCACGGTTCGAGCCTTCACCCCAGTACTCCTTGTAGTAGGTGCCGCCGATTGAAACACGGGCAGACGGGCTTTCATCAAAACGGGCAAAATACCGGCCGAGCATCACAAAGTCCGCACCCATCGCCAGTGCCAGCGTAATATGATGATCATACACAATACCGCCATCCGAACAAACCGGGACATAAATTCCGGTTTCTTCAAAATATTCATCTCTGGCTTTGCAGACATCCAGCAGGGCAGAAGCCTGTCCTCTGCCGATTCCCTTCGTCTCACGGGTGATGCAGATGGAACCTCCTCCGATCCCGACCTTCACAAAGTCCGCTCCGCAATCGGCGAGGAAGCGGAACCCGTCCGCGTCCACAACATTGCCTGCGCCGACTTTGACCGATTCTCCATACTCTTTGCGGATCCATTCGATCGTAAGTTTCTGCCATTCCGAGAAGCCCTCGCTGGAATCGATGCAAAGAACATCCGCTCCTGCTTCCAGCAGAGCAGGGACACGATCACGGTAATCCCTCGTATTGATACCTGCGCCCACGATATACCGTTTAAAACTGTCCAAAAGTTCATTTGGATTCTGCTTGTGCAGATCATAGTCTTTCCGGAAAACAAACGAGCAGAGTCTCCCCTCGCTGTTGACGATCGGGAGCGCATTCAGCTTGTACTCCCAGATCATATCATTCGCTTCCTTCAGCGAAATACCTTCCTTTGCCCAGATCACCTTTTCAAAGGGAGTCATAAACTCACGCACCTTTGTATCCGGTGTCATACGGCTGACACGGTAATCACGGCTTGTTACGATTCCAACCAGTTTTCCGTTCGGTGTTCCGTCGTCCGTTACAGCGACGGTGGAATGTCCGGTCCTTGCTTTCAAATCAATAACATCGGCAAGCGTTGCGTCAGGACGGATATTGGAATCGCTCGGAACAAATCCCGCTTTGTAGGTTTTTACACGGCGTACCATCGCCGCCTGGTTCTCAATTGTCTGAGACCCGAATATAAAAGAAACGCCGCCTTCCTGGGCAAGCGCAATCGCTAACCGATCGCCCGAAACAGATTGCATAATCGCGGACACCATCGGAATATTCATTTGAATCGAAGTGGTCTCACCGCGGCGATATTTCACCAGCGGAGTTTTCAGGCTGACATTCTGGGGAATGCATTCCGCAGAGGAATAGCCGGGAATCAGCAGATACTCACTAAATGTATGCGAAGGTTCGTTAATGATTCTTGTCATTTTGCCTCCTTATTTGCTTTTTCAGCTTTTGCTTATCATATCATAATTCAAAAAACGAGCCAAGACATGAAGTATGTTTTTACTGACTTTTTACTGCTTGACAAGCGACAAAAACCGGCATTTCTGCCGGTATCCTGTTACGAAGGATTTTCAATTGCGCAGAGTGCCTGCCGAATAGCAAACCTCGGCAGTTCTGCCGTATATGCTTCCTGATAGTACGCCGGAAACTCGGATTCGGAAATATAAAAGCTGCCGGGCCAGTAACGTGTTTCTTTTCTCAGTGCCCCCGTATCCGAAAACATGGCGCTCATATCGTACATTTTGCACATGCGGATGGAATAAAGCGACCGCATTTTCAGTTTCAGATACGGACTTTCCATCTCAAACACCAGATAGGAATCAGATAATCCGTCCCCATTGGTATCGACCCTGTCGAGCACCAGAATCGTATGCCCGGTTTTCGTCGCGATAATGTCCCCCGTATCTCCGTCATTCAGGCTGATATTGTTGTCTCCCCGCCGTTTTTTCAGAGCAGAGTCATAGATTCCATCCCTCCGCGCATTGCTGTTGAGATTCAGCCCCGCCTGCTTGTATGCCCAGACGATGATCGTTCCACAGTTCATGCTGTACCGGTCATATGTGCCTGCCTTATCTTTCTCCTTTTTGTTCATTTTGGTTCCCCATCCGGGAGAGATGCCCCAGTCACCCGCTTTGGTGAAATTACCGCTGGGCTGATAGGACAGGGTCATTCCATACTTGTACAGACGGGTCAGAAGCGTCATGCATACATTTGCGACTGCAGCCCGCGAATAGAGTCCGCCTTCCACGGCGCTCTTTGCAATTTCAGCATTGAATGCGTCAAGGCTGTCACCGTTCTTTTCCAGCAGATTCAGAATCGGGGTGTTCAACGGTCTGACATTCTCCGCCTCCAGGCCGTAATGAAACGATGTACTTACCGTCACATAAGCGGGTTCACTGACCGCTCCGTCTTCCCGTTTGACGCGGACATAGTAGGAGCCGTCCATTTTAAAGGCAGTAAAGGACCTTCCCTCGCAAGGACGCCAGTCCGGATGATCTTCATCCGGGATAATATCCTTGGTAACGATGCAATACTGGCTGACCGGCTCATTTGTTTCCACATAAACGATCGCGCCGTATGCCTGCGCAAGAACGATTTGCGGGCGCGCCGGTTCCTCTGCCGTCCCGAATCCCGGAAACAGAAACAGCAGTACAAAAAGCAGATTCAAAATTCGCTGGGCTTTTTTCACTTCTTATACCTCGGAGAATTCTCGAAAAATGACCTCATCCAGAAGTACCTCTCATGGGTGCGCCATCCGTCATCCGTTTCCTGCCATACCGTCCGGTTGCATTTGCAGTTGACAAGCACTGCCTGAAGCGCGTTATGATCCTTCTTGGTATACTTATTGTTCGAATACCAGAGTCTCTCCAGTGTTGACAGGGAATACAGCGGTTTCAAGTCACTGATATTATTGGTGCAGAGATTCAGATCCTTGATTTTCGTCAGTCCCGAAAGCGGGCTGAGATCGGAAATCTTATTCATAAACAATTCCACATAGATCAGATCCGGCATAGACGCCAGTGCGGAAATATCCTCGATTCTGTTATCCGCCAGAATCAGAATCTGCAGTTTTTTCAGGTTTGCCAGGCAGGAAATATCCTCGATCCGCTGATGTCCCAGATCCAGTGCAACCAGATCGGTACAGTACTGGATCGGCTGAACGGTTTCCGTTGTCAGCCGGTATTTCAGCTCATCATCTTCCTTGCTGCTTCTGGTTGTAAAGGCAACCGCATCCGTTCTGAGTTTCCCCCAGAATCCGAGATCAATTTCCCAGACAAATTTGACTGCCGGGAACGTTTTTGACAGTTCCGCCATCTGCTCATCAGTCCACCCGCAATCCACCATATCGACTTTGGTCAGGTTCGGAAGCATTCTGATTACGGAATAAAACATTTCATGATCTTCAATCTTCTTCCCATGGAAATCTGCCGTTTCAGAAGCATAATCCAGTTTGATTCCCTGATACTCAAACGAATAGGTGAAGGACAAACTGTCAAATCCTGTCACGAAATCCGAGAGTTCGGAAAGTGTTCCTTTCCATCCATCCAAGGTAATGCTCTTCAGTTTCGGCAGAACGAGAACCGCTTCAGAAACCGCCGCGGTATCTTTCGGGCCTGCATTGGTCAGTTTCAATGCTTCCGTAGCCGGATCCACGCGCTGTCCGCATGCAACAACGTTATAATGCAATTCCAGTCCTTCCAGCATCGGAATCGCTTCCGCCAGCTGAGCGTTGGACAGCATCAGCGGCTCTAGATCCACTTTTTTGAGATTCGGAAGGTACGGCAACGCATCCGCAATATCCTTCGCCGAATGAATCCCGGTCATGAGATCCGCGCCGATTTCCTCAAGATCCGGCGAAACAACCAGATTCCCGAGATGAACGGAATAGGTATAACGAATCGACGGAAAACGTTCCATCAGTTCTTTTGTTTCTGCGTTCGAAAGATGAGTGGACGTCAGGGTGACCTGCTTCATTCTGTCCAATTCCGCCAGAAGCTTGGTCAGCGTTTCTAGCGGTACCGGATCTTTCACATCCAGTTCTTCCACATCACGCTCCAGCGTAATCCCGTCCTGTTCTACCGTCCAGGAAAAAGAAACTCCCGGATAGGCGGTCTCCGCCTTGCGCAGCGCATCGTAGCAATCGCTTTCTGTGACACGAACGCTCTTCAGGTTGGGAAACAGTCTCAGCCGCTCAAGATCCTCCTCCGTCGCATGTGTAAACCGAAGCGACTCCTCCCTGCAGTCAATCTTCTGCCCGTTGATCGGAACAGACCATAAAACGACGCAGTCCGGAAATGCCTTCTCCAATCTTGCAATGTCGCCTTCCTCCAGATCGGACCCCAGCAAATCGAGAAGTTTGGGGGATTTCAGTTTCAGGATGGAATCAATATCGCTTTTTGTCACCGTTCCGGAAACATATGATTCCGTCTGATACCATACAGGCTTTTGCTCGATCCAGGGAAACATCAGCCAGAAGGCAGCAAATGCTGCGATCAGCAAAAAGAGAAAAACCGTCAGTACAATCAGAATGATCTTTTTTCCAGTGCTCATTTTCAGCGTTCACTCCTGTTGTTTCGTTTCACGATCACCACTGCTGCAAGTCCAGCCACCAGAATTACCAGTATCAGACCAAGGCCAATCAGGATGATCCTCATATCAATCTGCTTCTCTCCAGGTTCTGACGAAAACCCTTCTGTTTCGATAGAAGGTATCTTCTCAATGTTGCTATCTTCCGAAACATTCTGCGGCGAAGCAGGCTCTGAAGCCGGCGGATCCGTGGGCTTCGGAGTCGGTGTTCCGGAAGGAACAGGCGTTGGTGTTTCGGTTGGTTCCGGTGTCGGCGCTTCGGTTGGTTCCGGCGTTGGCGTTTCGGTTGGCGCGGGTGTCGGAACAAAATCACTCAAAGCCGCGGGATCGATATGTTCAAACATATCATTGATCCCTGTATCTAAACCTACGGCTGTATACACAAGCCCGAATTTTTCGAGGCTGTTTTCTTTTTCATTGTTGCAAAGATGGTACCACAGTCTCTGCGACTGATGGCACTGATACGCTTCCTGCGCAACTTCCCAT
>JAEEGL010768089.1_pt1 | contig 11922 bp, 6 predicted proteins | sample 9134231 | NCBI WGS metagenome assembly JAEEGL01 (sample SAMN16246548, study PRJNA631951) | gut metagenome | biome: gut microbiome; feature: rumen; material: fiber-attached | host: Bos | place: Iran: Karaj | collected 2018-10 | reverse complement strand
CTTCGTATCAAACAGACTGAGGGCGTCGCCGTCGCTCCACACCACTTTCTTGTCGTCATTGAGGTATGTGCGTGTGCCGGCTGCATCGTCTTGTGTTACGCTGAGGGTGATGCGCTCGCCGCCTGACGGGGTGAGCTCTGCCAGCTCGTTCTGGCATGATGTAAGGCCGAGTGCGAGCACAAGGGCTGCCATTGCCCCGTATGTAAGTTGTCTTTTTCTCATTGTTGGTTGCTTTTTAGAGAAGGTTAGAGGAAATCAGAGGAATCCATAGGATAGTAGAGAATGCTCCTCTGCAAGTTCCCCTCCCTCACAGGGTTGCCCTCCCCTGGGAAACGGGGGAGATGCGAAGCGGAGGGGGTGTAAAGACCATTGAGGGTTGGGGTGGGTCTCTTGGGGGAGCAGGGTATAATTACCCTCCCAACTGTCCTGTATTCCAATCAAAGTTTCCGCCGTTCGAGCTTCCGCCGCCGGTGGTGGTCCCACTTGTGCCGTTGCCTCCGAAGTCAAGTTGTCCTGCCTCAAAGCCACTGCCGGCGAGGATGTCGGCTGCAGCAAACGGCGATACGGTCACCGTAGGACGCACGAATGTCTTTTTCTGTTTCATATAATTATCTATGGAAAATTTTTCAACGGTAAAGTTACACATATTTCTGTTAACACACAAACTTTTGATAAGTTTTTTCATCTGCCAGCCTGACGTATCATCTCCACCACCTCAGCCCCTATCCCTGTACTGCTTAGGCGACATGCCATAGTACTGCTTGAAGCAGCGGTTGAAGTACGAGGCATCCTTTATGCCCACCTTATAGCTCACCTCAGAGATATTGAGCGACACATCATCAAGCAGCACGGCAGCACGCTTCATGCGCTCAGACACCAGCAGTTTGTTAGGCGACATACCCTTCAGTTCCTTAATCTTTCCGAAGAGCTTGGTGCGACCTATGTGCAGCATCTCAGCCATCTGGTCAACAGAGAAGTCTGAGTCATCCAGGTGCTGCTCTATGATACGGTCCACCTGCTCAGCAAAACGCTTGTCGGCACGACTGGTAATGACAGGCTCCGCAACATCCGTCGGCGCGGCAGCGGCAGTCTGCTGACTCTCGGCAGGCGCTGCCATCCTCTCACGATTCCACCTTATGAGCTGGGCAGTCCTTGCCGCCAGCACCTGGTAGTTACACGGCTTCACCATATAGTCGTCAGCCCCAGCCTCATATCCCTTTATACGGTGGTGGTCATCATCAAGGGCAGTGAGCATGATGACAGGCATGAGCATAGTGTCGTCATGGCTGCGCAACTGCCTTACTATGTCATAGCCGCTCATATCGGGCAGCGTCACGTCGCATATCAGCAGCGTAGGCTTCCTCTCACACACCTTGTCATAGCCGTCCTTGCCTGTGGTATAGGCATCCACATGGAAATACACTCCCATCTCAGACTTTATCTGCTCCAGCATGTCGGGGTCATCCTCTATCACAGCTATGTGCAGGTCATTGAGCGCCTGTGGCAACATCTCGTGTATTATAGGCGTCTCATCGTGTTTCGTCACGGCAGCGACAGCAGAGCCCTCACTCATGTAGTCCTCGGCAGAGTAAGCGCTGTCGTCAAGCGGCAGGGTGAGTGTAAAGCATGCGCCGCCCAAGGAGCTGGAACGCTGATACGTCAGGCTGCCCTTATGCGTCACAGCCATCTTATGGGCTGTGTACAGTCCGATACCCATGCCTCCCTGCGATGCAAAGCCGTGCATGAAAGGCTGGAAGAGCCCCGGCAACCTACTGTCGTCTATGCCCGCACCAGAGTCGTCAACCATGAGGCACAGCCTGTTGCCGTCGGTCTTCAGGCGCACGCTGACGGTACCCTTGTCAGGGGTATATTTCACGGCATTGCTTATTATGTTATATGTTATGGCATCAACTATGTGGCGGTCAAAAGGCATAAGCAAAGACTTCTCCGATGACTGGAAGGTCAGTGATATATCCTTCTGGTTAGCCACGTTCCAGAAGTCATGTGATATATCACGCACAAACCTCACTATGTCGCCCTGCTCCACCTTCAGTCGCAGGTTGTCGGTATCAATCTTCCTGAACTCCATCAGCTGGTTTACCAGTCGTGTCATCCTCACCGCGCCCCTCTGCGCCGTCTGCAGCTGCTTTCTCGGTGTGGCAGCCTCGCCCATGCGGTCTATGGCACCGCTGATAAGTGCGAGCGGCGTACGAAACTCATGCGCTATCTGCGTAAACAGGTTGATGCGCATATCAGCCCCCTCCTTCTCCATCCTCATCTGCTGCCTCAGCTCTATCTGCTGCCTCTTGTGGCGGTAGAACACGGTGATGAGGGCAGCTATTACCGATATATACATCATCCACGCCCACCAGGTGTTATACCACGGCTGGCTTATGCGTATCTGCATCGTGGTCTCAGTGCCCCCGCTGTCCAGCCTCAGGTGGAAGGTGTAGGTGCCTGGCGGCAGGTTGCCATACTCCACATGGTTCTGTGACGACGGGGTGCGCCATCCCTTGTCATACCCCTCCAGATAGAACTGGTACAGCGTCTGCCCCACGTTGGCATAGCTGAGGTCAGAGAAGCACAGCCTCAGCGTGTTCTCATCGTATGGCAGGGTAATGCTGCTTTTACCGAGCAGGTGGATGAACTTCTCATTATTATATATAGATGCCCCGTTAATGATGACATCGGTGATGTGCGCCGTGGCGTGGCGCGGCATCGTCACAGGCCTGTCCTGCGGCATTATCACTATGATGCCGTCGTGGGTACCGAAGAGCATACGTCCGTCAGCCAGCGTCAGCGCGCAGTTGTCTGAATACAGCCTGTTAAGCAGCGTCGTCCCCACGCTGTGGTTCACCGCCCTCATCGTCTTAGGATTAACGGCAGACACCGCCTCGTCAGTAGTCACCCACACATTGCCGTGCCTGTCCTCAGTTATGGAGTGCACATTGTCGCTGCTCAGCCCGTGCATGGTCGATACTATGCTGATATCAGGCTTCCCGTTGCTCACCACACACCTCACAGCCCCCGAGCCGGCACCACCTGCCCATACGCTGCCGTCGCTTGCAGCCATCAGGCACGTTATGTCGTTGGTAGGCAGCCCGTCGCTGATGCTTATATGCCTGAACGAATCGTTTGTTATGTTCCCTGCCCTCATGTCGGCAGTATATATGCCGTTATACGTAGCCACCCACAGGTTACCCCTCCTGTCCGTAGCCAGCGCATTGATGCGGCTCTCCGAAATGCTGCGCGTCAGCAGGTAAGTGAGCCTTCGCTGCCCCTCCCCCGTGTTCACAGCCATTATCAGTCCCTGCTCCCACGTAGCGATCCATGTGCGCCCCTGCCTGTCTGTAAGGCTGTCAATGTGGCTGTCGGGAGTGGCATGCGTGGTAGTGGAGCGAAACGTGCCGCCAGCGTCCAGCACATAGCTGCGGTGTCCCTTCGTCGTCACCAGTATATTGCCGTCAGCCAACTGCCTCAACCGGGTAATGAAGTTAGTCTTCCCTCCCTGATGCAGGGGGTCGGGCAATATGATGCCATAGTCGCCCAGCGGATTGCTCCTCAGCATGGTCACCCCGGCATCCTCCTGTCCTATCCACACGTTGCCCTCACGGTCCTTGTGTATGTTGGTAAGATAGTCGGTATCGAGTATGGGGTAGTCATCCTTTGCCGAGAAGTGCTCCATGCTGTCGTCAGCGGGGTTATATATATACAGTCCCCCTCCGTATGTAGCTATATAGAACCTGCCGTCGTCGGCCATGATGGTAGAATAGTTTCTCTTCCTCTTTATATTAATGTCATCCTCTCTCAGCAGCTGCATCTTCCTCTTCCTGCCGTCCTTCATGAAGAGCCAGAAGGCACCCTGCCTGTCAGCCACGCAGAAGTTGCCCTCCAGGTTGTCGAGCACCAGTCCATAGTCCATCTGCATATCCCCCGGCATGGAGAACTCCATGGTGCGGCAGTCCATAGCCACCACGGCATATCGTGTCATGATATACCAATGGTCCTGCCATACCATGTTACCGTTTACCTCCCCCATGTTGCCCATTCCCTGCGGAATAGTCACATTGCGCGCCATCCTGCCGTGCCTGTCAAACGCCATCACCCTGCCGCTGCGTGTAAGGAAGAACATTCTCTTGCCCCAAGTGCATGCCATCATGAAGTCCTCTCCCCTCACCACGCTGTCAAACTCCCCTCTCCCATTCAGCCTCAGCAGCCCGTCAGTAGTGAGCACCCATACACTGCCGTTTCCCACGACTATGCGCTTCACCCTGCACCCCTCAGGCAGCCCGTTGCCCGGGGTATAGTCCCTGCAGCTGAAGATGCCGTCATGGTATGTCACGTGTCTTATGCCAGCCTTCGCCTCATACATCCACATGCCGCCCCTCACGGCCACGAAGCGGTCATACGCCTTGCCCCTGTCACATCCCGGAGCATAGTCCACGTATCGCCCGCCCCTCACGTCGAGGCAGGCATATTGAAACGTAGCCGACCTTATCCACAGCAGGCTGTTGAGGGTATCGAGGTGCAGCGTCCCCACGTTGTCCGTCAGGCTCCTTGTCCCTGCCTCAGCCTCATGCAGAGGCACCACGGCATAGCCGTCATACCGGCACAAGCCGTTTGACGTGCCCAGCCATATATACCCGGTGCTGTCTTGCACCATGTCGTTCATGCGGTTTGACGGCAACCCGTCCTGCGTAGTCAGTGTGCGCCCTGTCAGAGGTGTGTGTACCCTTCCCACGTTGAGCAGAGGCAGCGCTGCCACCGAGCATGCCAGCGCTGCTATGCAGGTCATTATTTTCCCAGCGAGAGTATTCATGAATACAAATTTATAAAAAAAATCGGAATACGCCTCCTTCCCTGCCCTTAAAATGCTCTTTCCGGGGGATGGACATCACTGTTTTCGGAGGATAATCCCAAAATTCGCACTATATTCCCACCCTTTTCTCCATGCTCTTTGCTAATTTTGCCAAAAAGTAATTCAAGTTTCGCAAGTGCTCACTCGTTAGGTTTTAAGGTCTTGAGGTTTCAGGTTATTAGGTGAGATATGTTGTTGTCAATGCTTTGATATACAAATATCACCTTAAAACCTCTAAGCGAAGCGACCTCAACGCTCGGCACGCAGTGACGCTTGCCTAAGCAAGAACCTTAAACCTTAGGCGTAAGCAACATTTATCCGGGAACGGAGGTTAGTTAGTAATTTTATGATTGATAGAAAAGAGGTGGCGGCTTCTTTGTCCTTAAGGTAAAAAAGATTGTACAGGGTGATGACATATATTAAAAAAAAGACCAAGCATAACTAATTTAAATAATATAAACCAAACAAAAACTACAAAAATCATGATTAGAGAACTACAGAAAGTCTCACTGACCTTGTTTCTGTACCTCCTCTGCCATGCAGCCGCCTTTGCCCAGACGGTTGTTCACGGCATGGTGACAGACCAGGGTGGTGAGCCCGTCATCGGAGCCAGCGTGCTTGTGGAGAATGCCAAGACCACCACAGGCACCGTCACCGACCTTGAGGGCCATTTCAGCCTCAGCGTATCTCCGGGCACCATGCTCCGCATCACCTACCTGGGCTGCGACCCCGTCAGCGTGCCTGCCAAGGACGGCATGCGCATAACGCTGACAGAGAGCTCCACACAGCTCAGCGGCGTGGAAGTGGTGGCCTACGGTGTGCAGAAGAAGGTGACCGTCACCGGCGCCCTGTCGTCGGTTAAGGCAGAAGACCTCACGCGCACCCCCGTATCAAGTGTCAACAACATATTGGCAGGCCAGCTATCGGGTGTCACGACAGTGCAGTACTCAGGCGAGCCGGGCTCTGATGCAGCCACCGTCTTCGTGCGCGGACAGGGCACATGGGCTGACTCCGCTCCTCTCATACAGGTTGACGGTGTGGAGCGCTCCATGGCAGACATAGACCCTGAGGACATAGAGAGCATCACAGTGCTTAAGGATGCCTCTGCCACGGCTGTCTTCGGTGTGCGCGGCGCTAACGGCGTAGTGCTCATCACCACAAAGAGGGGCAAGGAGGGCAAGGCTAAGATTGACATCAACACCTCTTTCTCTATCCTTACCCCTACCAAGATGCTTGAACTGGCTGACTCCTACGAGTACGGCACATTCTTCAACCAGATGCAGCGCAATGACTTCGACTTCTCCTCTGGCGAGGAGTTCACGCCGATGTTCTCCGACGAACTGCTTGAGAAGTTCCGTTCGGGCTCCGACCCCATACGCTTTCCTAACATGCGCTGGAGCGACTACATCATGAAGAAGCTCACCACACAGAGCAAGCACAATATCAACATCAGCGGCGGCACCAAGTCCATGCGTTACTTCGTGTCGGCAGGACTCATGACTCAGGGTGGACTCTTCGAGGAGTTTGACGGCGATGACTTCCACTATGACTATCGCTATAACCGCTTCAACTACCGCACCAACCTCGACCTAGACGTTACCCCTACCACCACCCTGTCCTTCAACGTGGCAGGCACCGTGGACAATGCACAGAAGCCCCACACCAGTCAGGGTGCATCGGGCATGATAATGGCAATGACACAGTCTACGCCTTTCTCCTCCCCGGGCATCATCGGCGGACGTCAGGTCATCACCTCCACCGACTATACCGATGGCATCAACATGCCGTTCATAGGCGGCAATGCCATGACTTACTATAACAGTGGTGGCAGCGGTGGCTACTATCACTATAACAACAACAAACTGCAGATGGACCTGCAACTGCAGCAGAAGCTCGACATGCTCACCCCCGGACTGCTCTTCAAGCTCAAGGGGTCATATAACAGTCTCTTCTCTGTCACCAAGGGCGGCAGCGTCGGCCGTGCCTCTTACTTCCCCGTCATACAGCCCGACGGCTCCATAGCCTATCGCAAGTCGGGAGAGGACACCCCCGTGTCTTTCTCCGAGGACACCGGCAAGGGACGTAACTGGTATTTCGAGACCTCGCTCAACTACAACCGTTCCTTCCTCAAGCATACCGTTACCGCGCTGCTGCTCTACAACCAGAGTAAGGAATACTACCCCTAGGCATATCCCGACATACCTCGCGGATACGTAGGACTGGTAGGACGCGTCACCTACGACTGGAACAACCGCTACATGGCAGAGTTCAACGTAGGCTATAACGGTTCGGAGAACTTCCACCCTGACCGTCGCTTCGGTACCTTCCCCGCAGGCTCCATAGGATGGATAGCCAGCGAGGAGCCTTTCTTCAAGCCTCTGAAGAAGGTGGTCAGCTTCTTGAAGCTGCGCGCATCATGGGGACTCGTGGGTAACGACAAGATTGGCGGCAGCCGCTTTATGTACCTCTCAGACCCATACATATATAATACAGCCATGGCAGCGCGCGGAGGCTATGCCTATAACTTCGGCATAGAGAACTCTAACCTCTACGCCGCATACTATGAGGACGTAAAAAACAAGAACAACCCCGACGTGACATGGGAGAAGGCCTTTAAGCAAGACTACGGCGTGGACGTCAATTTCCTCAACGACCGCCTGCGCCTCACCTTCGACTACTACCATGAGCACCGCACCAACATCCTGCTGAAAGACTACACCGCACCATCCATCACGGGCTTTGACCCTCCTTACTCTAACCTCGGCGTGGTCAACAGCTGGGGATGGGAGCTCTCTGTGAAGTGGAGCGACAAGATAGGCAAGGACTTCCGTTACTGGGCCACCGTCAACCTCTCACACAACCAGAACAAGATAATAGAGAAGAAGGAGGCACCGCTCAACAACGATTACCAGTATGAGAAGGGCCATCGCATAGGCTCACGCTATATGTACCAGTTCTTCCGCTTCTACGATGCAGACACTCCGCGCCTCTACGAGGAAACCTTCGGAGAGCCGTTCCCACAGCAGCTGGTAGAGATGAAGGACGGCGACGCCGTTTTTCGTTGACCTTGACCATAACGGTTATATCGACGGCAACGACAAGACACGCAATCTGGGCTATACCGACGACCCTGAGTTCATGGCGGGCATCAATGCGGGCTTTGCATGGAAGAACTTTGAGTTCAACATGCAGTGGACCGCCGCATGGAATGTCTCACGCGTCATCAGCGATGTATTCCGCTATCCATTCCTTGACCGCACCACCAAAGACCGTGGAGGACTGCTGAGATATCACCTCGACAACACTTGGAGCGCCGATGCACCAGGTCAAGACTATGAATATCCACGAGCATCATGGAGTCATGGAGAGGTAAACAACTATCAGGACTGCCAACTCTATGAGAAAGATGCAAAATACCTGCGTCTGAAGACCTTGATGATTGCCTACAATATGCACTTCCCTTTCCTTAAGAAACTGGGCATCAGCAATGCACAGGTGGCACTCAGCGGATATAACCTGCTGACATTCACGCCGTATATATGGGGAGACCCTGAGACACGTGCCAGCACATCGCCTTCGTATCCTCTTCAGAGAACATATACTGCAAGTCTGAAAATAAACTTTTAAGAGATGAAACTAAACAAGACAAATATATTAGGTGCAGCCCTGATGTCATTAGCCTTAGGCTCATGCACCGACACCATAAAGTTTGGCAATGCCTTCCTTGAGAAAGCCCCGGGCGGAACGGTGACAGCCGATACTGTGTTCTCCAATCCGGAGTACACACGTAACTTCCTGGCTGGCATATACTCTACACAGTATTACAACCTGCCAACAAACTCGACCAACAACCCACCACAGTGCCAGAACTACTGGAAGGGTATGCCCGATGCTCTGGGCGATGATTTCCATCTGTTGTTCAACAACACCATCGTATTCGGCTCATACTATAACGGTTCCCTGACATCTACCATAGACGGGAACAAGAATGGTAACATCTACCCATATACTAACGAGTATATCTGGGAAAATGTACGCCACTGCTGGGTGATTATAGAAAAGATAAACGCAGTGCCTGGCATGAGCAACGAAGAGAAGGCTCGCATAAAAGATGAAGCCCGCTGCCTTATGGCATACACATACTTCATTGCCTTCCGCTGGTATGGAGGTCTGCCTATAGTACGTAACTCATTCAGTGGTTCGGAGAGCAGCTATGACCTGCCTCGTGCCAGTGTAGAACAGACGGTGGGCTTTATGCTTGAACTACTGAACACTGTAATCAGCAACAACGCCCTGCCATGGGCATATACTGGTTCTGATGCGGCAGCAGAGACAGGACACTGGACCTTGGCTGGTGCTATGGCACTGAAATGTAAAGTGCTTGCCTTTGCAGCATCACCTCTCTTCAACGATGACCAGCCATACTATGCTGGCAAATATACATCTGCTGCAAGCGAGTGTGCATGGTATGGAGGTAAGAAGCCTGAACTTTGGCAACAACTGAAGGAAGCCTGTGCTGACTTCTTCAGCAAGATGGCAACAAATGGTCACTACCACCTTGTGCAGCCACTCGGCAACACTCAGGAGGACTATCGCTATGCTTACCGCAGTGGATACATTCTCGAGAGCAGCCCGGAGATACTGCACAGTGTCCGCAGAAGTAAAACTGCCAATGGCAATGACTATGGCTGGTACAACCTCGGATGGGGCGGCAAGGCTGACGGCAGTGGCGGCAATGACCGCTTCGCCTATTGTCCTACTCAAGAGTACGTTGAGATGTTCCCATGGGCTGACGGTACACCGTTTGACTGGGACAAGGCAGAGCAGGAGGGCAAGCTTGACTATATGTTCGTAAAGGGAGATACCGTGCCAGGGCAGCAGTTGCTGCAGAACCTGCAATACACTCGCGACCCACGTCTGTATGAAACCGTAATGGTAAACGGAGCACGCCAGACCCTCAACTGGGGAGACGGTCGTTCCAGCGGTGCCAACTGGGAAATGTGGGTTGGCGGCACTCAGGTCGGACAGTCATCAAAGACGAACTCTGGAAAATACGGAACAGGCTATCGTATGCTGAAATACATAGTGGGCGAGGTGTATCGCAGAAAGTATCCACAGTGGAATGCCATAATGCTTAGCGACATCTACCTTACCTATGCAGAGGCATTGCTGCAGGCAGATAATAATGCCGCAGAGGCAATAAAGTATGTGGATGCCGTCAGGGCACGTGTGGGACTGAAAGGACTCGTGGAGTGTAATCCTGACAAGGATCTTCTCAGCAACAAGGATGCTCTGCTCAACGAGATACTGCGTGAGCGTGCCTGCGACCTTGGCTTCCAGTTGGAGCGCTATTTCGACATGATTCGCTACAAGCGTGCCGACCTGTTTGAACGCCCACTGCATGGTCTGCGCATATACCGATTGGTGAAGAATGGCAGTGAGTGGAAACGTGAAGAAAGCCAGTGGTACAATAAATCGTTCAACAAGAATCTTGCAGAAACGGACCCTAACTTCTACGAGCCTTCTCATTTTGACTATGAGCGTTTCCAGATAACTACGGGAGCCCGTTACTGGTGGACCAACGGATTCGATCCTAAGTGGTATCTGCAGCCGTTCCCCGTTACTGAGGTTAATAAGGGCTACGGACTGATACAGAACGTCGGTTGGTAATATTTTTTTACAAAAAAGAAGAAAATAAGAGAAAAGCAATGAACAGAAAATATATAATAGCGCTATCCTTGCTGGCAGCGACGGTTATGCCGGCAATGGCGCAGGAAGAATCCGTCACCGATACAGGCAACTCCAAGAGTCAGCCTATAGATGTAGGCGCATACAAGGTGCTGGATAGCGAGGAATCGACCGCCGCGGTGTCGGTAATCACTTCTGACAAGACAGATCGTCGCAGCGCAAAGAACATCGGCAATAGTATAATAGGTGAAGGTAACGGACTCATATCACTGCAGAACGGAGGACGCTATGCTGCGCAGAATCCTACCTTCTACGTGCGTGGCTTGCAAACGCTCAATGGTAACAATGCACCGCTCATCCTTGTTGATGGAATCGAGCGTGACATTACATACGTCACTCCTGAAGAGGTAGAGAGCGTCTCTATACTGAAAGATGCGGCTGCCGTGGCTCTGTATGGCTATAAGGGCACCAACGGTGCAGTGCTGGTGACCACGAAGCGTGGAAAGTATGAGAGTCGTAGCATCAAGTTTACGTACGATCACCTCTTTAACTCACTGGTAAGGAAACCTAAGTTCGTTGATGGATATACATACGGCCTCGCCATTAATGAGGCACGTATAAACGACGGACTTACGCCACGCTACAGTCAGCAGGAGCTGAATGCCCTTCGTGACGGTTCCATGCCTTACCTGTATCCAAACGTGAACTGGGTGGATGAGACATTCCGCAACAGTGCCATGACGAATAAGTATAACATAGAATTTCGTGGTGGTGCCAAGAATTTCCGTTACTACACCATGGTAGACCTGATTTCTGACAAAGGTTTCATTAAGAATCCCAGTGAGAATGAAGGCTACTCCACGCAAGACAAATACGTGAAGGGTAATCTGCGCATGAATCTTGACATTAAGCTGACTCCGCTTACTGACGTACGTGTGAACCTTCTCGGTGTATTGCAGGAGACATCACGCCCAGGTGATCAGGCAGACCTGTGGAGCATGGTATATAATGTTCCGTCTGCAGCCTTCCCTATAAGGGATGAGAATGGTATGTGGGGTGGCAGCGACACGTGGGCTGGTACTTCAAACCCTGTGGCGCAGAGCATAGGTGCGGCTTACTATAAGAATCATAGTCGCTCGCTCTATTTCGACGTAACCATGAAGCAAGACCTTTCTTCATGGCTTAAGGGACTTAGCGGAACAATACGCGTAGGGTACGACAATACCTCTAACCTGTACGAGAACCATTCAAAAAGCTATATGTATAGCGTCAGCGCCCCTGTATGGGCTGATGGAGAAGAGGAGCCTACGGTAAACAGTGCTCTCTATGGCAGCGATTCCACCATGGGCACAGATGCGAAGGTCAACACCTTCAGT
>JAEEGL015936174.1_pt1 | contig 11923 bp, 13 predicted proteins | sample 9134231 | NCBI WGS metagenome assembly JAEEGL01 (sample SAMN16246548, study PRJNA631951) | gut metagenome | biome: gut microbiome; feature: rumen; material: fiber-attached | host: Bos | place: Iran: Karaj | collected 2018-10 | reverse complement strand
CGTTCCGGAAGATACCATAGTGGATATTGACAGACTTAAGGATTTCCCGGAAGACAAGCAGGTGATAATCACTACCGGAAGCCAGGGGGAGCGTCTTGCGGCACTTTCAAGAATGGCAAACGGAACACACAAGAAGATCGTGATCAATCCCAAGGATGCGGTTGTATTTTCATCCCATCCCATACCGGGCAATGAAAAGGCAGTTACCAAGATCATAAACGAGATCTTTTTGAGAGGAGCGGATGTTATCTTCCAGGATACCCATGTGTCGGGCCATGCCTGCCAGGAGGAGATAAAGCTTATCTATTCACTGACTAGGCCCAAATATGCAATACCTGTTCATGGCGAGTATAAGCATCTGAAGGCACAGGCCAAGATTGCTTCGACCCTCGGCTATGACAGTGAGCACATCGTGATAGCACACAGCGGAGATGTGATAGAGTTTGACAAGGAAAATGTGTCCAAATCTGCACAGGTTCAGTCCGGTTTTATCTTTGTGGACGGACTGGGCGTCGGCGATGTGGGAAATGTGGTGCTGCGTGACAGGCAGAGGCTTGCGGATGACGGCATAATGGTGCTGGTAATGGCAATGGATGCTGCGGAACGCGTGGTTTCGGGGCCTGAGATCGTGACCAGGGGCTTTGTATACGTCAAGGAAGCGGATGAGCTTCTGGAAGACATTCATATGATAATAGATGACACGGTAGTGGATTATTATGAGAGGTGCCAGAAGGATACCAAGGAGCATAATAAGTTAAAGAACAGCATAAAGGATGCCGTGGGCGAGTACATCTGGAAAAAGACGAAGCGCAGGCCCATGGTGCTCCCGGTGATACTTGAGGTGGGCTAAAGGTTGTCTGTGCCCTTTGTTTAGAGGAGGCTTTGAACGGAATGGTTGAGGTCGAAAACGAATTATTCAGTCTGGTGGAAGCAGTTAAGCATTCCGCAACCTTTAAGGAATATGACAGGTGGAGAAGGATCCTGAAGGCAGATCCCGAGCTTTTTGCAAAGGTGAATAAATACCGTGCGGAAAATTACAGGCTGCAGTGCCTTGAGGATGACGGTACCCTTCAGGATAAGATAGAAAAATTTGCAGAGGAAAACAGGGAGCTTTCGGAGGAACCGAGAGTCCGTGCTTTCCTGGATGCTGAGGTAGCATTGTGCAGGATGCTTCAGGAGATCACTCTCAGGGTAGTCAGGGGGATTGACTTTGAGTAATATCAGCACGAAAAAGATAGTCTGGATGATAGCTAAAACTGTTGTGGCAGTTATTGTTTTTATGCTGCTTTTTTCACTGGTATACGGTACTGCGCAGAAGGCGTATGATTTCGGCTACCGTATCTTTGCCGAGGACCCTGTGGCACCGCCCCCGGGGCTCACTGTTTCTGTGGCTGTAGTGGAAGGCAAGTCCGTAATGGAAGTGGGAGAAATCCTGCAGGAAAAAGGCCTTATCAGGGATGCAAAACTATTTTATCTGCAGGAAATGTTTTCAAACTATCATGGCAAGCTGCAGCCGGGAATATACGAGCTTAGCAATTCAATGACGCCGGAGGAAATGATGGCGGTCATGGCTGCAAACGCACCTGAAGAAATTGAAGGGGAAGAGATTACTGTCAGTGGAAACAGTGAAAGCTCTGAACTGCTGGATGAAAATGCGGATACTGAGTATGTGGGAACGGAAGAGTCCGCTGACGAGGAAATGGAAGAAACTTTCGTGGATGAGGCTGCAGAGTAAGGCTTCGATAGTCGTATGACAGACAGAGAAAGATTTGAATCATATACGGAATCCCTTGTGTGCGGTATCAGCCCGGAACTGGAAAAGGTCCGCATAGAGGCTGTAGAGGAACAGGTGCCTGTAATCCGTGACGGAACCAGGCAGCTGTTGTTTTTCCTTATAAGAGTCCATAATGTGCGGAGAATACTCGAGGTGGGTACCGGCACCGGGTATTCGGCACTTGCCATGTGGGAAGCATCGGATAAGCAGGCACATATAACCACGATAGAGAATTACGAAAAACGCATTGTTAAAGCAAGGAATAATTTTGCTAAATTAAAAGCGGAGGATCATATTGAGTTTATTGCTGATGATGCGGACGAGGTTTTAGGGAAGCTTACGGAAAGCTACGATATGGTTTTCATGGATGCTGCCAAGGGTCAGTACGGACAGTGGCTTGAGCATGCAGTCAGGTTACTGAAGCCCGGTGGAATACTTGTTTCAGATAATGTGCTTCATGACATGGATGTCCTGGAGTCAAGATATGCGGTGTGCAGGCGGGACCGCACCATTCATTCAAGGATGCGGGACTATATGTATGAGCTTACCCACAGGGCGGACATGGATACGCTGATACTTGATACCGGTGACGGAACAGCTGTTTCGGTTATGAAAGAAGAAAGACTATGAACAATATAATTGACAAAGAAAAAATAAAACGTCCTGAGCTGCTGATACCGGCAGGTTCATTGGAAGTGCTTAAAGTTGCGGTTGATTACGGTGCCGACGCGGTTTATATCGGGGGTGATGTTTTCAGCCTCAGGGCAAAGGCGAAGAATTTTTCTGCTGAGGATATGGCGGCAGGCATCGAATATGCCCATTCTAAGAATGTCAGGGTACATGTTACGGCAAACATCCTGGCGCATAACGGCGACATAGCTAATGCGGAAGAGTATTTTAAGCAGTTAAAAGAGCTTAAGCCGGATGCGCTTATCATTTCGGATCCTGGCATGTTCATGACTGCCAGGAGAGTGTGTCCGGAGATCGACATACATGTTTCCACCCAGGCTAACAATACCAATTATGAGACCTGCCGTTTCTGGTATGAGCAGGGGGCTAAGAGGATAGTGACTGCCAGGGAGCTTTCACTTAAGGAAATTAAGGAAATGCGGGAAAAGATACCTGCAGACCTTGAGCTGGAGAGCTTTATACATGGCGCAATGTGCATTTCATATTCGGGCAGGTGCCTTCTTTCCAATTACTTTACGGGAAGGGATGCCAATAAGGGGGCCTGCACCCATCCCTGCAGATGGAAATATGCGGTGGTGGAGGAGAGCCGTCCCGGGGAATACCTGCCTATAGAGGAAAATGAGCGGGGAACCTTCATCTTCAATTCCAAGGATCTCTGCATGATTGAGCATATACCGGAGCTTCTGGATGCGGGGATTGACAGCTATAAGATAGAGGGACGCATGAAGACTGCCCTTTATGTGGCAACAGTTGCCCGGACTTACCGCAGGGCTATCGACCAGTGCATTGAGAGCAGGGATGAATATCTTGCACATATGGACTGGTATAAAAAGGAAATCGCCAGCTGTACTTACAGACAGTTTACCACGGGATTCTATTTCGGGCGTACTGATGAAAACAGCCAGATCTATGACAGCAATACGTATATAAACGAATGCATATATCTGGGCAAGGTAGTGGAAAATAAAGAGTCTTCTGACGGAAGCCGGCTGTACAGGATCACCCAGAAAAATAAATTCTCTGTGGGTGATGAGCTGGAAGTAATGAAAAAAGACGGAAGGGACATACATGTAAAGTGTGTTTCAATGTTTGACGGTGAAATGAATCCGATTGAATCCTGTCCACACCCGGAAATGACTGTCTGGTTCGTGATTGAAAAAACGGACGGATCAGCACCGGATGAAAGTGAAATGCCCGAGAACGGTGAGCTGGTCAGAATGAGGAAGGTATAAATTACAACTAAAATTAATCGAATGAAGATTAAATAATTTATCGCTAGTGCACGGCCGCAGGAATGCGGAAGAAAGGGGTAAAATGAGATTTCTTGCATCAACAGACGGAAATATAGTAAACGGTGACTGTGTGGACAGCATACAGATAGTGGCTGCAGGTAATTACGAGGGCAGCCTGTATCGTGTAGTCATCAATACCATGGCAGGTAAGGAAATAGTCTTTTCTGAGGAAAGGACAAGGGAAGAGGCATTTATGCTTTCCGGCGGGATAATGAACATACTTATCTCAGGGCAGGAAGGCATAATAACTACTGAAGAGATAAAGAGCCGAATGATGAGGTAATATTACCGGAGCCGTAAATGCGGCGGAAAGGGGAAAAATGAGTGACAGAATAGACATTGAAGGCTTGTTTGGCGAGAATGTTTTTACCATAAGGAAGATGAAGGAGTACCTTCCTAAGAATGTCTACAAGGACGTGGAGAAGGTAATGAACGAGGGCGGCGAGCTTTCAAAGACCTCGGCTGATGTTGTGGCAAAAGCAATGAAGGACTGGGCCGTGGAAAAGGGTGCGACACATTTCACCCACTGGTTCCAGCCGCTTACAGGTATAACTGCAGAAAAGCACGATGCCTTTATCACTGTCCCCGATGAAGAGGGACGGGTGCTGCTTGAGTTTTCGGGCAAGGAGCTTATAAAGGGGGAGCCGGATGCTTCATCTTTCCCTTCAGGCGGATTGAGGGCTACTTTTGAAGCAAGAGGGTATACCGCATGGGATATCACATCCCCTGCTTTTATAAAAGAGGATGCAACAGGCAAGATTCTCTGCATTCCTACCGCTTTCTGTTCCTATACGGGTGAGGCGCTGGACAAAAAGACGCCTCTGCTAAGGTCAGAACAGGCACTTTCCGAGCAGGCTGTCAGGATAGCAAGGCTTTTCGGCCATGATGATGTAAAGAAGGTGACCTGTTCGGTGGGACTTGAACAGGAATATTTCCTTGTGGACCGTAAAAAATATCTGGAGAGAGAAGATCTGATACTTACGGGCCGCACGCTTTACGGTGCAGCGGCACCCAAGGGCCAGGAACTTGATGACCACTATTTCGGTGCCATACCGGAAAGAGTGGGTTCCTTCATGAAGGATCTTAACGTAGAGTTGTGGAAACTGGGAGTTACCGCAAAGACCCAGCACAATGAGGCGGCCCCTGCCCAGCATGAGCTTGCGCCTATTTTTGAAAATGGGAATATTGCCATAGACCATAACCAGCTGGTAATGGAGACTATGAAAAAAGTGGCAGAGCGCCACGGACTTGCGTGCCTGCTGCATGAAAAGCCTTTTGCCGGAGTAAACGGTTCGGGCAAGCATGACAACTGGTCCCTCGTGACAGATACAGGAATGAACCTTCTGGATCCGGGGCAGACACCAAATGAGAATATACAGTTCCTGCTGGTACTTGCCTGCATGATCAAGGCGATAGATGTGCATGCCTGTCTTTTAAGGCAGTCTGCATCGGATGTGGGAAATGACCACAGGCTTGGGGCAGCAGAGGCTCCCCCTGCCATAATTTCTGTATTCTTAGGCGACCAGCTGGATGATGTGGTGGAGCAGCTGGTATCCACAGGCGAGGCAAGAAAGTCAAAGCGGGGCGGCAAGCTCCGCACGGGCGTTTCTACCCTGCCCGACTTAGAAAAGGACGCTACAGACCGTAACCGTACATCACCCTTTGCATTTACGGGAAATAAGTTTGAGTTCAGAATGCTGGGATCCAGCGATTCTGCCGCAGAACCCAATACTACTATAAATGCTATTGTGGCCGAAGCTTTCTGTGAAGCTGCAGACCGCCTTGAGAAGGCGGATAATTTCGATATGGCTGTGCATGACCTGATAAAGGAGTACCTTACGGAGCACAGAAGGGTTATCTTCAACGGAAACGGTTACTCTCAGAGCTGGGTAAAGGAAGCCGAGCGCAGAGGCCTTCCTAACCTTGAGACAATGGTGGATGCTGTAGACAGCCTGCTCAGTAAAGATTCCGTAAAGATGTATGAGAAATTCAAGATCTTTACCAAGGCAGAGCTGGAATCCAGGGCTGAGGTGCTTTATGACAAGTATTCGAAGACTGTATGCATAGAGGCACGTACCATGGTGGACATGGCTAAAAAGCAGATCATTCCGGCTGTTATGAAATATACCGGTGAGCTCGCGGACAGGGCCCTTCTGGTAGAAAAGGCCGGTGGAAAGGCTGATGTCCACACGGCACTGTTAAAGGATATTACAGCGCTTTTATGTGAAACACAGGATATGGTTGAAAAGCTGGAAAAGGATCTTGAAACAGCGAACGGCATGAAAGCCGCAAAGGAAAAGGCATTTTTCTATAAGGACAACATCATGGCGGATATGGAGTCACTGCGTGTGCCTGCAGACAGGCTTGAGACCTTAGTGGATAAGAGTATCTGGCCTTTCCCCACCTACGGTGACCTGCTGTTTGAGGTGTAATGATGGTGGCTAAAGCTGTCATATTCGATATGGACGGTGTGATACTGGATACTGAGCGCATATATAACGGCGCCTGGGATCGTTTCGCTGTGGAACACGGTTTTGACCGTGATATGATACGTGCAATGGTGCTGGACTGTACCGGCACGAAGCAGGAATATACCATCCGTCGTGTGACGGAGACCATAGGCGATGTAATAAGTTATGAGGATAGCATCGCTATCGTCAGGAGCTATTTTGCGGAAGAGGTTTCCCAAAACGGGCTTCCAAAGAAAGCCTATGTGGATGAAATCCTCTCAGCCCTTAAGGACAGCGGGGCAATGGTGGGATTGGCATCCTCTACGAAAGAAAAGATCGTCCGCAGGGAAATGGATGAAGTGGGTCTCACGGGATATTTTGATGTGATACTGGGGGGCGACAATGTAAAAGCCGGCAAGCCTGCACCGGATATATTCCTTACCTGTGCGGGGCTTATGAAGTGTGAACCTGTGGATTGTTTCGTGGTAGAGGATTCTTATAATGGCGTCAGGGCCGCAAGTAATGCCGGTATGCACCCGATAATGGTTCCGGATCAGATGCCTCCAAATGAAGAAATGGAGTCTTTATCTGAAGTGATCCTTGATGATCTGAGACAGGTATCGGATTATCTGGAGTCAGCCTGGAAACAGCCATGAACCCCGAAAACTATTGACAAATAATACCAAAACCACTATAAAAGTATAGTGGTTTTTAGAAAAATAATGCAGGAGGAGTTTTGCAATGAACAAAACAGAATTAGTTGCAGCTATAGCTGAAAAATCAGGTCTTACCAAAAAGGACGCTGAGATAGTTATAAATGCATTCACAGAGACCGTTGCCACAGAGCTTAAGAAAGGTGAGAAGGTCCAGCTTGTAGGCTTCGGTACATTTGAGGTATCCGAGAGGGCTGCACGTACGGGTCGTAATCCCCGTACAGGCGAGACAATGAAGATCGCAGCATCAAAGACACCCAAGTTCCATCCCGGCAAGGCATTCAAGGATGCTATAAGCTGAGAGTTTTAGCAGTATTGCTGAAATTACCATGTATTTATGATCGCGGAGCGTTCGGACATAAGGAGCCGGGGGCTCCGTGGTTTTTTATCGGAGGGGATAATGAGACTGGACAAGTATTTAAAAGTATCAAGGCTTATAAAACGACGTACGGTAGCCAATGAGGCCTGTGACGCAGGCAGGGTAAAGATCGGGGACAAGGTTGCAAGAGCTTCGGCTGAAGTCAAGCCTGGTGATGAGATAACCATATCCTTCGGAAATAAGGAGACAAGGGTCAGGGTGCTTTCTGTTACGGATGCCGTAAGGAAGGAAGAAGCTGCGGAGATGTTTGAGTATATCTAAGCAGACCACAAGATATAGTAGTTTACATAAGTCGAGACCACTATTTTCTTCAAAAAGTCCTTAAAAAGCCCGAAAAAACTTGACTTTACGGCTTTTCGATAATATTATGACACTGTATATGATGTTGATATTTTTGCCTTTTTTCAGCAAAAAATTGTTACATCTGACATAAAAAGGCAATATTTAAAGGTGTGTAAAAGTAGTGGGTTTCGGTAAGGCTGCAGGAAAGAAAAAGAAGAAGAGCAAGGCATTGTTCCTGAAGGAAAAAAATACGGGAGCAAAGTTCATTAACTATATTCTTTTAGTGGGGATAGTTCTGTTCCTGGGCATATTTTTCATGGTCATATCTTCACTGAGGCTGCAGAAGGCTGAGCTGGACGAAAAGCTTGATGATGTTAAGCTGGCAACGGATGCGGAAAGAGTCCGTACAGCACAGCTTGATGAGCAGAAAGTGTATACCCATACCAAGGAATTCATAGAGGAACAGGCAAGAGAGACCTACGGTCTTTTGTATGACGGAGAGATACTCTTTGTCTGCGGGGAAGAGTGAGCAGCAGGGATGCTGCCGTAACCGGAAGAATCTACAGATTCCGAACAGCTACCGTTCATATTGGAAAATGCAGCAGTCATACGGCAGAGCCGCATGGCTGTTTTGTTATCACAAGGCTGTGTGTAACAGGGGATGAATGAATAAGCGCGATATAAAAATAAAAGTAAATGAATTCATTGAGGAAAACGGGCTCATAGCTGAGGGCAGCACCGTGCTGGCTGCAGTTTCCGGCGGCGCGGATTCACTATGCCTTCTATATGTGCTGCATGACATCATGGAATCCGGCAGGACAATGGAATTAAGGGCGGTACATGTGAATCACCATCTGCGGGATGAAGCTGATGAGGATGCGGACCATGTAAGAGTGTGCTGTGAAAGTCTTGGCATACCCTTAGCAGTTTATGATGTTAATGTAGAAGAGCGGATGGAGCGTGAAGGCGTCTCCTGCGAGGAAGCAGGGAGAATGCTTCGGTATGAGGCATTTGAGGAGGAAGCCGGAAAAACAGGCGGTAAAGATGTCCTTATTGCCGTGGCGCATACTATGAACGACAGGGCAGAGACCATGCTCATAAATATGTGGAGGGGCAGCGGGCTGAAAGGCCTGGCCGGCATTCCTGTCCGCAGGGGAAATATTATCAGGCCGCTGCTTTGCCTGAGCCGGGAGGATACTGAAACGTATCTTGATGAGTGCGGTGTTTCCTACTGTATGGATAAAACAAATGCAGAGGATGACTACACCAGGAACCGCATCAGGCACCATATCCTTCCGAAAGCGGAAGACTCGGTTAATGAGCAGGCTGTGCTTCATATGAATGAAACCGCGGATCAGATCATGAAGGCTGATGACTATATTGAGGCAGGAATAAAGGCGGCATATGCAGAATGCGTGAGGGAAGAAAATGATCTTTCGGTTTTGTATATAGATAAAAACAGCTTCCTTTCACTTCATGAGTATATGCAGGAGCGGCTTCTGCTTAAGTGTATGGAAAGGGTGTGCGGAAAAGCTAAGGATATTTCTGCTGTCCATGTGAAGGCTCTCAAGGGACTTTTTTCCAAGGGACGGGGAAAACGCCTGGACCTGCCGTACTACATTACAGCGGTACGTAAGGACAGTTATGTGGCAATGTACCTGCAGCCGGATAAATTCATAGGCAGAAACAAGCCGTCTGCAAAAAAGAGTCATTAAAACCCGTGCTATGGCAGAGACTTTGTAATTATGGTAAAATAAATGTTGCGTTTTCGGTTCAGCTCGAAAAGGAAAATATGCAGGTATAGTCAGATCATGGAGGTAATCGCATGGTAAAAGATGATATCACTGTTTTGATAACGGAAGAAGAAATAAACAAGCGGATAAAAGAAATGGGCGAGGAGATCAGTAAAGCCTATGAAGGCAGGGAGATTCATCTCATCAGCATTTTAAAGGGCGGCGTATTCTTTACCTGTGAGCTGGCAAAGCGGATAACAGTTCCCGTATCCGTGGATTTCATGTCCGTATCAAGCTACGGCAGTTCCAAGGTGTCCAGCGGAGTGGTTAAGATCATCAAGGATCTTGACGAGACCATAGAGGGCAAGGATGTGCTGGTGGTTGAGGATATAATAGATACCGGTACTACCCTGAGCTATCTTATGGAAATGCTTGCCCAGAGGAGGCCCGCAAGCCTCGCACTCTGCACACTTATGGACAAGCCTGAGCGCAGGATCCATGAAGTGAAGGTTGACTATACCGGCTTCGAAGTGCCGGATAAGTTCATTGTGGGCTATGGTCTTGATTATGCCCAGCATTACAGGAATCTTCCATATATAGGAGTGATAGAAAATTGAAGAATAAGTCAGGTTTGTTAATCTATTTTATTTTTGTGCTTCTGCTGGTGGGAGCTGCGCTTTGGATAAGCACCAGTGCAAAACCCCAGTCTGTTTATACCGTGGATGAGTTTAAGGGAGCGGTTAAAGACGGTGATGTGGTTTCACTTACCATTACCCAGAACAGGGAAGTGCCTACAGGTATTGTAACGGTGGCCTTCAAGGACCACAGCAGCAACCGCTTTAATGTGTCGGATGTAAATGATGTTGAAAAGTATGCGGAAAAGAATGACATCCCCTATCTTGTAAAGGACGTTCCGAAGGAAAGCTGGTTTGTAAAATATGTCCTTCCCGCACTTATCGTTGTTGTTGCAATAGTATTTATCTATGCGATGATGAACGGTGCGGCAGCAGGCGGCGGAACCGGCGCAAGAATGATGAATTTCGGCAAGAGCCGAGCACAGCTTATTACGGATTCCAAGATCACCTTCAAGGATGTTGCGGGCCTTATGGAAGAAAAGGAAGACCTGGATGAGGTCGTGGACTTCCTGCGGGATCCGGAGAAATACAATAAGCTGGGAGCACGTATCCCCAAGGGCATACTTTTGGAGGGACGGCCTGGTACCGGTAAGACCCTGCTTGCAAAAGCCATAGCCGGAGAGGCGCAGGTGCCTTTTTATTCCATATCCGGTTCTGACTTCGTGGAGATGTTCGTAGGTGTGGGTGCTTCCCGTGTAAGGGATCTTTTCAGTGAGGCTAAGAAGAATGCACCCAGCATAATATTTATAGATGAGATAGACGCAGTTGCAAGGCGCAGGGGCACCGGCATGGGCGGTGGTCACGATGAGCGCGAGCAGACCCTGAACCAGATGCTGGTGGAAATGGACGGCTTCGGAATAAACGAAGGCATTATCGTGCTGGCGGCGACCAACCGTGTGGACATACTGGATCCTGCTATAATGCGTCCCGGACGTTTTGACCGAAAGATCACCGTATCGGCACCGGATGTAAAGGGACGAGAGGACATCCTCAGGGTGCATGGTGCAAATAAGCCTCTTGGATCTGATGTAAGCTATGAGGAGATTGCCAGGACCACGGCGGGCTTTACAGGTGCTGACTTAGAAAACCTTCTTAACGAGGCGGCAATCCGCGCAGCTAGGGACAAGAGGGAATTCATTACGGACGAGGATATAAAGAAGTCCTTCATAAAGGTGGGAATCGGAACAGAACACAAGAGCCGTCTTGTTTCGGAAAAGGAAAAGAAGAACACCGCATACCACGAAATGGGTCATGCCATACTTTTCCATGTGCTGCCTTTAGTGGGACCTGTGTATACCGTTTCCATTATTCCTACAGGGCCTGGAGCGGCAGGTTACACAATGCCCCTGCCTGACAGGGATGATCTGTTTGCCACAAAGGCTCAGATCGAGCAGGATATAATGGTTACCTTAGGCGGCAGGATAGCGGAGGAGCTTATCTTCGGGGATGTGACGACCGGTGCTTCCAATGATATTAAGCAGGCTACCAAGGCTGCAAGGAATATGGTGGTGAAGTATGGCATGTCAGAGCTTGGCATGATCAATTATGAAGAGGGAGACGAGGATGAGGTGTTTATCGGAAGGGATCTTGCCCATGCGAGACGCTTCAGTGATGCCAAGGCTGCCGAGATCGATGCCCAGGTCAAGATGATAATCGATAAGTGCTATGCAGAAGCAAGGAAGGTTATAGAGGAACATATGGATGTGCTTCATGCCGGTGCAGAGCTTCTGATAGAGAAAGAACGTATCAACAGGGAGGAATTTGAGGCGCTTTTCGAGAATTGAGGCAAAGTTGCACAAAAACTTATGTAAAAAATACTAAAATTTGTTCAATTTTGGAATAGCCTGAATATAGCACCTTTGGTATTATACTGAATGTAACCCCCAATACATTTATAGTTTTTGCTATAACCCCATAAGAAAGAAATACCTTCTCTGAAAATGACAGAACCTTTAAGGCCTGTCATTTTTACTTG
>JAEEGL015292813.1_pt1 | contig 11923 bp, 7 predicted proteins | sample 9134231 | NCBI WGS metagenome assembly JAEEGL01 (sample SAMN16246548, study PRJNA631951) | gut metagenome | biome: gut microbiome; feature: rumen; material: fiber-attached | host: Bos | place: Iran: Karaj | collected 2018-10 | reverse complement strand
CCTCGAGGTATTATAACTGAGCATCTGGAGAAAGTTGGGCCTGTAGCTCAGGTGGTTAGAGCGCACCCCTGATAAGGGTGAGGTCGTTGGTTCAAGTCCATTCAGGCCCACCATCGTTTCTCTTCAGATTAAACATATATGGGGTTATAGCTCAGCTGGGAGAGCACCTGCTTTGCAAGCAGGGGGTCAGGAGTTCGATCCTCCTTAGCTCCACGAAATGATTGGGGAGTCAATGATTCCCTTTTCTTTTTTATGTTAACTGTTTTTAAAGTATAGGAATTCTGTTTATTGATAGATAATATGAGATTATAAAAATGCCATACAGAATCGTATCCGAAGAATACAACTGGCATTTCTTCCGACACCCGTCCGAAACCAAAACCAGCGAACCCTGATTGGATTATGATCCAGGAAAGGATACAATGGTTGGGTAGTAAGGAGTTCCTCTGATGAATAACAACCTGATCTATTTACTGTTTCTGGCAGTTCCGTTTGTTACCGTACTGTTTTTACTTTTTGTGGCGTCATTCTACAAGGTTCAGAAAAAGGAGTCCATTATCCAGGATATCTTCCCCATTTTCAAGGGAATCTGGAATTCGTTCCGGCCCAGTTCCGCTGACGGAAAGGAACCCTTCACCTCGAAGTTTCTGGATCTGTTTCAGAAAGCCTACAATGACGAAACCCTCCAGGTAAGTGAAAACAAGAACAAGTATTACCTGTACAAGATCCTGATCCTGGCTGTGGTTTCCTCCGTTCCTTTCCTGATGCTGGTAATGCTCAACGAAAAAGACCTGCTGTTGGGAGACACCGAATGGAGTAATATCTATCTCTACACCATTGTCGCGGTTCCGCTCATTCTGGCCTATCTGCTGAACAAGTATATCAATGTCCGGCATTATCGCGATCTGTGGGTTACCCATTCAAAGATCAAGTCCCATATCGACTGGCGGATGATGGTGTTCATCAAGGAATATGAAACCCAGAAGACGAAAATGAAGCCGGAAGAATCGGAAGCCCTGCTGGAATCCCTGCAGAAAAGCTTCATTGATGATATGTGCGAATTCTACAACACCAGTTCCATTGAGGTTTCCGAAAAGGTCATGTCCAAAGACGAGAACATGTTTCAGGAAATCCTGTCGATCTTTTCAAAGGAATAATCATGAGGAATCGCCCTGCGTTGGGCGGTTTTTTTATCCGCGGCAGGTTTACCCTTTTTCTTCCGGCATGGCATAAAAAACTGACACCTTCTGCGATGCCATGGGTTATGTGTTCAGAGAAAGCTCAGACACAAACAGCCGTACGTCCCAAAGACTGACAGATGAAATCTCCGGCTTTCTGTTCGGTAAAAAAGTGAGGTGCTGCATTACGGGGAATCATGGATTTCCTTTTGTTGTTTTCACTACTGATATTGTTATTGCACCTAGTCGAACCCTTTTTACTCCTGTACTATAGATGTAAGTGGAGGAAAATCTTTATGGTTAAGCGCTGGATCAAAACTATCCTGAGTCTTACATTGATTCTTGTTTTCGGCGCATGCGGGCATGGAACGAATACGAAGGACGTATCCCTTGTTGACTTCACCGGCATGAACAAGAATGATGTGGAAACCTGGAGAACAGACAACAACATCAGCACCGACGAGGTGAAATATGCCTACGAATACAATGAAACAATTCCCAAGGATATCGTCATTTCGCAGTCCATCCCGGCTGGTCAGCCGCTGGATGGCAAAAATCTTACAATTACACTCTCGAATGGCGTAGATCCTCAGGCAGAAATCACTCTGATCGACTTCACCGGAATGAGTCTTGCGGAAATCCAACAGTGGTTCGTCAATGAACACTTCGAACACGTCAGTATCGAATATGTCTACGATCCTGCCATTCCGGTCGGACAATTTGTCAGCACAAGCGTAACGGATGGAAAAGCCTGCCGTGATGAACCGATCGTCATTCAGATCTCCGGTGATCCGGAACAGGCTGGCGTCGCTGTAACCGTACCGGATATGACTGGCTGGACACAGAGTCAGACAGAAGAGTGGGCCAACACCAATCAGATCACGATTGATTACAGCATAACGATGAGTGAAACCGTACCACAGGGATGTGTTGCATCACAGTCTCCGGTTCCCAATTCCGAAATCGTTAAAGGCGACCACATGCAGGTTTCCATTTCAGGCGGCACACAGGTACAGGCGATTGATCTTACCAGTATGAGCACAGATGACATCAATGCCTGGGGAACACAGAATGATATTCAGATCTCCTGGATTCAGTGCTGGAACGCCGCTCCAAGCGGAACGGTTTACTGGAATCAGCCGAATACCGGAACCATGCGCATCGGCGATATCATGAAGGTCTATATCTCCGTCGGACCGATTCCGGTCGCGGATTATACCGGCACTTCCTATCAGAACAATTTCATGGGCTGGCTGAATTCCATAAATGATCAATACTATCAGTCAGCGAATCTCAATGTCACAGTTTCCACACAGGCAACCAGCGATGTGGATGACGGCGTAATCATCAGCCAGCAGCCCAACAGCGGTTACCTCAATCCGGGAAGCACGATCAATCTGGTCGTCGCCCAGCATGTGGATCCTCAGCCGACACCGGCACCAGGCGGACTGAAAGTCAACGTTCCGTCCATGACCGGATCCAGTGAATCCGATTTCCTTGGTGCACTGCAGGGTTACGGAATGGCGGCAGGAAGCCGCACCGAACAGTATTCCAACGTAATCGCACAGGGATACATTCTCTCCAATGACACCGGAAGCTTTGATCCGGGAACCGCGATCAGCTATGTCGTAAGCCTTGGTCAGTTCAAAGTCATTCCACAGTACTGGGCAGGAAAGTTCTACAGTGACCTTCAGAACTACATCGACAGTGCCAACCGAATGGGTGCCAATGTATCACTGGATGCAACCTATCAGAACACGAGTGATCAGAACTCTGACAATCGGGTCAAGGATGTCACCGGACCGCTTGATGACGGCGTAGTTCATGTCACGGTCTGGCGGTTTGTTCAATTGAGATAAAACCCAATCACCTGATTCTGGTTCGCATATGTTTTTAAGAATAACTTGATTCAACGCAACAGGAACAGGAGGAGCGCAGATGTGCCTCTCCTGTTTTTTCGTTATCAGCTTCGATGTGGTCTGCCCGGATTCGGTTTTCCTGATAATCAATCCACATCCTAAACACACAAAAGGCGCTTCATTCAGCGCCTGTCGTTATCTGTATTGAATCAGGCTGTTTCGTTTTCCAGGCAGAATTCCGAAACTATTCAGATTCCTCCGGTACCATCTTTTCCGTTGATTCCTCCGGTGTTGTTTCTTCCTCCGGTGGTTCTTTCTTTGCAAGCCACTTTTCGAACTGAAGCTTGATGAACGCTCCAACCGGAACTGCCAGCAGCATTCCCAGGATTCCGCCTACCGCGCCGCCTGCCAGCAATGAAGCGATGACCAGAAGCGGATGAATCTGAATCGCACCGGCAAGCAGTCTTGGATTCAGAATATTTCCGTCAATCAGCATAATAATCTCAAGCACAACCAGTCCGATAATGATCATCCGAAGATCAAATCCATTGATTACATTGGCAAGAATGACTGCGATATATCCAAGTGTCGGACCAACGTAAGGAATCAGATTACCAAAACCGGTAATAAAGCCAATTACTACGGCATACGGCATTTTGATCAAAGAGAATACGATTGACACTGTCACACCAACGATAATTGCGTCAACCGACTGTCCGCGGATGTATCCGGAGAAGCACTTGTCCGCATCCGCAATGATTTCTTTCCACTTGGCAATCGCTCTGGAAGAAAGGAGCTTGTGCAGTACATTTCCCCAGTAATTCGCAAGATTCTCTCCGTCAATCAGGAAGTAAATCGAGAAGATCACACTGAACATCAGCGTTGAGAAAACTCCGGCAACGGATGAGATTGCACCACTCACGGAGCTTCCGATATTCGGGATATTGATATTCATTTTCTCAAGATATTCCCTTGCTTTTTCGATCAGTGTATTCAGTTCTCCGGAATACGTCTCAAATAAGGAAGTGATGCTGTCGAAATTGATATTCGTGATCAGCTTGGATGATACCAGCGCAAAAAACAGTAGAATCGCCGCAAAGATCAGAATCATGCAAAGAAACACGGAAACTGTTCTTACCTTTTTTGCCTTTGGAAACATCTTTTTGAACTGTCGTTCCGTATGATGAACCATCGGCAGAATCAGATATGCGATTACACCGCCAAGTACGATCGGTTTAAACACTGCGTCAAGCAGCTTTTTCAAAACACCCAGAACCGGCAGAGATTTATAAATCGCGCATCCGAGAAAGACGGTCACCAACGTAGCCAAACCGGCATAGGTGGCAATTTTCAGATACTTGCGATCCAGTTTTGCAAAAAAGTTTTTCATAATCAATCCTCACAAAGACACTGTTTATTCTACTTCAAATCCAATTTAAATATAGATAGATAAGGATTATTTACTATAATTCATGCATGAACATTACAGTTCTGACAATCTTTCCGGATCAATTCACCAGTTTTCTGGAACACCCGCTGGTACGCCGCGCAGTTTCCAACAATCAGCTCCATCTGAGAATTCTGGACCTCAAATCGTATGCGGACGGCAGCTTCCGTCATATAGATGAAAGCCCGTATGGCGGAGGTATCGGAATGATAATGCGATGTGAGCCGGTTTACCGCTGTCTCGATTCGATCCGCACCCCCGCCAGCCGGATCATCGCGTTTACACCATGCGGCACAGCCTACACGCAGAAGGATGCGCACAGACTTTCCAAAGAAACGGATCTGATCCTGTTATGCGGTCATTATGAAGGCATCGATGAGAGGATCCTGAACGCTGTCGATGAACAGATATCCGTCGGTGATTATATTCTCAGTGGCGGGGAGCTGCCTGCCATGACGGTAATTGACTCGATTGTCCGGCTGCTGGATGGAACACTCAAAGAAGGTGCGGCCGCCAACGAATCCTTCGAAACCGGCCTTCTGGAACATCCACAGTATACACGGCCGGAAATGTATCGCGGAATGCAGGTTCCGGAAGTACTGCGCAGCGGCCACGCTGAAAAGATCCGTATCTGGAAGCGAAAGGAATCCCTGCGCAGAACACTGCACAGCCGGCCGGAGATGCTGGATGCCGTGACTTTGAGCGAGGAAGACCTTGGACTGCTTGAAGAAATCCGAAACGAAGAAAATCAGCCGATCGATCCGGAACGATAATTCCGGACGACCCGCTGATTTTTTATCCGAACGAATGCTGTACAACCGTTTCCGAAGAGACAACTTCTTCGCTTTCCACGGATGATTCTGTGTATTCGACAATGGTTCCGGAAGACGATTCTTCATAGGAAGCCACAGGCGGCACATACACCGGATCCGGTGTAGCTTCCATTACGGCAGGCGGTTTCACTGTCGGTGTTTTGTCCGGTTCTTCTGTTTCTTCTTCCCCGTCTGCGTAGTGAACTTCCAGCAGCTTTACCGTCCGGTTTCCGCTGCGATCCTGCACGACGTATTCAACAGACTGCGTATTTTCTTCTCCCAGTGCGTCACTGCATTCCACCCTGTCCGTCAGGTCTCCGTCCACATTGTCTTTCGCATTTACAAGATAGGCAAGGCAGGAGAACTTCGTAACCCGAAGCAGTTCGATATGATCATTTGAAAGCGTGATTTCCGGAGCAGTTTCATCAATGATCCGAATCCTCATCAGCTTCTGTATCGTACCATCCCTTGTCTCTAGTTCATAACAGACCAGACGCTCTTCCGGCATTTTCGCAGTAAAGGAATCCGGCAGGATCAGATGGGCATCTTCACCCTGAACTTCTTTTACATATGCAGAAGGTTCAAACGTCATTCCGCAGGCAAGACGGATTTCATCCGATGTCAGCGTCAGTACCGGTACATCTGTTTTCGGTCTTGTAATTACAATCACCGCAATTCCAAGCAGCGACAGAATCACTGCTCCAATAATCAATATCGGAACTGAACGCGGTTTCTTTGGAATCGATGGAGATTTTCCCTCCTTCATCTCGTTTATCAGTTCTTCCATTTCATCTGAAGCAATCCAGGGTTTTGCAATCTGGCGCACCTGTTCTTTGCTCAACCCGGAACGAAGGGCAGAACGCAGCACCCCCATCTGCAGATAGTTAAACTCCTGTCTGCTGAAGAGCTTCAGTTCTTCCTCACTCAGTTCTTCCTGTCGCCCTTTTTCAATCTCACTGCGCTGAAGAAACGTCATTAGCTCAGTACTGAAGTCACTCATCCGATTTCCCTCAGTGCCTGAATGACGATCCGGCTGTCCGTTTTTTCCATATCACAGGTCACCAATGTCACAAGTCCACCGCCTTCATACACTTCACCCTCCCGGCGCTGATCCAGATATGGAATCGAATCTTTGATCATCTGCATTACTTCTTCCGTATTTCCGGTATTCGGATCCGCCCATCCGGTTTCTGTTTCTTCTTCCAGATCATAGGTCGCGGAGGAAATGATCCGACATGGAATCAGACCTTCCTGCGATTCCAGCAGAAAGGATGGATGGTTTTGAAAGTAATCTTTGTCCCGATATTGTTTGAGAAAGGTAAAGCACCAGTCTTTTGTTTTGGAGGAATGGCCATAGATCACAAGATTGACCGGACTCGAAGCGCATGGATCACAGAAGACCGAACCCATGGTGTCATTTTCTCCCCGCACATTGTGTTTCAGAGCATATGCCGCATCTGGTGTGCAGACGACCGGAATTGCCCGGTACTTGTCTTTGTCCGTAAACCGCAGCACATACTTCACGCGCGGATTGATCTTCTGCCACGCTTCCAGTGTCAGCGGCTCCTCATCCAGTGTATGAATGTATTCTTCCGCCATGGAAGAATTCGGATTTTGAAGCTGCGGAAGATCCGTTGGATACTTTGTCAGTGCAGCTGAGCCCGCAAGCGGAAACAGTGTCAGTACCACCTTAACCCAGGGACGCAGTTTCCGTTTCATAGTTTTCTCCTGTGCGCCGTGAGATCAGGATTTTCCGGATCTCTTTTCTTCGGGTTACAACCTTCGCATTGGTTCGGGTATTGGTTACGGTATCGACCGTGTATTCCGACTTTGGCACGATAACCGCACAGGCTTCTCCGATCAGATAACCCAGCGGTGATTTGGTTTCACAGATGCGAACAGAATGACCATATTTCACTTCCGGCAGAAGAATCATTCCTTTTTCCACATGAGCTGGCGATACAACGTCTTCTTTGCTTACCAGATAGTCTCCTTCTGCCAGATCCGCGAATACGATTCTTCCATCTGCTCCGGTATATCCATCCAGAACTGTTTCATTTGGTCCCGCCACTTTCACATATATTCCGGGTGTTCCGGTCGTGACGGTTTCCTGTGAAATGTCTTTCGTCAGATACCAGGTATTGCCGCGGGAATCCCGGACTGTCAAAGCAGTGAGGTTTTCATCGCTGCTTTCAGTAGAAATTACTTCAAGCGTATCTTCCTCCTGCCAGCCGGCAGCTCCGGGAATCGTTGCAGGGGTCAGCCGATATTCCAGATCCCGGATCCGGATTACCGCCTGATTTTCTCCGTCGGAACGAATCGACCAGGTCTCGCCGCCATATGACAGTGTCTCTTTCTGTTCTTCAAGTGCCTGGTGAACCAACTGCCAGCCTGGCATCTCAGCCGTACGATTTACCATTCGTTTGACGGAATCACCTGGCGCAGAGAGACCTGCATCAAGCGCTTCCTCAAAGGTGATTGGCAAACGGTTTTCTTCATGTGTGCTTCGCATCAGAATACCGCCGCTGACATATTCTCCCATCATCTGTGCACCATATGTTTCATTATTCTGCACTGCACGTACCGTAAAGACTGTTTTTGAACTGTCATCGAGATCGATCAGCTGACATTCTGTTATTTTCCGTTTCCCGGAAAGTTCTCCAAATACATCCGGAACTGCTTCCTTTTTTACAGATATCACCTGATATTGCCGGATTGCACTGACCGGTTCCTTTTCAATCTGTTCAAACACCGCACCAGCTCTTGGATTCTTAAGCGAACGGGTGATATCGGTATACTGCATCGGTGCAGTTACGCTGTATCCGTTTACGGGAATGTGATAGCTTCCCTTAAACGCCCCGTCTTCCAGTCTGGAAAGAATCACTTCTTCCTTCAGGACCTTTTCAATCCGGTAGATATGCTTTTTTCCGGCGGTCTTTGTCGGCCATACGGAAACAATATCACCCGCGTTTGTTTCATCCGGAATATCCGCAATCGTTATCTTCTCCCGATAAGAGGAGCTTTGTTTTTCATCGATCACCGTCGTTTCATCGGTAACATCTTCCGCTGTAAACCAGGCGTTGTTCAGAGGGATCCGATGATCATCCTGATCGACTTTATACACCTTTACCGCGATCCGACGCAGTCTGTTTTCCAGAGATGCCTGTATCGTATTGGTTTTCGCATCTGCATTCATGGTGAAAGTATGAGTCACTTCTGCAGTGCCGTAATCATATCCTTCCGGAAGCTCTGCCTCGCAGGCAAGATACGTTCTTCCCCATTTCAGTCCGTTTACACGGAGCTGTCCCTTCACATGTTCCGGACTGACGGTATCAAACTTCTCTGGCTGTTCGGTAATCGGATCAAGGTACCAGTAGGTACCCGGTTCCAGATCCGAAACATCTACGGTTCCATATGAATCACTGACCGCCTGTTTTACCTTTCTGTTCATTGATTCATCCGAACAGATGATTACCTGCTTCCCGGCAATCGGCATATTGTGATTTGTACTGTCCACAATACGGATGTACTGATGACCGGTGATTCCTGCAAAGACAGGCAGACCGACAATTTCACCTTCCGGTTCCGTTAATGAGAATATGATCCGTTCTGCCCGGATGATATCACCATCCGCATCGGTTATCTCTAGCACCGCGGTCGCGTTGGCATTGGAAGAAAGCGTCCAGGTACCATCGATGTTTTCCAGACGTATGTGTGGATTCTCACTTCGCAGACGACAACTCCACTCACCCGGTTTCAGAGGAAGACTGTACGTATTGCCGGTGTGGTAATAATGCAGCGCCTCTGTTTCATAGGTATTGAGATCCGGAAATTCTTCCGCCGTTTCAACGGTATGACTGTTCTTCTTTTTGACTTTCAGAATCGTTCCGTGCGTATCGTCGTGATCAATGGAAAGAATTCGGTATGTTTCATTTTGAACTTCAATCGTATCCCCCGCGATCCATTCTGTCGGAGTATTCCGAAATGTTTCCAATGTGAACGGATCCTCTTCCCCTGCTTCTTCCGTAATCACAAATACCTCACCGGCTGTATTACGGACGGTTATCTCGTTTTCTGTTATCGACTGAATCTCGTACAGAACGTCATTGATTCTTACATGCATGCCGGATTTCTTTACGCCATATCGCGCAAGATCCGCATCTTCGTACTGCAGACCCTGCGGCTTATCTACTTCCACCCGGAAGGACGGCGCCTGTTCTTCATACGGATCATGGCAGTTCGAATCGGTCACCTCCTGCACAATAATGGTCTCTGCGGTTTTACCATCCTCTGCCTGCAAACGAATCGTTTCATAGCCGGATGCAGATTCCCGGATCACCTCATAGGAGATTCCATCGACTTCAATCGGTCCGCTCGTCTGTGTCAGTTCTTCTGCGGAAAGAGGCGCATCTGCATTCCATGCATAGACTAGTTTTTTCTGATAGTCACTGCCATTGCGCAATGTCATGGTTCCCCGTCCGTCGTCTTCATAATCCGTATTCACAATGAGATATCGGATCCCGTCCTTTTCAAACACATCTCCGCTGCTCAGTACATTGTTATACATCACCAGAAACGTATCCCCGGGTTTATACACTGCGCCCCGTTCTGTTTCCTGATCCACAACGGTCTGCCAGGTAACCGGCATCACGCTTCGAACCGCTTCCGGAGTCACTTCATAGCGGCCGCGAAAGGATTCCACAATTACTTTTTGATTGATCTCTTCTGCGTAAAGAACGGTATATTCCACATTATTGGCATCGGTAAACCGGCTGCCTGTACCGGCGTTTTCCGGCAGATTCTGCCAGCTGAGATCTCCCTGCGTTCCTTCTTCCGCATATGCATAAAGATGAAGTGAAGACTTGCTGGTCAGACTGTTCTTTGGAACCTGAATCGTCTGCCAGTCCACATCGATCTGTTTTTCATCCCGCTCTTCCACGGTGAAGGTCACCGGTATCTTTGTCGTATGAAATGCCTTGTCCGTATGCCTTCCATCGTTTACTTCCGCAAGATACTCCATTCCGTTTACTCCAAACGAAAGGATCAGTGATACTTCATCCACTTCCTTTACCCGGTAGACAACTCCGTCTTTTAACAGTTCTTTTCCGACTTCTCTGTCCGCCGCATCAACTTCTTCGTACTGCGGACCAGCATAATTGATGGAATCCACCTTTGCCAGTTCTTTCTGCCGCGTCAGTCCAACCGGACATCCTTTCGGATCATACGGATCCAGGCATGCGCCTCCTTCCGTCTGTTCACCGCCTATCAGTTCCTGATAACTCAGATCACTGCTCAGTCCGTCATAAACCCGGTTGTTCTCATCCTCTTCAGAAGCTCTGTGGATTACTTCCGTTGCCCGGTCTGTAATCTTATATCGATTTCCTCTGCTGTCGCTGACGATGTAAACCGGATTCTGAACAGCTGTCACGATGAACTGTTCTTCTTTTGACACGGTTTCCGGAATATCTTCATAGGAGATCCACTCCGGTGCCGTGATGGTCATTTCGTTTCCATCCGCTTCCACTTTCATGGCATACGGACCGTTCTGCAGTACGGTAAATGTGATCTGCCGCATCTCATACGAACTGCCGTCCTCGGAATACGGATAACAAAGCACAAACTGATCTCCTGCCATCAGATTTCTGGCATCCGGTATATCGCTCCACTCCGGTTTGGGGTCCCGCAGGCTGATTGTGTATTTCCGGTCCGGACTTGCGATGAGACTGTTCGAATTAATCGATTTGAGTGTATAGACCGTACGGCCGACTTCAAGACGGCTGCCCCGCTGCAGCGGAACATTCTGTTCCTGCGAAGCTGCTTCAAATGCCGCAAAATCCGGTTCACTGGTTTCATTAACCAGAATGTTTGCTTTCTGTTCGGTTTCATTTACAGATACTGTCACAAAACCCCCGTCCGCCTGGATATCGGTAATCACCGCTTTCCGCACACGGACATCATCGTCTTCCGTATCAAATGTTCCATGCATGGAAGAAACTTCTCTTGCTTCAATTTCATCTCCGACACTCGGATTCTCCTTCAGCTGATATCTGGAGAAGCAATTCGTATCTGCAGGCTGGTATTGACTTGCTTTAACAGCATCCAGGATATACTGGCTGTCGATAATTTCCCTGATCTCATACAGGAACCCGTTAAATACAAAGCTGTCTCCAACCTTAAGGCCGCTTCGTTCTTTCAGCTGTCGATAGGTAATTGCCGGTGTTTTCATTCGTCCGAGATTTACTTCGGTTCCATAGTCCGTCGGATCTTTTGAAAGATCCAGATCACCGGTTTCATAGAATACAAACTTCGCACCATTGATCTTCGTCACCGGATCTTCTTCGTCCTGTTTCGTAAGTTCAAGCGTCACATCGCGGAGCCTGTTCACAAACGAGTAAACTGCTGAAGCACCGGTCGATGTCGTTTCAACAGACCACGGACGGTCATCTGTATCAAACGCATTCGCACTCTTTACTTCCCGAATCCACCATTTCTTCCCCTGCGGAAGAAAACCGTTGATTCGCAGTATTCCATCCGGATCAACCGGGAATCTTCGGATCGAAGAACCATCTTCCGTCATGATCGGATAATACATACGGGTCACATTTTCAATATTCGAATTACCATCTT
>JAEEGL014915330.1_pt1 | contig 11923 bp, 6 predicted proteins | sample 9134231 | NCBI WGS metagenome assembly JAEEGL01 (sample SAMN16246548, study PRJNA631951) | gut metagenome | biome: gut microbiome; feature: rumen; material: fiber-attached | host: Bos | place: Iran: Karaj | collected 2018-10 | reverse complement strand
ATGTAATTTTGACTGAATATTTTCTAAAGTAATTCCGATTAAATTTATCAGAAAATTAATTAAAGCATTTAAAGGATTATTTAATTCATGATATAAAGTTACAAAATATTGATATTTTAAAACTTTTCTTCAATTCCCTTGTAATACTTTTCTTTCATTATTTTAATTATCAACAGAGATATAAATGTATTTTTTAAAAAATTTGTTTTTAATTAGCAATGAATAGTAGAAATAAAAATCCCTGAAAATACTTTTATTATTTATTTGAAATAATAAAATATATAAATCTCAAATTTATCATTTAGTCCTGTACTTTTTTGTGAATTTTATTAACTCTAGTATTAAACCAATATAAAAATGATTTAATTGTTCTTCTACATATGTTTCTTTGAATACATTTAAATTATTTCATTTCAAGCTCCATCATGAATATCATTTATTAAAAAATTACTTTATAAATTATTTTCTTTTATATATAATTGAATTTTAATAGAAGGAAAATTATATTTTATAAAGGCTTTCTTTAATTTTTTTTATTTAAATTTAAATAATATTATTAATTAAAAAAATTGTATTTTTTTTAAATTAATATCATGGATATAAATTATGAAGAAATAATATATAATATTTTTCAAAAAAAAAGAAATATAAATAGTACAAGAACAGAATCAAATCCATTATCATTAAATGAAAATTATTTAACTGAAAACAATATTAATTGCAAAATAAATAATATAGATGAAAAAAAGAAAAAATATATAACAGATGATTTAGATATTATAAATAAAAAAAAAATAATAAAAAAACCAAAAACAAAAGAAAAAAATAAAAATAACAACATAAAGAAAAAACCAGATACTTCATTAAAAAAACATATTATATCTTTATCAAATGTTTCTTCATTAAGAAAACAAAAATTAAAAAAAGATAAATTCGAAAATTATTTAAATCAAAAATTTGAAAAATATAACAAAGAAAATTTAAGATATCAAACAATTAAGAAATATAGTAATTGTAAACCAAACAAACAAAATTTTTTAGAAAGAATGGATTTTTATTCTATTAAAAAACAAAAAAAAAATGAAATTATTAAATTAATTGTTGATCAAGTTTCTCCTAAAATGAAAGAAAAAGAAAGAAAAAAAGTTTTTGATCATTTAATTGATGATTCAAATAGAAGAATTGAAGAAAAAAATAATATTAATGATTTTAGTTATTATATAAATAATGAAAAAGTAAAAAGAAAAAAAAAAAAAATTTAATAAAAAAAAATTCACAGAAAAATATAATAAAAATGTTATAGGAAAATTAAAAGAAAGAGAAAAAAATTTAGAGTTATTAAGAGAAAAAAAGAAAGAGGAAGAAAAAGAAAAAGAAGATAAAATTATTTATGAAAGACAAAAAAGAATAATAAAACTTCCTAAAAAAAAAATTAATGAAATTTCAAATAGAATGTATAATGATGCTATTTCTTCTATTTTAAAAAAAGAAATGAAAAATAAAAAAAAAGAAATTAATTCAATCGATAAAATTAGTAATAATGAAACCATAACAAGTAAAAATTCAGATAATTTGTTTAGAAAAAATCAAGATAATAATAATGTGAAAAATAAAAGTGTTCTTAATAAAAATTATATGAAAATGAATAATAATAATAACTTTGATAATAATGATTATGAAATTGATGAGAATAAAGATAATGATAATTATTATAATAAAGATAATGATAATTATTATAATAAAGATAATGATAATTATTATAATAGAGATAATGATAATTATTATAATAAAGATAATGATAATTATTATAATAAAGATAATGATAATTATTATAATAGAGATAACAATAATTATTATTATAATAAAGATAATGATAATTATTATAATAAAGATAATGATAATTACTATCATAAAGATAATGGTAATTATTATCATTATAATAAACAAAATAATGACGATAGTGATAATGATATTGTTAATATTAATATTACTAATAATCATATAAATAGTGAATTTAGAGTTGATACTGATACTACTAATTTAACAAAAGATAATTATACTATTCAAAGTGCGAAAATTATGGTTGATGTTTTTTTTAAACAATATAAATGATTTTAAATTTTTTAAAAGAAAAAAAAATAATAGATTATTTAATTTATTTAATAAAAACAAATTTAAAAAGTTAATATATTTAAATGATTTTTTTTAATAAAAATATTAATTATTTTTACCTTCATCAATTAAATTAATAATTATTAAACTTTATTATTCTAAGGAATATTTAAAAAAAATAAATCTTTCAAAAGAAGATAATATTATTGATAATGAAAAAAATGAAAAATGAAAATATAAAGTCATTAATTGACTATTTCTTATAATTATTGATACAAATATAATTTTTCAAAAATTTTTTTATATATTATTTAAAAACATTTCTTCATCATTATAATTAAAATTTTCATTATTAATTGAATTATTATTTTTTGAAGTAAATAAACTTTTATTTTCTTCATTTGATTGAGAATTTATACTTAAATTAATATATTTTTAAATTTGATTAAGTGTTCGTATTCTATCATTTATTCAGTTAAAAATATTTATATTTTATAATTTGAAAATATGTATGAATAATTCATTTTTATAATAAAAATTTTTTTTATAAATAAAATGAAATCAGCAAGAACTTACAAAGAAGGAGGAAAAGTTAGAAATTTAATACTTGAAATGTTAAATACAAAAAAAGAAAATATAAAGAGAACAAAAACTTTATTAAATCAAATAAATAAAAATATAAATAAAGAATCTTTAGTTATTCAACTAAGAAAAGAATTTGATTATATTAAAACTTTAAATGAAAGTTATAAATATTATATAAAAGTAATTAAAATAATTAAAGATACTTATTCTTATAATCAAAAAGCAATAAAAGATTATTATGATTTTATTAAAAAGACATATCATGAAAACGTTAAAATTATAGATGATTATGAAGAAAAAATGAAAAATGTAGAAGAAGAAAAAAAGACTATAATAAAAACTAATGAAGAAATATATAAATTAAAAATTGAAGCAAAACAAAGATTAAATACAAAATTAATAGAAATCACAAGTAAAAATAAAATTAATCAAGAAAAACTAGACATTCAAAGAAAAGAAATAAACAAATTAAATATTCAAAAAAAAGAAGAAAGAAATTATTATAAAAAACAAGAAAAAATGGACGAACAAAAAATAAAAAATTTAACAGAAAAAATGAAATTTTTCAAAGGATTAACAATATTTTTAAATGGAGAAGTAACAGATAATACAATAATATCAAATAATATTCCAGTTAAATTAGAAGATGAAAGTTTATCAAAAGATATATTAAAATTAGAAGATATGAAAATAAAATTACAAGAAGAAGAAATTAAAAATAAAAATTTATATCATTCATTTAAAGAAATCTCTTCTAAAATTACTAATTTTTCTTCAATTGATGATAATAACATTTCAACTAGAAAAGAAACTAAAACTAATAGAACTAATGTTTCTCCTATTGTTTCTTTAACAAAACGAATAAATAAAAAAAATAAATGTTAACAATTAATTTATTATATTTTATTCGAGTTTTAAATATTGAGTACATTTAAAAATAAAATTTATTAAAAAAATTATTATTTTTCTATTAAATAATATAAAAATCTTTATTAAAAAATAATATAATCAAAAAATGAAGTCTCTATTATTATTATGTTTAATATCATTGTCTCTTTCTTCGAATCTTCGTTTTCTCCAAGAATATAAATATTTATTACTATCAGAAAGTTTTACCTTCTTGATAGAAAGAATAAATTCAAATTGGGTAAATTTATTAAAAAATTATGAATTAAATCATGAAAAGACTATACAAGAAATATTTGGTTATAAAACATTAACTTCATTAATAAAATATATAAATACATATGCAATAGTAGGATTAAGATTAAATTATTACGAGAAATTTTGGAAAAAAAAAATGGGACATTTAGAAGTTCCTGAAGAATATATTTCAAGATATACAAATATTACTGAAGATATTTATAATTCTAATAATAATTTATGGAAATATCTCGATGTTATTTTTCCTTCTAAAAATGTTCAATTTAAATCAAATGGTATTTTTGCAGTAAAACAAGAAAAATATGAAAAATATGATATGTTTATCTGTGATGTTAATCTCAATAATCTTAATTTAAAAAATCCAATAAAACATTTCTATTCAAGATATTATGAGATAAGTAATGAAAAAGAAGAATTTAAAATAAATGAATTATATCATTATACTCCTAATATTACTTATCCAAAAGAAATTGAATCTCTTTTTGAATTTAATCAAATGCTATGCTATATAAAAATGTATGATACTATTGGTATTGCTTTTCCTAAACCTCCTGAACCTGAAAAACCTGAAGAAGAAGAAGAACAACCAATGGAAGAAGAAGAAGAAGTTAAAAATAAAGATCAAGATAAAGATGATGAAGATAAAAAAATGGAATTGGAATAATATTTGGGGTTTTTAAATTGATTTATTTTAACAAAAAATTTATTATTAGGAAAAAATATTGAAAAATTCTATTTATTTTTTTTAATTTTATAAAGTTTATTTTGTAAATAAGACAAAATAAATTTCCTTTTAAAAAAAGAAAAAATTACATTAAAAAAATATATAAAAAAAATTAAAACCCACTCACTTTATTATAAATTTCTTCTCTATATAATTTTAAGCTTTCTCTAACATCATCAGGTTTTTCTTTAGCAATTCTAATTAAAATTCTAATTAAATCAAATAAAATATAATCATCATTAGGATTATTAGGATTAAAAACAAATGGTTTAATAATTATACCATTAGCTTCTTGAAATTCCATACAAATTTTTTTATCATCAACAATAATAATTTTTTTGATATCTCTTCCTAATTTATTTAAATCTTTATAATAATTTTCATTAAACCAAGTTGCATTTTGTCTATATAATCTAAAAGAAAAAAATTTTTCTTCATTTTCAATAAAATTAATTATTTGATCTGCATATTCTTTCATTCCTGTTGTAAATATAATTAATTCATAAAAAGGAAGAAGAGAATGTAAAAAATTTCTTAATCCAGGTCTTAAAATAATAATATTTGAATTTTTTGGAACATTTACTAAAGTTTCATCTAAATCTAATACTAAAGTATATGGCTTTGATGGAGGAAATGGAATTAAGATATTATTATTATTGTATTCATTCTTATTATTGTTTTTTTTTATTGGAGTTAATGATTGATTTCTTATAACATTTAAATTTAATTTACCTATATTTTGATTTTGATTTGAACGAATTTTAACTGGTGTTTTAGGTAAAGTTTTGAAATTTGGACTTTTAATATTTGAATTTTGAGAATTTAATTTATTATAATATGTTATATTTTGAGATATATATTGTTTACTTGATTGGATTTCTTTTTTTATTGCATTTTCATCATATTTTTTCTCCTTGATTGTTAAACGAGGGTCATTTTGAATTATATAATTATTATTATTATTCATGTTATTATTATCGTTTATAATTTTACTTAGTTGGTTATTTGAATATAATTTTTGAGGTGTTAATGGAGTATTATTTATTATGCTAGAGTAATTTGAATATTGAGGATTTATATTATTTAATTGAGGATTTGTCTTTTGATATATTATTTCTCTTTGTTTATTAGGTGTTGATGATTTTAATGGTTTTCTAAATAAAAATACATTATTTGAACTATCAAAAAAAGCTCCTACTCCATTTAAATTGGTCACATTATTATTTTGATATATTTGATTTCTTTGAATTGTTTTATTCATAGTATTCGTATTATTATTTTGATTCGATAAAGAAACATTATTAATTGAATGAATAATTTTTTCTTTTTTAATATCAAAATTATTATTATCTGAATTTCTACTTTTAAATAATTTATTATTATTAATATTAACATGAATAGGATTTCTTACATCCTTAATATAAAAATTATATACATTATCAAAAGATTCATTTTTTAGTTTTTTAAATAAAGGGAAAAAATTACAATTATTATCCTCTTCACAAATTCTATTATATTGATTTAATATTTTAGATATTTTATTATTCATATCTTTACAAGATAACATTAAAACTTGAGATTCATCTTTAGGATTTATTTTAGGATTATTAAAGGAATTTCCATAAATACTTTCACTCATTAAATTATGTATATTTATTATATTTTTAATGTCTTCATTAAAAAATCTTTGTTTATTTTTATTATTAATATCATATATGATAATCATAGTAAAAAACATTAACATTAAAGTATTTTTTATTAATTCATAATATTCATTTTCTTTGTTTTTTTCAATAATATCATAATAAATATTTTTAAAATTTTCTATCCATAAATTACATTCTTTTGAAGAAGGATAATTTTGAGAAGATAAATTTTGTATTTTAGAAAAGATAACATTTAAATTATTAACTAAATTATTATATTGGAAAGAATTTAACAATTGTTTATTATTATTTTCATTTTCTTTGTTAGGAGAAATATTTATTATATTTTGCTTTTGAATTAAAGGAGTTGAAGTTGTTGAAAGAGATGATGATGATGGATTATAATTTTTTCTATTTTTTTCATTGTTATTAGAAAAATTTAAGGTTTTTACAAAACTTGAATTAGTAAAATTAAAATTATTTGTATTTAAAGGAATATTTTGAAAATTTGTAAATATGGCTTTTTTATTTATTTGAGGATTTGAATAAGAAATTGTTGTTTTTACTGTTGGTTCACTTAATGAACTATCTTTTCTGTCTAATATATAATTTTTTTCTTCTTTTTTTTCTTTTGATGACATTTTTTTTCTTTGTTTTTACTAATATTTTTTTTATTTTTTAAAACGATATGTTTAAATTAATAAAATATTTTTAAATTATCTAAAAATGTTATTATATTTATATATAATCTAAAAGGTTTTTTTAACAGAAAAAGAATAATGATTATTTAATTTGTTTTTTATTTTTATTTATTTCGATAAACTTGAATTTAATCTAAATTGGAATAACTCACTTAAAAATTATAATATAAACATTTACTTATAAAAAGGATTTTTATCAATTGATATTATATTCAAGAGATTTGAAGTTTTTTAAATGATTATAATTATATATAGATAACTAAATTATAATCAAGAATCCTTTTATTTGTTTCATTTTACTTTTTTATTATATGTTGAGCTTTTTAATTAAAATTTTTTTAATTATATATTTTATAAAATTTTTCAAGTTTGGATGAATAATTTACATATTTGAATAATTTTAAAAATTAAAAAATAAATATTTTCCATCTTTTGAAAATAAATTTTTTTAAAATTAGCCCAACTAAAAAAACTATATGAATGAGAAAAAGAAAAAATATCAAATAAAAAAAAGAAAAATGAGCCTTTTACAAGTAAAATTAAAAGCATCATCCAAAGAAGAATTAAAAGAGCAGATAAAGGAAAAACTCAATGATTTAGATGAAGAAGAATTAACAAATTTAAAATGGTTTTTAATTACTAGAAAAGAAGATGAAAGCAAAATAAATCAACCTCAAAAAGAAGAACAATTTAAAAACAATTTTCGAATAAAATTACCTAATCTTGAAATGAGTAAAGAAAATAAACAAAAGAAAAAGACAATATTATCAAAGACTAAAAAAAGAAAAAATAATGATTCTGTTGTTTCAAATGTAGAAAAAGAAAAGGAAAAAGAAAAAGAAAAAGAAAAGGAAAAAGAAAAGGAAAAAGAAAAAGAAAAGGAAAAAGAAAAAGAATTATATCTTTTAGATGATATAACTGAGAAAGAAAAAGAAAAAAAAAATGTTGATTTTTCTGTTACTAAAAAAAAAAGACTTAGATTAAAAACTGTAAAAGGAAAAAAAAATAATAGTTTCAGTAATGATATAAATAATAATTTAACTCAAGATCTATCTATCAACGAAAAGGAAAATAAAAATGTAAATAAAATTGATAAAAAAAATAAAAAGAATGAAATTGATGCTGTAACAATAGAAATTAAATAAAGAAGATGAAGAAAAAATAATGTTTAGTCGTATTTTTTAAAAATATTTAATAATTATTATTTTTTTTTCATAAAAAACTTTAAAAAAAAAAAATTAACTTTTAAAAAGAAAAAAATAAAAAATAAATTTTTAATAAAAAAAATGATAGAAGGAGATATAATAAATTTATCAGAAATGCAAGAATTATTTCCAAAAATAGAAATATATTATTATCCAAAAATACAAAAAATATTTTATTTCTTTTACCTTCTTAATAAATACAAACCAAATAATCAATATTTATTTTTAATATTAAAATTTTTATATTTTTTTCAAATAGTAAAATATAGTATATTGGGAACTCCAGTTCAATATCAAAATTTAGATAATTTTATTAAAACTGTAAATTACTTTAAATATATTTTATTTCCTCAAGATTTTATAAAATCAAAAGAATCTTTTTATTTTTTCTATATTTTAGGCTGTTTGATTGTTTTAATTCAAATTATTTTACTTATATATTTATTTATTAAAATGAATAATAATCCCAAAATAATTTTAATTAAAATATTTTCTTCTTTATCTTTAATTATAATACATTATCTTTTAACTCCTTTAACACATGTTTTTGCTTTAGGTTTTGTTTCAAAAGCTGGAAAGCATATTTATACAAAGGAAAAATTACATTCACCAAAATTTTTAATTATATCAATTTTATCAGGAATTAATTTATTTTTTTTAATCATATTTACAGTATTATTAAGTTTCTTTTTCAATGAAGTTGGAGCAATAAATAAAAGAAGAATATATTGTAGAGTTAATTCAAATTATGAAATTTATTCAACTATATATTCATTATTAATTTATATTATTGGTTTTATTCATTATAATTATTATCCATATAATGCTAAATTTAGAGATTCTTATAGAATATTTATTTTAATTTCCAATATTTTATTATATGTTTATTTTATTTTTAATGTTTATTTCTATGATAGTAAAATAAATATATTTATTTTATGTGGTTATGGTTATAATATTTGGATTTGTATTTGTATTTTTACTGCAACAATAGGTAAATTATCAGAATTATTTATTATGGTTTTAATTGGAATGATTTTAATAACAATATTATCTATTTTAATTGAACGTTTAAGAGTTGATTATTATTTATTTCATGCCAATATTTATGATGCAAATTCAATTAAACATTTAGAAATATTTTTAAATGGACTTAATGAATTAAGTCTATTAAAAAATGGTTCTGATAGAACTTCTATTATTGGAATAATAAATACTTTTGAAGAATATTTTAATTCAAATTTAGATATTAAAGAAAATTATTATAATCTTTGTGAAAATTCTACTATGCAAAAAAAATTTGGAAAAAATGGATTGACTTTAAAAATTTATTCTGTTATTTATTCTATTTATTATACTTTTGTTGAAAAATCTAATATGAAAGAAGATGTTTTAATTAGATTTGGTTATTTTTTAATCAATAAATTAAAAAATTACTGTTATTGCGCTTATTTATGTTCAAAAGTTAAGTTTTTAAATTTCAAAAAAATATATTTTAAATTTATTTTAATGGAAGAAGTGAAAGAATATTTATTAGAAGGATTATTTAATAAAATAATTGAAAAAGATTCTTATTTTCATGTTGAAGTAACAAAAGTCATATTATTTTATAAATATCTTGATGATTTAAAATTAAAAATTTATGATGCTGCATCTAATCAAGTTGATTATTTTGATATTTTAAAAACAAATAATCAAATCAATAATAAATCATCTTTAACTCTTTTAAAAATAGGAACAAATTTAATAAAATTAAGAAAAGAAATAATAGATTTATGGGATAAAATAATTCATATAAATCCATTTTGCGTGGAAGCAGAAAAAGATTATTTAATGTATATCGAAAATATTATTCAAGATGAAGAATTATTAAAAGAAGAAAGTAAGAAATATAATTTAATTAAAACACAAGAAGAGAAAAAAAAAGATAACCAATATTATACTTTATTTTCAAAAAATAATGCTTTTCTTTTAGTAGATGGATATAATACAAAAGGAAAAATAATATATTTTACTCCTAATTTTCCAGAAGTTTTTGATATTTCTCCAAAAGAATGTTTAAGTTTATATATGTATAATTTAATGCCAAAATGTGTTTCTGAATTTCATGATGCTTTACTTAAAGATACTTTAAAATTTACAGGATTAAAAATTTTATATAAAAGAGAAGTGGTTATCTCAATTAAAGTTAAAGATGTTTTATATAATGTTTATATTTTTGTTAAAATTTTACCTAATTTATCCACTGGGTTAATATATTTAATTTCATTTAGAAAAATACCTTTAAATAAAGTTATTATTGTTACTGATCATTTATTTAGAATTAGTGCAATGAGTGATAATATAAATATACTAAATCCTAATAAAACTCTTCAAACTCCTAATTCTCCTTTTGTTTTTTCTTTAAATAAAATAATGCTGGGTAAAAGTATTATTCTTTTAATTCCTGATTTATTAAAATATATTATATATGAAGAACAAAAATATATTGTCGAAAATGACCAAGAATATATAGGTAATTTTTTTACTAATACTCAAAATCTTTCAGAAGTTCCAATTCATAATATTTTAGATAAAATCAAAGAACATGGACAATTATTATTTATGTATGACAGTAATAAAGAAACTAATCATTCTTCTGCTATTAGTAAAAGAAAAACAGATATTAATATTGATTATATGGAATTTAATGAAATATATAATTCATGTAAAAACGCAGGTGGATTTAATTTTTCTATTAATTTTAAAGTTATTACTAAAAGCTATTTTAATGATAAATTTTGTTTTTTTAAATTTTATATTCAAAGTAATAGTAATATTCAAGAATCTATTCATAATTTAATTTTAAAGGAAAGTAGTAATAATTTAAATTTTAATTATACGAATAAAAATAAAATTATACATATTAAAGTTAAAGAAAAAATATCTTCAAGTAAACAAGAAATTGATGGTTTAAAAAATAAAGATAAAAAAAATAACAACAAATTGAATAATAAAAATAGTATATTATTAGAAAATTTAAAGAAAGATAAATTCAATAAAATAAAAAACGAAACAAAGTATTTAGAAACAAAACATAAAATATTAACAAAAAAGATTCCTAAATTTCTAATAAATTTATCATTTACAATATCAATATTTTCAATAACAACATTTATTTTAATAACATTAAATAATTTATCAATAGATAAAAAATTTAAATTAATACAAAATTATTTAAATCAAAACCTATATTTCAATAATTCAAAAATTCAATCAGGTACATTATATATAATAACATCAGAAATTTTATTATATAGATTAGGATTTGGAATAAATGAAACTTTATGTGAAGGAAATAATTGTTTAGATGTGTATATAGAATCATTGAAAGATGTTTTAATAGATTTAAAAAATGGATTAACAATGTCATTGAATTTTGATGATGATTTTTCAAATATAATTTTTTCAAATCAAACAAAATTTGTTTATTCTGATAAAAATAATCCTCCAGAAGAAGAAATTTCAGATGTTTATTCTTTATTATATTTTAGGATTGCTGATTCTTTAAAAATTATTGATTATTATCAAGATTATATTAATGGAAATGATATTATTGATGTTGAAATACATAATTCTTTACTCAATGCTTATGCATATTTATTTAATGATTTGGTTGGTTATGGTTATTATGGTGATAAAAAAATTGAAAAAATGAATGAAAAACAATTTTGTATTAATTATATTTTTTTAATTATTAATTCTATTGTTTATATTGTTACTTTTTTTTATGCTGTTGTTTTTATT
>JAEEGL014903074.1_pt1 | contig 11923 bp, 10 predicted proteins | sample 9134231 | NCBI WGS metagenome assembly JAEEGL01 (sample SAMN16246548, study PRJNA631951) | gut metagenome | biome: gut microbiome; feature: rumen; material: fiber-attached | host: Bos | place: Iran: Karaj | collected 2018-10 | reverse complement strand
GGAGGGTGTGCTTTCCTTGGCTGCAATGCGCTTGAAGCAGTAAACATAACAGATTTAGGGGCTTGGTGCGGGATAAGCTACAGCGGTGTTGGAGCAAACCCGGTACTTAATGCCCAACATTTGTATCTAAATGGCGAAGAGGTAACAAATCTTGTAATCCCTAAAGGTGTTACAATCATAGGCGAAAGTGCATTTGTAGGATGTACTGGTATTAAATCAGTCGAAATACCCGAAGGTGTAACCAAAATAGATGCCCACGCTTTTCAGTTCTGTAGCGGTATTACGGCTGTTAAAATGCCATCTAGTTTGAAAAGCATAGGTTATTGTGCTTTTGATGGATGCAAAGCTCTTACAGATATAGATATACCTTCAGGCGTTACCGTTATTGGAGATATGGCTTTTGCAGGTTGTAGCAATCTTAGTGGATTTAATGTAAGCAGTGGAAATACAACTTATACTTCATATGATGGAGTTGTATTTTCAAAGGACATGAAGTGTATCATACTATACCCAAAGGCAAAAAAAGGAGCATATATAATACCCTCGAGTGTAGAAACTATAGAACCCAGGTGTTTTAATGAATGCCAATATCTTACGTCGGTGACTATACCCTCAAGTGTAATAAATATAGGTGAATCTGCCTTTTTTAATAGTGGTTTGACATCAGTAACACTACCATTGAGCGTGACAAATATCGAAATGAGTGCATTTGGCGAATGCCAAAACCTTGAAAATGTAATAATATTGGCGGATTTATCACGCATCAATCATAGTACGTTTTATTCATGTAGCAAGCTCACATCAGTAACTATTCCGAAGAGTGTGACTAAAATTGATCATTATGCATTCTATAATTGCAATATGTTATCAAATATATATTACACAGGTACACAAGAACAATGGGATTCGATAGACATTGGAAAATATGAAAATACCCCGCTAAAAAACGCCACAATCCACTATAACTACAACTACGCCCCCACCTCCCGCACCGACCCCGCAACGGGCGAGACTGTCGCCTGCAAGGTCGCAGACAACACCCTCACCGTATCCGGCGATGTGTCGGCGTCTTCTCCCGTATGCGTAGCGCTGTATAACGAAAACGGGCGCATCGTCTCCATAAAGCTGATGGACGCCCCCGGCAGCGCGGACGTTGGCACAGGCGTCACGGCAAAGCTCATCTGGCTCAACGCCGACGGTTTCACCGCAAAGAGCGAGAGCATGGAATTTGAACTTAGCTGAGTATATCGGACTAAAATAATCCCCGACAAAAACCACAGCCGCAGGGCATACGCCCTGCGGCTGTGCCGCTTTACGCCCCGTGGACGGGCTTTCACGTCACTTTTACGCCACAAGCTATAATCTGCGCCTCACAGGCTGGTTTGCGCGCCGCAGGCGTGCCTTAAGCCGCCGCAGACAAACTATAATCTTACGTCTCCGCGGCGCGTCCTACGCCCCGTGGACGGCTTTGCGGCCGTCTCTGAATAAGAACGAGATTGACCAGAGGCCGGCGAGGCCCACGAGGGTGAATATCACCCTTGCGGGGACGGAGAGCTGGCCGCCTGTTATGAAGCCCACCGGATCGAAGCCGAAAAGGCCTATGGCGCCCCAGTTGAGCGCGCCTATGATGACAAGTATCAGCGCAAGCTTATTCATGATTTCACATCCATATAAAAAACTTACGGCGTGTCCTCGGGGACACGCCGTAACGGTGCAAAGCGGGGCAAAGGCCCAGGACAGACCAAAACGGCGCGTCCCTTACGGGACACGCCGTTAGTATTGTCACTGCTTTGTGTTTTTAATCACTTTCAGTCTGGAAAATTCTTCGCGTTCCTTTTCCTCAAGTGCATTCGTGATATCGTATATCACCTGCGTATAGCGGGGGATAATGATGTTCGACAGCGCGTTCGTGCGCTTCTGCACCTTCTTTACGTTGGTCGCAAGGCGGTATATGCTGTTTTCAATCTCGGCAAGCTTTAAAGTAAGCTCTTTTACCTTTCTGAACTTCATATACGCCTCGTCGAGCAGCGAGTTACTGGAGGAAAGGCCGTAGTAGATGGCGGGAGACGGCTCCGTACTGCGAAGCGTGGGTATCTCAATGCCCATAACGCTTCTGTATTTGAGCTCCAGAGAGTCATCCACGGGCACGGAAAGCGCGATCTCATGCGATACGCCGAGGGAAATGAACGCCACCTGCAGCGCGTGGTACGCCGCCGCGAAGGTATCGTCTATCTCCGACTGAATTGCCTTTGCATCATCGAAAAGCGACATCATTTCCTTGACCAAAACAACGCGCTTCTTGTCCATAAGCTCATAGCCTAACTGGGCAAGCTCAAGCGAGTGCTTCGCCTTCATGAGATTGCTTTTCGTTGGGAACAGGGACATATCCATTACGCATCACTCCTGGGCTGTGTGGTGTTCTGCTTCTTATAGTACTTTGCAAGCAGCTCCTTATCGATACGGTCAAGCTCGCTCTCGGGCAGGAGGGATAATAAATCCCAGCCTAAATCGAGGGAGTATTCGGTAGTGCGGTTCTCGTTTATACCCTGGGTTACGAAGCGCTCCTCAAACTGGCGGCCGAACTCGAGATATTTCTTATCGTTCTCGGAAAGCTCGTCGGCGCCGATAACGGACGCAAGCGAACGGGCGTCCATAACCTTTGCGTACGCGGAGAAGAGCTGGTTCGACAGGGGAGGATGGTCCTCGCGGGTGAAGCCCTCACCGATACCGTCCTTCATCAGACGTGAAAGCGACGGAAGCACGGAGATGGGCGGATATATACCCGACTGGTCGAGCGTTCTGTCAAGAACTATCTGACCCTCCGTGATGTATCCCGTAAGGTCGGGAACCGGATGGGTTATATCGTCGTTGGGCATCGTAAGAATCGGGATCTGGGTGATGGAGCCCTTGGAGCCCTGAATAATGCCCGCTCTCTCATAAAGCGTTGCAAGGTTCGAGTAGAGGTAGCCGGGGTAGCCCTTACGACCGGGAATCTCGCCCTTGGAGGAGGAGAACTCACGCAGAGCCTCCGCGTAGGAGGTCATGTCGGTCATGATAACGAGTATCTGCATACCGAGGTCGAACGCAAGGTATTCCGCTGCGGTGAGCGCGCAGAGCGGGGTAAGTATACGCTCAACTATCGGGTCGTTCGAGAGGTTAAGGAACATGGAAACTCGCTCAAGAACGCCGCTTTCCTCGAAGCTTCTTCTGAAGTAGTCGGCAACGTCGTTCTTAACGCCCATTGCGGCGAACACGATTGCGAAGTCCTCGTTCGATTCCTCGCCGGAGCCCATTATCTGAGCCTGCTTAACTATCTGAACGGCCAGCTGGTCGTGGGGCATACCTGCGCCGGAGAATATGGGCAGCTTCTGTCCGCGAATGATGGTGGACAGCGCGTCTATCGTGGAAATACCGCTTCTTATATAGTTACGGGGATAGGTGCGGGCTGCCGGGTTTATAGGCTTGCCGTTTACGTCGACGCGCTTCTCGGCGAATATCTCTCCGAGGCCGTCTATCGGGCGGCCCGCGCCGTCGAATACGCGGCCGAGCAGCTCACGCGATACGGGCATCTCCATGGGCTTGCCCGTGAAGTGCGCGCGGGTGTTTTTTCTTGAAAGGCCGCTCGTTCCCTCGAACACCTGAACGATCGCCTTGTCGCCGTACATCTGAACGATACGTCCCATGCGCTTCTCGCCGCCGTCAACGGCGATCTCGACCATTTCTTCAAACGATGCGCCCTTTACGTTGTCAATAGCAATAAGCGGACCGTTAATTTCACTAAGTCCTAAATATTCAATGTTCATATGTTCGCATACTCCTTTTTCGTCTTTTCTACGAACTCGTCGATCTGCGTCTTATAGCCGTCGATAAGCTCGATCTGATCGTTCGGTACATCGTATTTGATTTTAATAAGACTTTCAAAGAGTCCTGAACCGAGGATGACGGACATGGGAACGCTCATGCCGACAAGCTCGAGCGCCGCATTGTAAAGGTAAACGATTATCTCCATCATCTTATACTGCTTTTCAAGGGGAACGTATGTATCGCTTGCGTGGAACGCGTTCTGCTGAAGGAAGCCGACTCTTATAACTCTGGCTATCTCTATGATAAGCTTCTGGTCGTCGGGCAGGAAGTCGCCGCCGATGAGCTTAACTATTTCCATAAGTCTGCTCTCTTCCTGAAGCAGCGCCATGAGGCGGGTGCGGTAGGAAGCGAACTTTTCGTTTACCTTTTCGGAGAACCAGGGTGCCAGGTCGGTGAAATACTCGCTGTAGCTTTGCAGCCAGTTTATGGACGGATAGTGACGGGCATACGCAAGCTGCTTGTCAAGCGCCCAGAAGCAGCGGGTAAATCTCTGCGTGTTCTGCGTTACAGGCTCGGAGAAGTCGCCGCCCTGCGGGGATACGGCGCCGATGATGGATACGGAGCCGTCCATGCCGGAAAGGGCGTGAACGAAGCCTGCGCGCTCGTAGAACGCTGCCAGACGTGAGGGAAGGTATGCGGGATAGCCTTCCTCGGCGGGCATTTCCTCAAGTCGGCCGGATATCTCACGGAGAGCCTCGGCCCAACGGGAGGTGGAGTCCGCCATGATTGCAACGTGGTAGCCCATGTCGCGGTAGAACTCGCCGAGCGTAATGCCCGTGTATATGGACGCCTCACGCGCCGCAACAGGCATGTTCGACGTGTTTGCTATAAGCACGGTACGGTTCGTGAGCTTTTCATTAGACTTCGGGTCGATAAGCTCGGAGAACTCGTCGAGAACCTGCGTCATCTCGTTTCCGCGCTCGCCGCAGCCGACGTATACGATAATGTCGGCGTCGCACCACTTTGCGAGCTGGTGCTGAGTCATCGTCTTGCCCGTACCGAAACCGCCGGGGATAGCGGCGCAGCCGCCTTTGGCGATGGGGAAGAGGGTATCGATAACTCGCTGGCCCGTGATAAGCGGGGTGTCGATGGGTATGCGCTTCTCAAACGGGCGCGGGATTCTTATGGGCCACTCCTGCCACATGGGAATGGCAACTATGTCTCCCGAGGGAGTCTTTACCTTGATTATTTCCGTATCAACGTTGTACTGACCGTTCGGGACGACCTCAACTACCTCGCCCTCAATGCCGTTGGGCACCATGCAGCGGTGCTCAATGAGCGGAGTTTCGGGGCAAGTGCAGAAGATATCGCCACTTTTGACTTTCTGGCCCTTTTCTACCTTGACGGTAACGTCGAAGAGACGTTCGTGGTCAAGGGCGTCGATGTTTATACCGCGGTCAATGAAAGCGCCCGACTCCTCCTTGATACGCAGGAGAGGACGGAGTATGCCGTCGAAAATGTTCGATACTATGCCGGGGCCGAGCTTAAGGGACATGGAGCGTCCCGTGGTGGTAACGGGCTCGCCGGGACGAATTCCCGTGGTGGACTCGTAAACCTGGATTATCGAGTAATCGTCGCCGATACCGATAACCTCGCCGATGAGGTTTTCGTTTCCGACATAGACCATTTCGGACATTTTAAGGACATCGTTGCTTTCAACGGTAACAACAGGGCCGTTTATACCGTAAATCTTTACTGATGTTTCATTAGACATAATTATACACCTGCTTTATCTTATTGGCCTCAGATCAGCCGAAATACAAGCCGCTCGTCTTGACGAAATCGCTCTGAGCCTCAATGAGCTTTTTGTCAAAGGTTTCGTCAACGACTATCTGCTTTTCGAGGGAGGCTATCATAAAGCCTCCGTTTTCAACGGCGCCCGAAAGCTTGATTTCCGCGCCGTCGCCCCATGCGGCCTTAACTTCGTCCGCCAGAGCTTTGTCATCGGGACGTAAGGTTATAGTAACGTTTCCTGCGCCCATGTCGGCCTTGGCCGCCTTTACGCGCTCGATAACGTAGGCTTTGTACTCTTCGCTCTTCGTATATTCGGAAAGCTTCGTTCTTACGGCGTCGAAAACGGAGTTTATAACGTCCTCGCGCTTCGTAAGGAGCATGCGCCTGCCGTCAAAATTTACCTTGGAGAGCGTTTGCTTGTATCTCGCGTCGAGCTTCTCCTGCTCCTCAAAGAGGTATGTGGAGATCTCGCGCTCGATCTTGTCACGCTCCTGGGCTATTTTTTCATCTGTCAGAGCCTTTGTTTGCGCTAAGATCTCGTCGCGGCGCTTTTCGGCCTCGGCGCGAACGGTTTCGATAAAACGCTCAAGCTTTGCGTTACCGCTGCCGGTGCGGGCAATGTTTTCTTCGCTCATTTATCTTCACCTCAAATCTTTAGTCCGACCGCATCTTTAACATACGATGTTATAGAATCGCTTAAGCTTCCGCGACCGTGTCTGTCAGGAATAACAACAATCAAAGGCTGTTTGTAATTAAGCTTAATGTTTATAAGCTTTTCCTTGCACATATTGTTTACCGTGTCGGTAAGAAGTATCACGGCGATGTCGGGATCGCGCGTGAGCGCGTCTATCCTTTTTGAAAGGGTGTCGGCGTCATTTACTATCTCGCCCTCTATACCGACAAGACGCATACCCGTAAGGGTATCGATGTTATCGCTTAAAAGGTAGTAACGCATAACAGCCTCCTTAGGGACAGATCAAAGCGGGATCTTGTTGATGATCTGGATTGCGATAAGAAGACCGTAGATTGCAATACCTTCACCGAGTGCAACGAAGATAAGCGCGCGGCCCATGATGCTGGAGTTCTCGGTCATTGCGCTGATTGCGGTGGATGCGGAGCTTGCAACCGCGATGCCTGCGCCTACGCACGCGAGGCCGACTGCGAGGCCTGCGCCGATGAATGCGTTGCCGCTTGCTGCGATGAGAGCCGCTACTTCAGCGCCGCCTGCTGCCGCGCCTGCTGCCAGTGCCATGTTTCCGAAGGGGCCTGCTACTGCGAGAGCGCAGATTGCAAGAATTGCCGCTACGTTGAATACCATTGCGTATTTTGCTTTCTTACCGGTTAAAATGCGCTTGCCTATAAGGATGGCAGGCATAACTATTATTGCTGCTACGACTAATAAAAGAATGTACTCCATGATAAAATTCCTCCTACTAAATGTTGTTTTTATTGTATTTTATACTAACAGGTTCAAACGCTCTGCCGTTTCCTTCGTAGAAGCGGGAGAAGAACTCATAATAGTTGAGCCTGAGAACCTGTATTCCAACCAAAAGACCTTCCAGAGCCATTACAAAGATGTTGCCTACAACGACAACCGCCATGTTCTGACCTCCGTTGGCCTGCTCGGCCAGGATGAAGACAACCATCATCATGCCGACGTGATTGAGGGCGAATGCCCCGACTCTTATGAAGGACAGTGTATTCGTAAGAGCCGACAGAAATACATCGATAAGCTCAAAGAAGTTTTCAACGAAATACATGCCCTTGCTTTCGGGCTGCCACTTTTTCCTGAGGCACAGGTGCGAAAGAGGCTCCCTGAACCATATAAGGATAAGCGGTATAACGATGAACACCACGATGAACCACGGCGAAAGCAGGTTCGTGCCGAGATTGAAAAGAAGAAGTATTACCGCGATAATGCCTACATAGAAGACAAGTCCGGCAAAGCCGTTCGACGAGAATACCACTTTTTCAAAGTTCTTCTGGCGGAAACCGTTTATGATATTTAAGATTATCATAAACACTACCATCACCATGCCGAGTATTACCGAGCCCGTAAGGGTGAAGCTTATGTGCTCCATCGCGTGGAACGGGCCGTGTATTATATCCTCATATCCGAAGAAGCTTCCGTATACGAAGCCGAATATGATGGAGAATACGCCTACGCATGCGATTATCTTACCGAGAGTCCTTTTCTTTACAAAGCCGAAGATAAGACCGGCCACGAAAAGCACCGCGCCCTGCCCCACGTCTCCGAACATTATGCCGAAGAGTATGGAATAGGCTATCGCGAGAAGGGGAGTGGGGTCCATCTCGTTATAGGACGGAAGCGCATACATTTTAAGGAACGCCTCGAAGGGTCTGAAAAGGGCAAAGTTGCGAAGCTTCGTCGGAGGCATAATGTCGGGACATTCTATCTCCTCCTCCGCGTCCGTAACGAAGTTGCACATAAGAGCCTCTTCGTTTTCAAACGAGGCCTTGAGCGCATCGGCGTTGCGAAGCGGCACCCAGCCCACAAGGTAGAACGTGCTTTCTGAGTGCGCCGCGTGGCACATGAGCTTATATACCTCATAGTCGTGGCGCGTCTTCGCGCACAGAGTGAGCATCTCCTCGCCGTTCTTTTCGGAATATTCGCGCCCCTCGTTTTCAACGGCCGCGATGCCCTCGCGCATCTTTTCGATGTCGCGTCCGAGCATCTCAATGGTGGCCTTCGGCGTATCGGTATATTCCTCGCCGGAGGGCAGCCGCTCGAATGCAAGGGAGTCGAACACCGCGTCCGCCTTCTCTATGGAGACGGTGGGCGCTATGTACATGCCGTACACGTTTTCCTTGTCCTCTCTGAAGGGGAAGAAGAAAACGTCCTCGTTCTCCAGAATGAAGAGCTTGTACTTTTCGCTGCTCGATACGGGCATTTTGCCGAACCTTACGGCGATGTACTCAAAGTTTATAAGCTTTGCCACGGGAACGTCGAGAGAACCGAGCGGCTCAAGAAAGCTTATAGCGTATTCGCTTTTTTCTATGGCCGATTTGTACTCGTCCTTTTTCTTTCCCAGCTCAAGGAAGTAGTCCCGCGTCTCCTCAAAGTACATCTCGATGTCGCGGTCGCTTTTCCGAACGCCCGAGAAGTCCCGCTTCTGGGCCTTTAAGCCCGCGAGGGAGAGCGACTCAAGCGCAAGCGAAAGCGTGTGGTCGTAGGGGTTTCTCGACTCGAAGGGAACGATGTTCTCGAACTTGCCTAAAAACTCCTTCGTGTTCTCGGGATGAAAGTTTCGTGTGTCGCACAAAATGTCAGCGGCGCGTGAAAACCTGTCCATGCTTCCCAGAACGTGAACAAGCTGCATTTTTTCAACAGACATAAATGATCACCCCGCTTTCTTTGAACCGACGAAGAAGCGTTCCGTTTCCTCGCTGGTCAGATTGTAGCTTTTTGCCTCTATGAGGTGAATAATGTTTTTTACCTCGAGGTCCTTGTATACGAGGTATGCGACAACGAGGGAAACGTCGGGGGAAAGCCCGGCTATCGTCTTTTTCGCAAATTTGTACTCGTATTCAAGGTAATAGCTTTCAATGAACTTCGTGCCCTCATCCGAATCCGTATCGAAATACTTCTTGTAGGGCGATTCCATAAGAAGCGCGAGCCCCTCTTCGTAGGAGTGGGCGTTTATCATGGAATTTACAAGCTGCTTTGCCGTCGCGTCGGACGAGAAGGGAAGAAGGCAGCCGTAGATGGACTGTCTGTCCTGGCCGACATAGAGGCAGCGCAGCACGTTCGTGAAGTTTTTCATGTCAAGGAGCGTCTTTAAGAACTTCGACAGCTCTTTTCTTACGTGGCTGTCCTTATGGCCTTCAACGAGCTTTAAGAGCTTTTTGTAAAGATAAGTCATAAGCGCGCCCTCAAGCTGCGTATAGTCAAAGGAATCCTTTGTCTTGTACGGAAGCATTATGTTGTAGTACTGGGAACGCGACAATGATTCTATAAATTCGTCGAGCGTCCGGTTTGTTTTGAACTTTGAAAACTCCAGACGCGACAGATGGGTTATAAAGCTCGTCGGCTCATATGAATATGTGTCCGTCCTGTTTGCCTGGATGAGACGCACATATTTCAGGATCTGCTCAACGTCATTTTTTATAACGAAGTATTTAAGAAGCTCCGCATCGCTTTGCGCGGTGTAGCGGTACAGCATGCCGAAGTCATGCTCGATCGTCATGGACAGCTTGCGTTCAAGCGCCTCGCGGTCGAAGTCGCGCTCCGAAAACTCTGACAGCACTTCGCTGTAGCCCTTGTGCGACTTCAAGAGAGCAACAATTTCTTCGGCTGATGTCTTCTGCTTCATCTCGGCAAACTGCTCCGGGGTTATGCGCTTTGCATAAACTCCGGCAGCTTTACCTAAGAGTCCGCCGTATTTTACAATTTCAAACATTGAATTCTGTCACCTGCCATAAATTTACTTGCCTATTACTTTTTTGAACGCAAGGTCTATCCAAGAGTCTTTGTTCTTTTTGTACGCGGCGTCTATCTCGGATGCTTTCTTCTGGTACTCGCTTTCGGCTTCGCTGACCTTTTTTTCAAGCTCGGCGGTCTGCGCCGAAAGCTTTTCCTCAATCTGACGCTTCGCCTCCGCCATGCGCGTCTCGCGCAGCGCGGCGGCCTGAAGTTTAACGTCTTCATTGATGCTCTCGCGTTTTTTCACGGCATCGCTCGTTATCTTCTGCGCCTCGGCTTCAGCCCCGATGATTTCGCCTATGATATTCTGCACTGTTCGTCCCCCCTTCGCATTTTGCATAAAAATTAGCGAACCGGTTTCGGTTTATATAAATAATATACACCAATACTATATAACAAATATTTGTTAAAATCAAGCCGAACCGTAACAAAAATTTAATATATTTTGATATACGTCTTCTTTTTTTCGCAATATACTCAATTATGCTCATCTTTTATGGTAAAATCATGTTGAGGTGACAGGTATGCCGAAGCTTATCCTTGGCCCGCTTCAGAGCGGGAAGACTACATATATATTAAACGACATAAAAAAGCGCATGGAGAACGGCTGCGAGAACATGATAATCCTTGTGCCCGAGCAGTCAACGATGACTTACGAGCGCGAGGTGCTCCGTGTTCTGGGCAACAGGGCGGGCGCCCATGTGGAGGTCCTGAGCTTTCTTCGCTTCGCGCGGCTCATGTTCTCAAAATACGAGGCCGCGGGCGGCGTTTACGCGAACGCCTCCTCAAAGCAGCTTATAATGAGCCTTGCCCTTTCGGGGGTGAGGGAGGAGCTTACAGTCTTTCGCGCCGCGGCGCATAAGAGCGAGTTTGCCCGCACCATGATATCCGCGGTAAACGATTTAAAGACCTACAACATAACGCCGGAGCGTCTTACCGCCGCGGCGGAAAAATGCGGCGGGCGCATATGCGAAAAGCTCCGCGACACGGCACTCATATACGCGGCCTACGAGGCTCTGCTCGGGCGCGCATACAGGGACCCGTCGGACGACCTTACAAGGCTTGCCCGTCTGATGTCGGGGCAGACAGAGCTTCCCTGGACGTTCTATATAGACGCGTTTTTCGGCTTCACCCCGCAGGAGTACCTTGTGGTGGAGGAGCTTATACGCCTCTGTGACGGCCTTACGGCGGCGTTTTCATATACGCGGGAGCACACGGACAATCCGCTCTTTTCCATGACGAAGCATACCCTGGGACGTATCATGACGCTTTTTGAGCGCTACGACAGAAAGCCCGAAATTATAAATACGGAGAAGAAGAGCATAAGACCGCCGGAGCTTGACTTTCTTTCAGAGGCGTTCGCCGCCGGAGGCGAGACGAAATACGAGGGCGGCGCATCCGCGGTCACGGCGGTCTCGGCCAACGGGACCGGCGGCGAGGCGGAATACTTATGCGACTGGATATCGAAGCGGATATACGAGGGGGCGCGCTACTCCGACTTTCTGGTGCTGGCCGCCGACATGGACGCGTACGCCCTCACGCTTGGCACGGCCTTTGAAAAATACGGCATCCCCGTATACGCCGACGAAAAAAGGAGCGTATCTGACATGGCTCCCGCCCGCGCCGTGCTTTACGCGCTTTCGGCCGCGCAGAAGAACTTCGCTTACAGCGAGCTTTTTACCCATCTTAAGCTTATAATGGGCAATTATACATATGAAGAGATATGCGCCCTTGAGAACTATGTCCTCATGTGGGGCATAACGGGTCAGAAGCTTTCAAAGCCCTTTACAAGAAACCCGTTTTCACGAAAGAAAGAAGGCGACGGCGAGGAAAAGCTTCGGGCCGACAAGGAGCTTCGGCGCCTAAACGACATACGCGAGC
>JAEEGL014508686.1_pt1 | contig 11923 bp, 7 predicted proteins | sample 9134231 | NCBI WGS metagenome assembly JAEEGL01 (sample SAMN16246548, study PRJNA631951) | gut metagenome | biome: gut microbiome; feature: rumen; material: fiber-attached | host: Bos | place: Iran: Karaj | collected 2018-10 | reverse complement strand
TGTATTTGTAACCTACTCTATAACTGAATAAATGAACAAAACAGAATTGCTATAGATTCGTTATGGGAATCTATAGCAATTTTTGTTTTCCTACTCGATTTTCATTTTTCCGTTAAGAGCCTCACGCTTCAGTGTCCTGTTTTGTTTTTAAATCATTTTCTTTTCTTTGCCTTGTTCACAAGACGGAGGATCTCGTCATCGGAAACCTTCCCGTCCCTCGCCGCGCGGATAAGAGCGCGGATATGCTCGTTGTCGTTGATATACGTCACAATGTCCATCGGTACGGTCTTTTCGGACGCGGATTCGCTCGCTAGGTCGTAAAAATACGCCTGCTCATCTTCGTCAAGCCCAAACAATGACACCATTCTCTGCAAAATCTCGTAGCTTGGCGCGTAACGCTTGCCTGTTTCGATGCTTGACTGGTATACGGGCGAAATCCCGAGCATTTCAGCCAACACACGGATAGACAGCTTCTTCGCTCTGCGCTTCAGTCTGACAAATTCTCCGAACAGCATCTCAATCATCTCCTATTTCTTCTATACTTTCCTTATTATCCCAGTTTCTATTATATACAATGACAAAGCGGAAAGACAATTCATTTTTGTTAAAAAAATCACGAAAAATATGTTGGTTTCTGTTGGTTTTTGTGATACAATAGAAATCGCAAGAAGCCATTGACAAATTGGCAATAAAAATGTACTTTATAGACTCTGAAAGGGAGTTTATTATGGCAAATACTCTTACTCTGCTCGTCATTGAGGACGACGACTCCGTCTGCGGCGAATACGCGCGGCTGTGCAGCACCTCACGCGGTATCATTCTCGCCGGCGTTACGAATTCATCACAGGAGGGTCTTGAACTCACCAAAGAAAAACAGCCCGACGCGGTCGTGCTCGACCTCGAGCTGCACAACGGCAGCGGCAACGGGCTGCTATACCTTTCGGAACTGCAAAAGCTCAAGCTTGGTCATCAGCCGTACGTGATGGTCGTCACAAACAACATCAGCGCCGCCACCCACTCTCTTGCGCGCAAGATGGGTGCGGATTTTATCATCACAAAGAGCCAGACCGACTACAGCGTTTCGATGGTGCTCTCGATGCTCCAAAGCATCAGCGCCTGTATGTATGAAGGAAAGAAACCGGCTTCCGTTCCCGACGAAAGCTGCGGCGACCTCGACGGCAGGATATGCGCCGAGCTCGACCGCATCGGCATCAACCCCAAGCACAAGGGCAGACAGTACCTGCGCGAGGCGATCGCGCTGATTTGCGAGCGAAAGCAGCCGAACATAAGCGCCGTTATCGCGAAGCGCTATTCAACGACCTCCGCGAGCGTTGAGCGCGCCATGCAGCACGCCATCAACCGCGCGTGGAAGCTGACGGACATCGACACCCTGATAACCTGCTACACCGCGCGTATCAACCCTGCAAAGGGCGTTCCGACCACCACTGAGTTTATCTATTACTACGCGGAAAAAATCGTAAAATAACCATGGAACTTCGCCACATCTTTACCCAGAACAACATCGTACTCTGCTTTTTTCTGAACTGCCTTTTCACCTATTTTTCGGCGGGACTGCTGTTTTACAGATCGCTCAATGAAAAAATATCTCTCAGAAAGTGCTTCCTGCTTTTAGCCTTCGGGGTAGCAATATCCGCGCTCTACGCGTGGGTGTTCAGATACAGCTGCCAGCTCGCGCAGGTCATCTCGTTTGCGGGTTCGACAGCGGTATTTTCAATGAGCCTCAAGGGAAACCGCAACAAAACCACCGCCGTGGGCTTTATGTCCAACGGCTTCGCGCATTTTCTGAGGTTCCTCTCGGCGATCACGGTCGCCTGTGTATTCAGCGTGTTAGGAATCGGAGTATATAACATCTACATGGCGCTTACCGCCAACGCACTGACGCTTTTTCAGGCTGAGCTTATCGCGCGGCTGAAGCGTCTGAGAAACGGAGTACAGTTTTTCCACAAGACCGAGAACCTCGGCATCGGGATTTTTCTCTCGGGCATAATCTTCATACTGACCTCTATCGACCTGCGCCGCGTGATTGTATCTGACACGACTCTGCTGGCGCTGCTCGCGGGAATAACGGTATCGGGCATAGGTATGTTCGTATGGGTAAAGCTCGCAATCACAAGGCACTATAAATCAAAGCTGCGCGACCGTGACGCTACGCTCAACCTGCGCGAGCTCGAGAACCGTGGTGAGGAGCTTGACCGCCTGAACCGCACAAACGAGCTGCTCTCGGTAGTAGTGCACCGCGACAACCACCTCTTCCTGTCGCTTAAATCCGCCGCCGACAACGCGCGCAGCAAGGAAGAGCTCGCAGATGAGATACGCACACTCGTCCGCGAGCGCTCGGAGCTGATCGAAAGCGAAATTCGGGAAGCAGATCTGATGCCCGAAACAGGCGACAGAATGATTGACAACACCCTACACTCACTCGCGCTGAGCGCGGCTTCAAAGGGAATCCGCCTGAGCGCAAACGTGACCGCTCCCGTGACCGAAATCATCGGCGACAGCCTCAGCCGCACGGCGCTTCAAACGCTGATTTCAGACCACGTAAAGGACGCGGTGATCGCTGTCGGCAGCCGTGACGACAAGCAGGGCAATATCCTGCTCAACCTCGCGCGCGACGGCAGAGTTTACACCCTGACGGTGCTCGACAACGGCGCGCCGTTCGAGCTCCATGTATTTGACAAGCTCGGACGCGAGCGCGTCACCACCCACTCCGACAGCGGCGGCAGCGGCATTGGCTTTATGCAAACCTTCTCGACGCTCAGAGCCTGCGACGGCAGCATTGTGATCACAGAATTCGAGAGCGGTCTGCCCTTCACAAAATCAGTCGGCTTCCGCTTTGACGGCAAGGGTAAGTTCGTCATAAAATCACCGCGCGCCGAACAAATAAAAAACGCCCTCACAAGAGAGGACGTTTTGGTAATCAATGAATAGTATCTGTCCTTCCCCTATCGGAAGGGCAGATTTTTTCTTTATAGGGAACTTCTCCGTCCCGCCGTTGATGAACTTTTCCAAAGGCGGGAGAGCGCGCCCATCGGGGCTTTTATTTCGGCTCCAGCTCGCCGCTTTTGTACATCTGCAGCAGGCGGAAGAGGTCGGCGATCTGACCGCGGATACGCTCGCCCGCGTCGGTGTCGTCGACCATCACGCGGTAGCGCTCCGTTTCGACGATCTCTGAATGAGATCTGATATCGCGGTTGGCTCTCAGCGCTGCCTCGACGCTCTCGAAGGGCTGGTGAGCCTTGAGCCGCAGACCGTGGGAATTGAAAATCAGAGTGTAGCCCGCGATACCCGTCGTGTCATGGTAGTCGCGGCAGAAGCCGCCGTCGATCACAAGCAACTTGCCGTCCGCGCGGATAGGAAGCTCGCCTCTGACGGTGCGCACGGGAGTGTGACCGTTCACGATGTGCGCGTACGGTGAGTTCAGCCCGAACTCCGCGAGGATATTTTCACAGGTCGCGCGCTCGTGGTACAGGCGGTAGTATGGGTTCTGTTCCTCGTGCCAGGCGCTTTTATCGGAAATAAAGGTGCGCTCAAAGGTCTTGATGTTCCTGCCGCAGAGAGGCGACCTTCTGCCGCACCAGAGGTACCACATGAAGTCGAGCTCGTCCTGATTCTTATGCCTGCTGAAAAACGCCCTTCGCGCGCGGCTGTCAGCCATGTCGAAGTACGCCTTTCCGCTGTACTTTTTGCCGAAGTGCTCGACCTCGTCAAAGCTGCCGTCGTCCCTGAGAGGCACGCAGCCGTGATAGAGCAGGTTTCCGTTGCAGCAGTGGTACATTCCGCCCTTTTCGTACAGAAACGTGATGTGGCTCCTGAGAACCGCGCTGTTAAGGAAGGAATCTCTCAGTCCGTCGATGACCTCGCGTTCGCCTTCCGTCAACTCATATGGACCGTCGGGGTTTACGGTCGGGAAAAAGCTGTCGTTGAGCTGATATGTAACTCCCTCGCTTTCGACCGTGCTGCCGTTTATTTTTCCGAGCAGGAGCCTGTCGTCCATGCCGTACTCGGGGTGACGGAGAATCGCCTGACCCTCGAGTTTGAACTGAATGACCGCGATCGCCTTGAGAGCCGCGTCCATCGGTTCGCCGCCGTAGGTTTGACGAGCGAACAGTGTCAGCGCGCGAAGGCTGACGCCGTAGCCGCTCTCGAGGGTGCGAAGATTCCGGTATTTTACGCAGTTGCGCACGACGTTTGCGATACAAGCCTCGCTGCCCGACGCCGCGCCCATCCAGAGAATATCGTGGTTGCCCCACTCGATGTCGAGGGAATGTCTGCGCATGAGCAGATCGATAATCTTTTCGGCGGAGTCTCCCCTGTCGAAGATATCGCCGACAATATGCAGCCTGTCTACCGCGAGGCGCTTTATCAGCTCCGCGAGCGAAATAACGAAGTCCTCTGCTCCGAGCTCGGTGATGGTATCAAGGATCTGCTTGTGGTAGCGCACCTGATTGTCGTCCTCGTCGCGCTGGGCGTGGAGAAGCTCGTCGAGAATGTAGGCGTAGTCCTCGGGCATCGCCTTGCGCACCTTTGAGCGGGTGTACTTCGAGGACAGAAACCGCGCGACCTCGAGCATGTTGTTTATTGTCTGCTCGTACCACGCGCGGTCGGGCTCGCCCGATTTGCGCAGCAGCCTGAGCTTTTCCTTCGGGTAGTAAATAAGAGTGCACAGCTCGCCGCGTTCCTCCGCGGACAGGGTGCCGCCGAGGAGCATATCGACCTTCTCGCGCACAACGCCCGAGCAGTTGTTGAGAATGTGGCAGAACGCCTCGTACTCGCCGTGAATGTCGCTCATGAAGTGCTCGGTGCCCTTCGGCAGGTTGAGAATCGCGGTGAGGTTGATGATCTCGCGCGAGAGCGAGCGCATTGTCGGGTACTTTTCGGAGAGCAGCGCGTAATATTTTTTCTGTTCGTCCACGGTAACGCCCCCTTTCAGAGCCGCGTATATTATTTTACAGCTTCAAGCCTGTGGTTGTTTTCAGGAATTCCTGTAATTTGCCGAGAATTATCTCAACGCCGCCCTCGCTGTCGCTCTCAATGTTGAGCGGCATGATCGGGTCGTGAACCGAGAGCCTGAGCAGGAACCAGCCGTCGCCGTTGTCCCTGTCAAACGAAACGCGCACGCCCTCGCGGTTGTCGTCGGCGAGGTGCCAGTCGGGCTGAGCCTCGGCGTAAGCGGTCAGGTCGGCGATGATCCTCTCACCGCAGGCGCGGAAGTCCTTCTCAGTGATCTGATAGCGGATCTCGCGGCTCTCGAGAGGCTCCCTGAGGTCGGCGGTCAGTTCGTCGAGCTCCTTGCCTTCCTTGCGCATCTGAGCCGCCTTGATGATGATTTTGGTACAGAGATACGCGCCGTCGTCGAGGAAGTAGTTCTCGCGCATAGCGGCGTGACCCGAGGTCTCGATAGCGAGCGGACAGTTGATGCCCTGCGCGTTGAGCTCGAGCGCCTTATCGATAACGTTCTTGTAGCCGCGTCTGTAGCGGTAGTGCCTTCCGCCGAGGTTCTCCTCGATGAAGGCTTTCAGACCGCTTGAGGTTATCGAATCGGTGACAACGGTGCCGCCGTCGTTTCCCTCGAGGGCGATAGCCGCCGCCACAGCCACAAGGCGGTTGCGGTTTATCTCGTTGCCCTTGCTGTCAACAGCGCCGCCGCGGTCAACGTCTGTGTCAAAAATCACGCCCAGATCGGCGTTGTTCTCACGCACAGCCTCGCTGATGGAAGCCATAGCCACAGCGTCCTCGGGGTTCGGGACGTGGTTCGGGAACATTCCGTCGGGGTCGAGGTATCGGCTGCCCTCTGTATCGGCGCCCAGAACGGCGAGAACCTTCTCTGCATAAAAGCCGCCAGCGCCGTTGCCCGCGTCGACGACGATTTTAAAGCCTTTGAGCGGGTGCTCGTAGTCATCGGCGTTGACCTCGCGCTTTATCTTCTCGCACAGACCCTTGGCGTAGTCGGTCATGTAGTCGACGTCGGTGGTGCTGCCGCCGTCCATTAAATCGGGGTGCTTACCGTCCTGCGCGAAAGTGAGGATATCCTCGATGTCACTGCCCTCAAGACCGCCGCCGCGTGTGAAGAACTTGAGTCCGTTGCGGTTGAACGGGTGATGGCTCGCGGTGATCTGCAGCGCGCCATCGCAGCCCAGATCAACGGTTGTCATGAACATACTCGGGGTGGACGCGAGTCCGCAGCAGAGCACCTGAGCGCCCGCGCGTCTGAATCTCTCGGTGGTGAGCGCCATGATATGCGGTCCCGAGATACGGCTGTCCCTGCCGACGGAAATCTTAAGCTCCGAGGGCTGCTTGCCGACCTTTTCGCTGAGCCAGAGCACGAAGCCGTCAGCCATGTTTTCTATCACATCATCGGTGAGGTTCACGGGCTGACCCGCAACTCCCTCAGAGGCGACTCCGCGGATATCGGTGCCGCTTTTGAACTGTCTGTAAAACTCATTGAGCATAATAATCTCTCCATTCACTCGTTTTCTTCATTTTAACACAACCGCAGGGAAATCTCAATACACATAATCGGGAAGTTTGTAAAAACCTTACCTTGTTTTCACCGGGAGTCAATTGAAGTTGTATAAAACCTCCAAGGCGAATTTGTATGTTTGCGGCTGATATATTCTTTTTTGCGGTTACGCTTAGTAAGTATTACCAGTTATCGCGCGGTGGTTTTGTATATTTCCGACACTCAATTAGCGTAACTTACAAATATTACCGCAATTTCTTGTTGACATTTCCGAAGAAGTGAGTATAATAAAGAACTGTCAGGAGCAGTTCACCTGACAGAACATTTTCATCAAGCCAATCCACGTTTTTCACGTTAATTTCAAAACTTCTAAATCCGGAAAGGGACGCTGCCAAGCGCCCCTTTTCGGTTTTTGCGGGCATTCGCGGCGGGCACGCGCCCGCGGGCAACACGCGTACTCTGGGGTTTATGATACTTCAAGTACTCATTTTCGCGGGAGATGTTCATCTGACCTTCGCTGCGGCTGTACCGGTTCTTGGGGCATTCATTTTGTGACAATTATTAAATCTTCTTAATAAATATTGAAAAGAATATTTTTCTGTATTATAATTAAAACGGAAATAAGATATTAGGTGATATTCTTTGTACAAGAACTTTCTTTTTGACCTAGACGGCACCCTGCTGCCGATGGATATGAAATATTTCATCGAGCTCTATGTCGCGGCTTTCTGCAAATGTCTGGCTCCCGTCACCAAAATCGAGTCGAAGCCGCTCATGGACTCTATCTGGGCGAGCGTGGCTCAGATGGCGCGAAACGACGGCGACTGCCTCAACGAAACGGTTTTCTGGCGCACGATGAACTCACGCTGCAAGCGCGATATGCGCGTTTTCAGCGATAACTTTGACAGCTTCTACCGCGGCGAGTTTTCGGTATGCCGAGCCGCTACAAAGGTTCAGCCGCTCGCAAAGGTCGTCGTTGACTACATCAAGAAGCGCGGCGGCAGGATTATTGTCGCTACCAACCCGATTTTCCCGAAATCCTCAACCTACACCCGAATTGAGTGGGCAGGTCTGAACGTCAACGACTTCTCCTACATCACTACCTACGACAACTCCTCAGCCTGCAAGCCGAACCTCAACTACTTTGAGGAGGTCTGCTCAGTCTGCGGTATCCACCCCGAGGAGAGCCTGATGATAGGCAACGATGTCGACGAGGACATGATTTCCTCACGCCTCGGCTTCGACACCTTCCTCGTCACGGACTGCCTCATCAACCGCTCTGATAAAAGCCTCAGTCTGTTCCGCCACGGCGACTTTGAGGACCTGTTCGATTTCATTCAGGATTCATATAAATAAACTTCACGGTTTGGCGCGCGCCAAACCTTTTCTTTTTTCCTATACCGAAAAATAATTACTGTCGGATATGATAGAATAAAATGTAATATGATTCAGGAGGCTGATGGCATGTCAGACGTAATCAGAATTTTTGTAGAAAAACGCGAGGGCTTCAATGTTGTCGCAAAGCAGACGCTTTGGGACATCCGCCACAACTTGGGCATGAGGTCCGTAACCGACCTGCGCTATATTGTGCGCTACGATATCGAGGGTCTTACCCGCGACGAATATGACAAGGCGAAGGGTATCGTGCTCTCAGAGCCGAACGCCGACGTTATTTACGAGGAAACTCTGCCCGTAGAAACCGGCTGGAGGGTCTTCGCTATGGAATATCTCCCCGGTCAGTACGACCAGCGCGGCGACTCCGCCGAGCAGTGCGTACAGCTTTTGACTCAGGGCGAGAGGTGCAAGGTGCTCACCGCGAGAGTCATCGCTCTCAAGGGCGACCTTACCGACGAGGAACAGAAGAAGGTAGAGGATTACCTTATCAACCCCGTTGAGAGCCGTCTGGCTTCCCTCGACAAGCCCGAGACGCTCGACATGGAAACTCCCGTTCCCGACGACGTTAAGCGCGTTGAGGGCTTCATCGGCTGGAACGACGACGAGATGGCTGAGTACTACGGCTCGATGGGCTTTGCCATGACGCTCGACGACCTCAAATTCTGCCGCGACTACTTCCGCGACGAGGAGAACCGCGACCCGAGCGTTACCGAGCTCAGGGTAATCGACACCTACTGGTCTGACCACTGCCGCCACACCACCTTCCTCACAAGACTCAGCGAGGTCGAGATCGAAAAGGCGGCTCTCGGCTCTGTCATCGAGGACGCTCTCAAGGAATACTACGCGACCCGCGACGAGGTTTACGGCAAGGACACCGACCGCATCGTGTCGCTGATGGATATGGCTCTCATGGGCATGAAGTCCCTCAAGAAAAAGGGCATGATCCCCGACCTCGACGAGAGCGACGAGATTAACGCCTGCTCGATCGAGGTCCCCGTAACGATCGACGGCAAAACCGAGAAATGGCTCGTTCAGTTCAAGAATGAGACCCACAACCACCCCACCGAAATCGAACCCTTCGGCGGCGCGGCTACCTGTCTGGGCGGCGCGATCCGCGATCCGCTCTCGGGACGCGCCTATGTATATCAGGCTATGCGCGTAACCGGCTCGGGCGATCCTACTATCCCCTTCAAAGACACAATGCACGGCAAGCTGCCCTCGCGCAAGATCACCACGGGCGCGGCTAACGGCTACTCGTCCTACGGCAACCAGATCGGTCTTGCCACGGGTCAGGTAGTTGAACTCTACGATCAGGGCTATGTCGCCAAGAGAATGGAGATCGGCGCGGTAATCGGCGCTTCCCCCAAGGAGAACGTTATCCGCGAGGTACCCATGCCCGACGACGTTATCGTGCTTCTCGGCGGCAGAACCGGACGCGACGGCTGCGGCGGCGCTACAGGCTCCTCCAAGGCTCACACCGAAAGCTCCATCGAAACCTGCGGTGCTGAGGTTCAGAAGGGTAATCCGCCCACAGAGCGCAAAATCCAGCGCCTGTTCCGCAATCCAAAGGTCGCAAAGCTCATAAAGCGCTGCAACGACTTCGGCGCGGGCGGCGTATGCGTAGCGATAGGCGAGCTTGCAGACGGTCTGACCGTTGAGCTCGACAAGGTAACAAAGAAATACGACGGCCTCGACGGCACAGAGCTCGCTATCTCCGAATCTCAGGAGAGAATGGCTGTCGTTCTCGATAAAAACGACGTTGACAAGTTCATCAAGTACGCAGAGACCGAAAACCTCGAAGCTACCGCAGTAGCTGTAGTTACCGAGAATCCGCGCCTGACGATGCACTGGAGAGGCGACAAGATCGTCGACCTCAGCCGCGCATTCCTCAACACAAACGGCGTAACACAGGTTGCAAAGGCGTTCATCACAGCTCCCAAGGCTGAGCACTGCTACCGCGAGGCGTGCCCCGAAAAGCTCGCAGACCTGCCCTTTGAGGAAGCTATCACTGAAAACATGGCTCGTCTTGAGGTCTGCTCACAGATCGGTCTGAGCGAACGCTTTGACGCTTCCATCGGCGCGGCGACCGTAATCATGCCCTTCGGCGGAAAGACTCAGCTCACTCCTCAGGAGGCAATGGCTGCCAAGATACCGCTTGAGAAGGGTGAAACCGACGACGCCACCGCGATGAGCTACGGCTTTATCCCCGGTGTTTCGCGCTGGAGCCCGTTCCACGGCTCGGCTTACGCTGTCGTTGAATCTACCTCAAAGCTCCTCGCAATCGGCGCTGATCCGCTGACGGCACGACTCACCTTCCAGGAATATTTCGAAAGACTAAATGACGTTCCCTCACGCTGGGGCAAGCCCGCCGCGGCTCTGCTCGGCGCTATGCAGGCTCAGCTCAAGCTCGGTCTGCCATCTATCGGCGGCAAGGACAGTATGTCCGGCTCCTTCGAGGACATCGACGTACCGCCTACCCTCGTAAGCTTCGCCGTAGCCATGACAAAGGCAAGCAAGACTATTTCCGCAGAGTTCAAGAAGTCAGGCTCAAAGATAATCTACGTTCCCGTTCCCGAGAACAAAGCGACCCTCATGCCCGACTGGGACAAGCTCATTGAGATGTACAAGGCTGTTTACGCCCTCATGGAGAGCGGCAATGTTCTCTCTGCATCCGTTGTCAAGGAAGGCGGCGCGGCAGCGAGCGTCTGCAAGGCGTGCTTCGGCAACGGCTTCGGCTTCAGCTTTACAAAGGAGCTCACCAACAAGGAACTCTTCGCTCCGCTCTCGGGCTCGCTTATTCTCGAGCTCGCTGACGGCGCGGCTCTCGACGGCGTGCTCAGCTACGACCTCGGTACCGTTACCGACGACGCGAATATCACAATGGGCGGCAAGTCAGTCGCTCTCAGTGATATTATAGAAAAGTGGACCTCTCCGCTGGAGAAGGTATTCCCGACTCAGGCTGAATGCCCCGAAATCTCGGTCGACGCTCCTCTGTACACAGAGAGAAACACCTCCTCGCCTGTCATCAAGACAGCTAAGCCGAAGGTATTTATTCCCGTATTCCCCGGCACAAACTGCGAGGTAGACACCGCGAGAGCCTTTGAGAAGGCAGGCGCTGAGGTCGAGATGCTCATCGTCAAGAACCTCACCCAGAGCGGAATCGAGGAAACCATCGAGCGCATGGAGCAGATCATCCGCCAGTCACAGATGATAATGCTTCCCGGCGGCTTCTCGGGCGGCGACGAGCCCGACGGCTCGGGCAAGTTCATCGCCACGACCTTCCGCAATCCGCGCGTGTCTGAGGCGGTAAGCGACCTGCTCAACAACCGCGACGGTCTGATGCTCGGTATCTGCAACGGCTTCCAGGCGCTGATAAAGCTCGGACTTGTTCCCTACGGCGAGATCCGCGAGCTCAAGCCCACCGACCCGACTCTGACCTTCAACACTGTCGGCCGACATATCTCCCATATGGCGTACACGCGCGTTACCTCGGTCAAGTCACCCTGGTTCAGCGGCGTCAACGCGGGCGACGTGTTTGCAATCCCCGTATCCCACGGCGAGGGCAGGTTCATGGCTGACACCGAGACCGTAAAGCAGCTTGCAGCAAACGGTCAGATCGCTACACAGTACGTCGACCTCGGCGGCAAGCCCTCAAGCAGCATTGAGTTCAACCTCAACGGCTCCGTCTGCGCGATCGAGGGTATCACCTCGCCCGACGGCAGAGTGCTCGGCAAGATGGGTCACAGCGAGAGAAAAGGCGAAAACCTCTACAAAAACGTTCCGTTCGAGAAGGATCAGAAAATCTTTGAGAGCGGCGTAAACTACTTCAAATAAGCTGATTTTAATGGGCAGCCCGCAAAAGGCTGCCCATGTTTTTCTGTCCACAACACACAAAAATCCTCTGTTTGCATTGTTAAAATACACCAACCGACAATTCACGGATTTGTATTTTTAGGCATTGCTACAAAGTTGTTTTTTATCCGTTGACAACGTGCGCTGATTGGCTTATAATTTAGCTTGCTAAAGCCAAAAACATAAGGCTGTTCC
>JAEEGL012461755.1_pt1 | contig 11923 bp, 11 predicted proteins | sample 9134231 | NCBI WGS metagenome assembly JAEEGL01 (sample SAMN16246548, study PRJNA631951) | gut metagenome | biome: gut microbiome; feature: rumen; material: fiber-attached | host: Bos | place: Iran: Karaj | collected 2018-10 | reverse complement strand
TTTCTCATCATCGTAGTAAGGTATCATAAAGACTTTATTCTCAGGAGTAATGCATTTATATCTTTCATCCGCAATCCCCCACTTAATAGCAAGTTTCAAATAATCCTCATAAGTCTTCATAGGATCAGCACTTTGATAATAATAATCAGATGAAGCGCACATACCGATATGTGAAAGAACGTTACCGTCTTTTGCCAGATCCATCTGCAATTCTACTGTTCCTTCAAGCTTAAGGACTTCAAGCATCTGATCAATAGTGGTATCTGGCATAGCTGCTCCTACCGATTCAAGATCTTTTTTGAGCTGCCCCGGATCCTCTTTATAGACCTGTTTGCAATCATCACCAAGCAGCCATGTGATCCTCATAGGGAGATTCTCTCTTACGTCAGATACGCCTTGATAGTATGGCTTCCAATATTCAGGGCTCTTATCATAGATAGATATTGCTTCATCAATTCTGTCAGTTTGATTAATGAGAGTCATATTATCAATTATTCTCTTTTTATTCTCAGAAATGGTAAAATCATCTGCCATATATGGGATGCTCCCATAAGATGGCCGTTTTATCTCACCTGCAGATACATCAAACTCAAGACATACTTCGTTATGCTTATCATTTTCTTTCAGTAACTTGTAGAAATGCTCAAAGTATTCCTTTTTACCTCTAAGATTTTCGCCAACTATGTGTATCTGCTCAGGAAGTTCATCAGCATAGTATCCAACAGAAAAGTCTGTACAAGGATTTCCAATAAGCGGGAATTCCAGCCAATAAATAGGGCTTGAATCTACTATGTACGAATCTCTTACAATCGTTCTGATATCTTCTGATACTTCATCCATACCGGTAAGGATACGGCCTCTGTCTTCTTCGGAAAAGAGCTTCCACATCAGCTTAAAATTAGCTTCAGCATAATCAGCTGCCTTATTCAATTTTTCCCCAGATAATTCCATTCATTTCCTCCAACAGATATAATATAATTAACAAAAACCTATTTTCACAGTGAGGTACACTATGGTTTTAATGATAATTGACGACGACAGGGATATTTTAGAGATAAACAAAAACCATCTTTCAGATGAAGGATATAAAGTATATACCTATCAGACGGCTGACGATGCTATATCTGCCCTTAAGCAGATTCATCCGGACTGCATTGTTCTTGATATTATGATGCCCGGAACAGATGGCCTTAGCGCCATCAATGTTATCAAAAGATATACCGACTCCCCAATTATACTTTTGTCCGGACTGGCCTCTGAAGACAATCGTGTTGAAGGGCTCATGTCCGGTGCAGATGATTATATGGTAAAGCCTTACAGCTTAAAAGAACTGTCAGCTAGAATAAGGCTTCAAATCAAAAAGAAAAACATTACAAAAGCAGCTAATACGATAACATATCCGCCTCTTCAAATCAAGCTTTTAGACCGCAAAGTTCTGTACAATGACGACACCGAGATCATACTTGCAAATAGGGAATATGAGCTTCTTCTATTGCTCGTCCAAAATCCCGGTATAGTCATTCCTTTTGAAACTATAGGCAAAAAAATCTGGGGTATATATCAGGAAAGTGATAGAAGAACCATAATGGTAGTTGCAAGCCGCCTCAGAAAAAAGCTGGAAAGCTATGGCGGGCTTATGAACTGCATAGAAACGGCTTATGGCAAGGGATATAAATTCATAATTCCAAGATGAACTGACCTTTATACTTTTAAAACCAAACTATCATTTATAGATTCAAGGTATCATCAAGACCGCTTTTTGTACGTGACTTAAAATATGTTCTAAAACCAAATGAAAATCCGGCTTTTTTAAATGCCGCCAAACTTATATGAGAAGAAAGGTTGATCCTTAACTTTATGCGGATCAAATAAGGTAAGATGAAAGAGCATTCCAAAAAAAGATACGATGAACCATCTCTTGGAGTAGAAGATCTTTCGCAAGGTCTATATAAATCAAATCTTAAACTAGGAAGTATAAATCAAAAGCAAAGCGAGTATTTTTCTAATATCTCGCATGATCTTCGTTCACCCATAGCTGCTATCAGAAGTGCTATTGAGTATTTAGAAGAAACTCCCGGAATCAGTACAGATGACCGAAAAGATCTCTACAGACTGATCGATAAAAAAGCCGCTTCGCTTGAATACATGATAGACGAGATATTTCTTTTGTCTAAGTTATCTTCTAACAGTACGATAGTAAGACCTGTTCCGCTTCCATGTGGCAATTATCTTGAAGATTTCTTTTTTACTAATGAAGCGGATTCTAAATTCAAAGATGTTGATCTTGTACTTGATGTGCCTATGAGCTTTGAGTACACTATCGAGATCGATCCTAATTATTTTGACAGAGTATTGAATAATCTTTTTGACAATGCTCTCAGATATCTGGGGGAAGATGGCAGCATCACGCTAAGTGCAAGTACCGATGAATCTGAAACACATGTTATTATATCTGTATCAGATAATGGATCGGGTATCTCACCTGATAATATTGATAAGATTTTTGAAAGATCCTTTACAGGAGATATATCCAGGACTCCTTCCGGCAAATCAGGCGCCGGACTTGGTCTGTCTATCTGTAAGAAGATTGTTGAGATACACTCAGGAACTATAACCTGTAGATCAAAAACAGGTAGTGACCATGGCACAACTTTTGCCATAACACTACCCATTCTTATGGACTGATTCACTCATAACTGATCAGATTATCTGTATATGAATATGTAAGCATTATAATAAACTGCTGTTTTCATAATACAAATGCGTTGTATGTAACTTTGACCTGCTTCTTATACAGCTCTAAACAGAATTTAACTCTTAACTTTTTTTATAACCGCTTTAAGCATATTTTTAGTAGTCTGAGTCACTATGTAGTACATGTACTGCGCAGTGATCTCGGGCTTTTTGTATATTCTAAGAGCTGCCTTGACATTGCCATTATCAAGAATTTCCTGCATCCAGAACTTCTTTTCCTCTATGCTCCATTTATAATTGGAAATAAGATCATATTTCTGCCTCAGATAAAAGACAATCCAGTACCTGTTAATAAGCTTTTCATACTTACTGTAAAGACCTGCTTTATTCATCACATTAACATACGTCTCGTAGATATGATTACGATTAGTCATTTCATTTTCGCAGTCAGTGATCTTTTTTTCCTTGATCCTGGAAAGTGTGTTGCTGTCCTGATAGCAATAATAGATAAGCTTATCATCTATTACATTGATCTTCTTTGCATGTAGCAGGTATTCCAGCGAAAATACAAAATCTTCTCCCAGCGTGATATCGCTCCTAAATCTGATATTGTTCTTTCGGATGATATCTGTTTTAAATATTTTATTCCAGATAACGCCAAAATAGTGATGCCCGGGATCTTTTAGAGTGTCTATAAGATACTTGTTCCTATCTATGATGCCGCTTTTTTGAAGGTCCTTTATCGGATAATGATCATTGTAGACGACGCGAAGATATTTACAGATGCACATATCGCAGTCCCCTATCTCCAAAGCTTCTACCATTTTTTCCAAAAAGGTATCTCTGACATAGTCATCTGCATCTACAAACATCACATATTGTCCGGTAGCCTTTGAAAGGCCTATATTTCTGACTTTTGAAACGCCTCCATGCGCAGCTTTATAGTACTTAAGTTCTCCCTTTTGCTCATATTTTTGACAGATATTAGGAGTATTATCTGTAGACCCATCATCTACGATGATTATTTCCTTAGCATCGTAAGTCTGGCCAATTAAAGACTTTATACATCTTTCTATAGTCCTGCCACTGTTATAGGCAGGCACAATTACTGAAACCTGATTCACCTTTATAACTTCCTTGATTATATTAAAGAATCTTTGAATTCTTCATCATCCTGATCCTGTATTCAGATCCGGTAATTTTATCCTTTACTCCGTATACTTTGTTTCCCTTTGTAAGTTTAAAATATATGGCCCGAAATGCCCTGTGTATCCATGCTATGGGCAACAGAAAGTGATATTTCTTGCAATAAGAATACTTATCATCAATATCTGAGACTGATGGAAATAGAGTATGAAGTATTCTGCCGCTTTTTTTATCTCCTGCATCTTTTTTGCCATTAACATACGGAGACAGTATTCCCAGGAGGCTGTAACTTGAATTATCTTCAAGGTCTCTTTTGCCGGCAAATACAATGTCCTGCAAAAAAGCTGTTTCATCCTCCGGATAAACTCTGTCTTCTTTAGCCAGAACACTTTCATCCATTCCAAAGTATTCAATGCATTTCGTAAAATAAACAGCACAGAAATTATCAAAATTCATTTCTTTGAATACTCTGAAAAACCTTTTAAAGTCAATCTCATCCTTATATTTATTAACAAACAAAGCAATATCGATCAAGTATCTGCTCTCAATACCTTCTACGATAAAATGTTTGATAATATGAAACATCTGCAGAATAAGGTGCTCTGTATGTCCCAAAGTCCACACTGCAACATCATCCGTGATAGGGACTTTAACAAGCGTACCTTCATCATCGAGTTTTTCTTTTATAAGTACATCGATATTATCACCATGATAATCTTCCCACAAGGTGTAATGTGCTTCTATCAAAAGATTACCATGCATATACAGTTTGACATTGTTCTTGCTATCTGCCCCGTTATAAGAAAAACCGAGCTTTTGTGTTAATAATTCATGCACCCTGTCTTTGTCTTTAGGATCAAGTTTAATGTCAAGATCACTACTATATCTTGAAAAAATATCAGGATACAACACAGCAAGAACATACCCTTTTAAAACAACAGCTCTTATTCCTTCTTCTTGAAAGCAGCTATAAACTCTTTTAAACTCTGAGAATCTGTTATAGGAATCCAGAAATTCCTTCTTGGCTTTTTCATTCCATTTTTTAAGGACCTCTTTATCTATGTCAAAATAGTCCGGATCTTTATTTACAGCATTGTTAAGAACAGCCCCGCATTTATTTAACCCGCCCAAAGAAATAAGCGTCTCCCAGTCACAACCGGCATAAGAAATATCCGGCTTTTTGTTATCAAGTGCATATCTTTGCAACCGGATAAACTGCTTAGTCAGTAATGCTTTGTTACTATTCATATTAACCCCACGATCTAACATTATAGAATTTTAACTTGATATTTCTTTCACTATAATATAATATTGATTCGGCAGAAAATACAACTGCTAAGTGAAAATAGTTTTAGAAAATGGGGTTTGTGATGAACAAAGAAACAAAAATCAAACTAATCAAAAAAATTGATGTAACTGATATGGCCGGTGATAAGGTCATGATTGATTTTGAGAGTGGTAAATATTTCCTTCTCAGAGGAACAGCTGTAGATATCTGGGACAATATCCAGAGTGAAACAACTGTTGGAGATCTTGTTAATAAGCTTCTTTCCATCTACGATGTAGATGAAGAAACATGCCTTTTAGGAACAGAGAAGTTCCTTGCGCAGCTTGAAGAGGCTAATTTTATTTCTTTAACATAAAAAATCAGGCAGGATAAATCCTATTATGAACAATACCAATATTAAGGTCAGCATAATAGTTCCTATCTACAACGTTGAAAACTATCTTGAGAAGTGTCTCGATTCATTAACCGGCCAATCGCTTAATGATATCGAGATACTTGCAGTTAATGACGGCTCTACCGATGGTTCGCTTGATATCCTTGAAAGATATGCCCAAAAAGATTCCAGGATTGTTGTATTAAACAAGCAAAACGGCGGACTTTCTGATGCCCGAAACTACGCTTTTCCATTTATTCACGGAGAATACGTCGGATTTATTGATTCGGATGATTACATAGATCTGGAGATGTACGAAACAATGTATAAACGTGCTATAGAAACGTCTGCAGACATTGTAGAATGTAATCTTCACCACACTTTCGACGATTACGAAGACACCGAGATAGGCAGGCATATTCATGATAAAGAAGAACTTATCATGAACGGCAGATCTGTTGTTTGGAACAAGATATATAAAACCTCATGGCTTTTGGAAACCGGTGTCAGGTTCCCTAAGGGGCTGATATATGAGGATGTAAACTTTTATTGTAAGATCGTTCCTTTTCTTACAAGGATTGAATATGTTGAAGAACCCTTTGTCCACTATGTTCAAAGAGGAACTTCCATCAACAATTTTCAAACCTTAAAGACAATGCAGATATTTGACATTCTTGATGATATATATGCATTTTATAAAGAAAAGGGATTTATGGACGAATATAAGGATGCCTTGGAATTCCTGTATACCAGGATCCTTCTTTGCAGTTCCTTATCAAGGATGTCCAGGATCAAAGATCCATCTGACAGAAAGAAAGCTATTTCAGCTAACTGGGATAAGCTTGTAAGTACTTTTCCAAACTGGAAAAGTGGTAAATATCTCAAAGAATACAAAGGAAAAAATGCAGCCTTTATGAAAGCAATGAACCCGCTTACTTATTTGCTTGCAGGTTCCATTCTTCCTATAGTAAAAAAATAGCAGCTATCGATCACTTAGATCGTAGCTGCTGTTTTTTAGTCATTATTTAATAGTCCAAGTTCGTCCATAAGGCTGATCCTTCTATCTCCTACGTCAATCTTCTCTCCTACACTGAAGAATTCATCTTTATGGTCTTTTCTTCTAATAAGATACTTAATAGCTCTATGAACCCATGCAATTGGAAGGAGTATGGGATGCTTTCTGGCATATAAGTATGTTTTTGGCAGCGCATCAAGGGATGGGAATACCATAGCAAGCTTTCTTCTGATACCGGCTTTAGGTGCTTTGGCTTCGCCCGTAAAATAAGACTCCATTGCACCCATTATCTGCCACCCTGCTCTCTTTTCTTTGGATATTCCAACATTAAGAAGGTCTGTTTTAAGATCTTCTACGCTGTGATCAAGTGTTATTATATGGTTTTCAAAGACCTTGTCATTCATTTTGAGCTCATCAATACATATCTTGAAAAAAGCTTCTACAAACTTAGTATATCCAAGCATTTCTATATGTTTCCAGAAAAGATTGAAATCTATATCTTTAAAATATCTGTTTACAAAAAGTGATGTATCTATAAGGTATCTGATTCCGATTCCTTCAAGGCTAAAATGCTTGATGATATGAAAAAGCTGATACACAAGATGCTTTTCATGACCAAGGGTATTTACTTCTATACCACATGCTGTAATCCTTATATCAGTCTCCGGGCAGCTAAGCTTCATCTTGTCTAGTATATCTATTCTGGGCCCTGTATAGTCCTCCCACAGCCTTGTATGAAGCTCTACTGTATGACTTAGTTTCTCGTTATAGTACACCTGAACATGATTTTTTGAATGCTCGAGATTCTTCTCATATCCAGACTCTATCAAAAGCTGTTCAGCCGCCTCTTTTTGTTCTTCGCTTACAAGAATATCACTATCGGCACTGGTTCTTTCTGCATATTGAGGATAAAGGTTTGCAAGAATGATGCCTTTAAAGAAAACCAGTCTTATTCCTCTAGACTCAGCTTCCGTACAGAGTTTTTTTATTCCATAGTTTTTGGATAATTCTCTAAACATGACAGCCTGTATGTAGCTGCCATAATCTGACATCACCTCATCTTGTATGGTCTTTTTCTGATCATTATATTCCTTTAAAGGTTTATACAAAAATGCAGATAATGAATTCTCCTGAATCATCTTCTTGAGAGTTTCAAAATCAATCTCATCTTCATAGTTCCCACCATCAGGTCTATCTGTACCATACAGGTGAGCTCTGCAAAGCATAAATAGGTTATCGATTGTTGTTCTCATAAATAATACCCCTAACAAAATTCTTACAATTATGTATGTTTTCTTTACTTAGATAAGTAGTTTTATTATACTTATAAATGTCGAACGGAAGTTCACAAATAATAAAAAGGAGGACGTATGAAATGAAGGTTTGGAATGCACCAGTTATGGAGTCTCTTGAGATCAATGAGACAGCTAAGGGCGGTAAGAAAGTTTCTGAGCACGATGGTTTCATTAACTATTCTCACAATGGTTTACCAGCAGAAGAGTATGCTAGCGGCCCAGTTGCTAAATAATTCTCGTCAAGTTAAGAAGGAGATTTAATCTCCTTCTTTTTTTGCGCTGTACTTACTCAAAAACACACCAAATGAAACAATCTTAGCCTTCCAGTCAATATTATCCTCATCGTTCGGTTCATCTATCTCAGCTTTTACTAGATTTAAATCGTAATACTTACCCAGACTATCAGATACCAATTCTGAGAGCTTTTTTACTTTTTTGACTCCATACAAGTCTAGTCGAAAAACAGCATCTGCACTTTGCCTTCCTCTAAATCTGGTATTGAGTCTGATCTCATCAGGTACAAAATCTTTTAGATATTCTCTAACTAGTCTTCTTTCAACTCCATTCCACGCAAAGCATTTGTACGGCAACGAAAGGCACAGCTCCAACATTCGCTTGTCCATTGAAGGATCTCTCATCACTACTCCATGATACAGACCATCTTTAGTATTTACGATTCCTGTCAATTGCAATATTCCGGTTGCAAATACTGAATTTTGATATGCATCTCTTGTCCTTATATTACCGGTCATTCCTCTAAAGAGTTTATCCCATTCAGATTCTATATCGTATTTATTAAGATATTCTTTTTTGTATCCTCTTTCATCGAAGATCACCTCTTGTTTTCTAAAACTCGAAATGAATTCTTTCAAAAAGCGCTTGGAATACCTTTTCTTGATAATTCCCTCTTTCTTAGTAAATGTCATAAACTGCTTGTATGCCTCAATAAAATGAAAGCCCTTTATAAGCCTTGCAAGTGTATTCTCCATATATCCAAACGATATAGTGTCATTCCCATAAGCACCACTAAGAATAACTTTAACTCCTTGCTTCCTGGCCATTATAAAACTGTCGCGAAGCCATACATAATTTATCAATGACTTAAATGGCAATTCCAGATAATCACACAGTTCATCTACATGGGTCAAACAGTTTTCACCATCACATGATAAAAACTCCGGCTTTATATTTGGAAAATGATTGCAAAACATCATAACATCTTTTGATTCGTCTTCAATCTTATAGCCATTGGTTCTGCCATTTTCATCGACATATTTTTTTAGCGGAACCGAAGTATATGAGTAAAGATTCTTGTTTTCTTTTTCAAGATATTTTGCTGCTACACTTCCAACTGCCGTAGAATCCAGACCGCCGCTCAATAATATTCCGCAGTCACCGTCTGTTCTTATCGCATCTCTTACACATTTAAAGAATGTTGTTCTAAATTCCTCTTTACATTTTTCATCATCGTATTTTTTATTTTCTTTAATCTTCGAAAGAGGGTCATAATATCTGACTTTTTCTACTTCTATGCCTCTTTCATTCTTTTTAACAACAATTCCTGTACCATAAGGTAGTATTTTTATACCTTCAAATGGCGTAAGTCCATCAAAAAGAAAACAATAAGCAAGATCCATTGACAAAGACGTTCTTATCCACTTATCGCAAATGTCTATTTCAGAAACTGCATCCGTTATAGATGACGTCAAAGTTGAGAAGTATACTTTACTCCCACTTTCATAATAGTGTATACATCTTGAAGATAAATGATCAGTATATAATCTGAATTCATTTTTTCTTTTATCATATATTGCAAATGAATAAAGCCCCAAAACATGATCACCAAACTTTTCTCCCCACCGTTTCCAGGCGTTGAAAAGAAGTTCACCATCAGACGATGATTCTTGAGACAAAGTCTCCTTGATCAGTTCCTCACGGTTATCCAAAAGCACATCTGCTGTAAAAAATATATCGTCCTGTACTATTGGTAGCCTCTCATATCGCGATTCCTTAGTAATGTACTGTAAGCCACATGCCATATATACATTTTCAAATAGAACGCTTTGGCTCTGATCGATTCTGTATTTTTTTGTACATTCGCTCATTTTATCAGGGATATCTGGATCTACAAAAGTTCCTGATAAATCAACGCATCCCCATATAGCCGACATCTTGTTTTACTCCGTCACACATTACTCTCTATATAATCAAGTATTTCTTTAATCGTATCCTGAGTTTTGTTCCTGCAAATTTTATGTACGGCTATCTGGTTGGATAATCCTATGCATCTGAACATATCATCAGGTTCTAACCTGAAAGTATCATTAAATAACCAATTGATGTAGATACAATCTGTAATAATCTTAAGCTTTTCTGCTCCGGTAATTTCTTCTTTTGTAAGAGCAGAAACATCTTGAACTTCTACTCTGAATAAAGCATCTACCTTTGCTGGAATGTCATAAAAATCATCTTTTCTAGATACTTCAAATTTATTAAGATCATATACTACCTGCTTTAAATTGGATGTATCAAGGCCATTTTTCTCTACCTGATCTTCACAGAGCTTTTGGGCCGGAAAAGCAGGAAAGGAGATAAACTGACCATCTTCTAAAGCTATACCTGTTACGTCATCAGCCATAAGCAAAGCTCCTCTTTTTATTAGTTCAGTAGTAAGAGTGGATTTGCCAGCTCCGCTATTACCTGCTACTATTACGGTCTTGTCTTTCATCCTAAGGCAGGCACCATGTATCATTATCATCTTCCTATACCATAAAAGAACTGCAAGGCACAAACCAGGAAGAAAAACAGCTGCATCATCAATAGTACCCTTGTTATATTCAATAAAATTGATCTTATTATTGTCATGAATATAGAATAGACCAGCACTGTTGTAAAACCACATCTCATCTTTTTTGATTCCTTTATAAAAACCTTCATCTATCTGGGGTTTTATGAAATCCGGTATTCCGCTATAAATAATTTCTATATCAGGTGTCTCAACTTTTTCTTCTAATCTGATAAAGTGTGGAAATTCATAGTCCGATGCAAGTGTAAGTCCATATATTTTGTAATAATATTTTTTGTCCATCATTATAATCCTTTACTTTTTAATAAGTAGCAAACTTAGCTACAGTTGTATATCCATCGCCGCTTCCACCTGAAGCCCAAAGATTACCGCACCGTAGCCAGGCGTGAGCTTCAAGCTTACCTTCCTGTGTAGTAACGCCAAGGTATATCGTACATGGGATATGTTTTTTTATTAAGAATCTCCTTAATGTCATAGCTCTTACAAGGCACTTCTCCTCCCAAGGAAGCCTTTGCGTAATACGATTTATATGAAAAGCGTATAGCTTGACCATAGAAATCTTTTCCCTGCTTTCTTCAAAAGGAGTCTCTTCGCCTCGTTTTCCAAGTCTTTCTTCAAGTTTTTTTGTCGATGTATGTTTAACAATAAAGCGGTAGTAAAAAGAATAAATATACGCCTGTATTGTTACTGTTTTTTCTTTGTTATCAAATAAAAAAGATCTTATATTCATCATATGAACACCCATCAATATAATTGAACCAAATCAAATTGTGATAAAAATAGTCTGTAAACTAATCAAATAGCAAACTCGCTACTTTTTCACTATAATTGTTCAATTCATTTTAAATTCAAAATAATTGTCTGTTACACAAGTGGAAAAGGGTTTCTTTAGAATTTCAAGTACCCTGTCAGAAGTTATTAATCCCCCAAAACCAATCGCCCCAAATATTGCAGACATATCATACTCCAAATAAAAACAATCCTCCAAAAACGGTGTAATTTTAGCATAAATAATATACTCCGTCAATGAAAGATTGTTGTAAACTAGCGCGTTGGAACACGTTTCCTTTTTCAGTTTCCATCTTTAAGCGCATCTGCTATTTCAGGAAAATACCACTTAAGGTTCTTCCTATCCATTATTGCAAAGTTTTTAATATCAGATGCTTTTTTTGCATTAGATCCGTCATCCCATAAAATAGGGCATGCTCCTATTTCTGCAGCTTTTTTTGCATAATCGGAAGTATAAGCAGCTCTGTCAACCTTACTCTGCCCTGATGAGCCAAACTCACTTATAACTATTGCATAT
>JAEEGL012227835.1_pt1 | contig 11923 bp, 10 predicted proteins | sample 9134231 | NCBI WGS metagenome assembly JAEEGL01 (sample SAMN16246548, study PRJNA631951) | gut metagenome | biome: gut microbiome; feature: rumen; material: fiber-attached | host: Bos | place: Iran: Karaj | collected 2018-10 | reverse complement strand
TACGCATATCAGAATCTATCTTCTTCCATAACACGCGGTTTATTCCCTTAAGACCACGCCACCCATCTTCTGCATCATAGACTACCTCGCAAACATAAGGCATCCCTTTTCTCATCACTTGCTTTCCCACACGCATGGCTACAGTAGAAGGAATACGCAACACTGCAGCATCACAACCATCAGTAATATTACTTAGTATTCGGCCTGTTTTGAAAAAAACTTTTGCGTATTGTTGTGGACCATGAAATTCCGGTAGGCCTATATATTCTATCCTTGAATCAGTATCAAGTGGGATACGGCCTTGTTTCATCGGCTTATTTACCTCACATCGGGTCACCAAACGAAGTTTATCGAACACCCGAAGATAGCGTTGATAAAAGTCCATCTTTTCTTGATTGGCAGCATAATAACGACCGTCATTCAAAAAAACAGAGTCGTCACACGACATTAATAGTTTAGCCATAAATCATATTTTTAATTCTCATCACTTCATCAACACGATTTCTGTATTGCGCACCATCACGATCAGGCCACAACGGATACCCTTTCTTTTTTACTTGTGCAGGTGCACCTGCTAATAATAATCTGCCTTCGAATGAATGATTTACCAACGAATGTGCTGCTATTGAGACACCTTCACCCAACGCTAGTTTCCCGACCAATTGTGAACCTGCCGATAAGTAAAAGAAATCGCCAACCTCTTTGTCACCTCCTGCAATACAGGTTGATGTATGCAGTACGGCAAAGTTCCCTATATGAGCATTTTCATTTACAACAATAGTACCATGATGAGGCAATACAACTCCATAACCCAAAGAGTTGGGACCTATTGAATAACCCAATTTAATACCTCGCCTCGTCCATAGACGATGCCAATAAAGCATGAACAATAAATGAAATGAAAAACGAGATTTCATCGTATTCTTATAATACGCATACTTGCGCATTGACTCTAGATAACTGATAATCTCCCCCCCGTTGGCCTATCAATAAGATTTACTATTCTTTCACTCAAAGTCTTTTGTTGACTGAATCCATTCATAATTCTGTCAGCAGCTAAATAAAAGTATAAATCTTTTTTGTTTCTTATCATTTTATAAACTCATTTCAAATTATCCACAAATGTAGCTAACGTTCTAACATATGCATGATAGTCTAATTTTGATGACATATCAATAACATTCTGTTTCATCTTATTGATTGTATCACGTCGACATGGCAAAACCTCCTTTTTCAGAGTATTATAGAGTGACTCCACCAATGGTCTTTCTACTCGGAACCCAGTGATACCGTTTTGTAAATACAAACCCATATCACTTGTAATATTAGCAATAACAGTTGTACCAGAAGTAATCGATTCAGTAAACTTGGTCGGAAAACCCGCGTTAGATTTTCTAGTTGGCATGCGCAACAGAACCATGAAATCTGCAATAGAATAGAACGCAGGTATTAAGTCTTGCGAAACACGACCAAGAAACTTTATCCTACCACTTAACTCAGAAGTGTCCAATAAATCCGCACACTGGTTAAGATATTTCTCGCGAGTAATACCCAAAATAAGAAAACGAATATTTTCATTTTCATCAATAAGCCTCTGAACCGCATTTATCGCTGTGTGTAATAGATCTTTTCGACTTGGATTCCCTGCATAAATGAGCGTAATGCCATCGAAAACACCTGCCACACTCTCCGCATATTCTTTGTTTTCATTCCATTTTGACTCAGAAGCGTCACAAGTAGCAGGTACAACTATATTATGTGTAGTCTTATAAAAACGGTCAAGATAATTACTGATAACAATTTTATTTTTGACCTGTTTTTGAGTGATAAACATATTTCTTGCGTATGGAATCCAATCTGTACATTTCAATTCAGAATATGAATACCATTCGGTAATATCGTTAATCAGTTTGATATTATGTTCTCTAGTAAATCGTAACAACCATCGTGTAAGGCTCCCATTATAAGTAATTATTGCATCTACGTTTTTTTGCTGTCTTATGATAGCTTTAGTTTTATTCCCTCGTGTGAGTTTGGATTTTGCTTTGACCCAAAAACTTCCTTGGGTATCTAACTCAGTAGTAATAATATATTCAAATTCATCTACACGGTATTTACCATCGGAACAGAGGTCGCTGTCGCGATAATATCCACCCCAACTGATAAAACTTACTATATGCCCCGCTTCGCGCAGTGCCTTGGCAACATTAAGAACCCTTGCAGCTGCAGCATCATGATTAGGCAATCTAAATGAACCAATATAAACTATATACATTTCTACTTATATGAGCCATAAAACTATTTTACCTATAAAAAATGAGATCTTTAATTCTTGAATGCTGACCTCAACGATACATCATAAGGCACCCCTATCAATGATTTTACTGCATCATGTAAAAAATCATTAATAAAAAACAAAATCCGCTTTCTCTCCATCGTTGGCAAATACTTATACCGCCATCTAATTAGCTTGTAGCGATGCCATCGTTGATGCAACTCCTTATTTTTAGGACTTGAACCAAATACTGGATGACGAATTTTTTCATCTATTAACAACTGAAGTGCAGCAGGAAAATCCTTAGTCTCATATTTAAAAAATTTATATTTAGACAAATTAATAGATAATGCCCATTCGGCCAACTCTACAAACAGCATGTAGGAACGAGACAACTTAAACTTAACTATTATATTTTTTATTTCATCTAAAGCATCTTCCTTTAATGTCTGTAAGACAATCCCAAAATCAATAATACTCCTAATCTTAATAGGATCATTCTGTGGATTATTTAAATGGGCAAGCAAATGCATTAAAAGATACAATATCAAACTCTTTGAAGACAATACGTAATATCCATCATTTGATTTCTCACAACTACCTATCGTTGACTCAAGATATGACTCTACTTTCCTTTGCAAGGGTGTCCCCATATCAATCAACCATATATGATTCTCTATCTGAATACCGTCATTGTAGTACACATAGTGTTTCTCAGCCAGTTTGACATTCCCATTGAACAATACGCTATTCCCCTTCTCATATTCTCCAAATAAATAAATATCAATATCACTAGATTGTCGAGAACTCGGTTTAGGATAGTATTTAGAAAGGCCCATTCCTTTTAGCAACAATAATCTCAAATTATTATTACTACATATTTCTATTATCCTGTCAAGCACCTCTTTTTGATGGTAATACTGACTCGTTTGTTCTTGGGCAGAAAGTCCCCAATTAATACGCTGCTGGCGTGGAAGTTGATTACATGCTGACATAATACACATTCCATCATATACCCACCCTAACAGACTATGCTCTAACGCCATATCCATCATCCTATCCCAATCAATCGTTACATCTTCTGGAATCATTGGCTCCCGTCCCAATACTGCAGCTCGAACTAACTCCAGCATTATTTCAACCAACGTTTTATCTCTATTATCTTCCATTAATCAAAGTCTCATATCATAATAAGTAGTCTGGACAATCTGATATAGAAAAAACACATATATTAAAGCATCATATTAACCTATATATTTGACGCAGTATTTCCCCGTTGTCATACTGGAAATGTGAAAGATTTTCTCTCAGACTCATCAGTTTCTCGCTGTCATTAATAAGCGAAACTATTACACTTGGCATTTGTTCTAATGGAACATAATAGCCATAAACTCCATATTCTACAAACTCTTTTGCAGAACCAAAATTTGTACATACTATCGGTGTATGAAGAATCTTGGCCTCATTAATCACATAAGGACAAGCCTCTGATATAGATGTATTCACCAATAAATCAGCATTTGCAATATATGGATATGGATTCTCCTTTTCACCCAATAGTGATATGGCATACTCCACCTCATATTTTTGAATATTTTGCAACAACAGATTATATTCTTCATTCGCACCTTTAGGCCCTACTACAAACCATTGAATATTACAACCCTCGTCAACAATTTTCCGCAAAACCTCTGGAATAACTGATAGACGTTTTACTGGATCAATGCGTCCTATAGAGACAATATTAAATGTGTTTTTATCAAACTGCACATCCATCTGTTCTCCTGACTTGCGTTTCATCATTTCATCATCCAGAACATTGTAAATACAATAAGTTCTAGATGCCAATTCTGGAAAGAACTGAAGAAATGAATACCTTGTATATTTTGATACACAGACCACTGACGTTAATGCACTATAAATGTTTTTTTCCGACCTTTCTTGATTGAGTTTATAGTAACTGGCGTAATCACAATGAATCCAGCCTATTCTATTGGGATGATCCATGCATGCCACAAATGCCGTAGGCACACCTTCACTAAAAGCGATAACTGCGTCATAATGGTTCTTTTTTATCAGATTATTTGCCACCTTAGTAAATAATATCTGTTGGAAACGGTATTTTGTAACTTTGTTTACTAACTTAGTCATCAAACTTGCTATTCTATCCCAGCCACATTGGTCATCAAAACGAGCCAGGGATGCATTAAGAATTCTGTCACATGGCAATAAATGACAATTATTTAGTTTCCCATTGTATAGACCTCGATGAACCATCGCAAACACATCCACATCATATAACGAAGTGTCATACTTATTCAAAAAGTTCTGTAACGAACGCATTATACCACCAGTACTAAGACTTGTGACAACAAAAAGGAGCTGCCTTTTCATCTATTTTTTCTCTTTTAAAAGGGTATTAAGAATAAAATATGTAATACATACTAATGAAATTGGTCTAATAATTGAAACCACCGAACCTCGAGGCATAAAAAAACATTCTGAAATAAAGATAGTATAGATAATAATTATATATATTGATGCCATCGAATTCGTAATCCTTTTATGCATCCATGAAACCAAATAACCTATTATAAAAAACACAACTACCGCCCCCACTAATCCAAAAGAATAATACAAATCTCCTACCATGCTGGTACCCAATCCTGTTGGAGAATTGGCTCCAAAAATAGATTCGGTAAAAAATTGTGCTGAGCTTTTAGCTACAACAACCCCACTTTGACTTATCAACCCTCCTAGGAATGGAATAATTGACAATACATAAAAAAGATAATTTGATCCCAATGTATATCCATGAGATTGCGTATATTCTATAAAAAAAGATGTTGCCAATGAGGCTGGGAAAAAATCACTTACGAAATTAACATCTTCTGAACTATAGGTCTCCCCACCTCGAGTCATTCTGATTACTACAAATAAAAACCAAAATATAAACAATCCAAGAAAAACATAACGAGTTTTCACTTTTTGAATATAAATGGAATATAAAAACACAATAGGCAAGAAGACTGTTAGAAACATATGCCTTGCACCAGCAACCAAAAATATTAATGACAGAAAAAACAATAATATACAATAAATATATTTTTTTTTAAAAAAGGCAAAAAATGTATTGATATCCCTTAAATTACTATTAACAATCACTATAATCGAAAAAAAGTTTTGTAACATTACCAGCCATGGTACCCAGGATGCAGAAGTAAATTGGTTATCAGCATCCCTATTTTGTATATAGTATGGAGCTTCTTGAACAAGGAATAATAAATAAATAATAATGTAAATCACAAAAACAATCACTTCTAATCTTTTATTATACAACAGAGTATATCGATAAGATTGGTTTTTTTTAATTATTTTTTTATTACCTATGCAGCAACCCATTATCATCATTATATATGAAAATGTTGACACAACCATACCTTTAACAATATATGCCTCATTATTTATCCCCTTCAATATTATCGACTCAGAATACCCAGACGAAGTAATTTCAAAGAAGTATGCATATATAGAAAGAAAAAAAGCTATTGAGAAAAAAAATTCAAAACAAATTACATCACTTTTTCTATACTTCAGAAAATATCGGACTGCAACATATCCATTGATTACCAAAGTAATAATTGATGCAGAAGCCAAACTGAACGATACATAATTAGCTATCAGCAATACAACAATAAAGAAAAAAAATAACAAAGAACTAATCATATTCTTTTAATAGAAATTTACTCTTTTATGTTTGTACAGCAATCAATATGCTGGTATTTATGCATTAAATTGTCATCTCATCTTATCTTTCCACTCTGAGGCGATTGAGATGACTTCTTTATTATTCCATTCATCACCTTTTATTGGAAATTAATTTCAATTGTTTCTGACAATATGTAACCGATTTAATAAATTAGATATCATTAATTTGGCCAATTGTTTCTCATTCTTGTTCAAGAAAAAAAAGGATGCTGTTAAAACTGATACAAATGTTAGTGTACATGTCAACAATAATCTTGTAAAAGATGGGGTAATAAAAAAACAACCTATTAACGGTAAAAAAAGTGAAACAATTGACAAGGTTATACATGGAATAATAATATCTTTTGCATACTCCTTCATTGTAACTTCGTTGAATGTATTACAAAGAATACGAAGATTAGCATATTGATTGACTACTGTCAATACCAACATTGCTATATACATATTAGCTGGGGACATCCCAATCCTTAATAATACTATTGTTATAGGAATAATACTAACAATTATACAGGCTGTATATATGTTAAGTTTTTTTATCTGGCCTGTCGCAGACATCACATTAGTTATTGGGGGATTTAAACTATTAATCCACTTTATTACCAAAACCCAACACGCGAATGTAGCAGCATATTCTGGAATCGAATCTTTTCCAAGCCATAAAGATAGTAAATAGTTAATCTCAAGAATAACAGGTATGGAAAATAAAGCATGTAAAAGGAAGCTGATTTTAGACATGCTATACATTAAACTCTTAGTCCGAAAATATTCGCCACTTGAAAAAGACTGAATAATTTGAGGCCTGAATGAAACTGAGAAATTGCCTGATAATTGATCTACTGCATATGCCACCTGATTTGCTACACCATTAGCTGCATTTATTAATGGCCCAAAAAAATAGTTAAGCACCATATTACATCCTTGTCCTCGAGCAGTATATGCAATCGGGTTCAACAATGACCATCCAGAGAATGAAAGCATGGCTCTGAACATAGTTTTGTCAAAATGAAAATTCAATCTCATCTTCTTAAATTTTGCTTGAACATAACAGTAATACATGACAAAATTGATAACAGAAATTGACAAAATCAGCCATCCATATGTAAACAATTTGTCTGTTCCAAAATATTGAATAATGAAACAACAGGCTAGTTTCAACAATGCATCAATGATACTTACAACTGCAAAAAAATCCATTTTTTCATATGCTAACACCGCTGAACTGAACGGTGTCTGCATGATAATCAGCAACATTGAAAATACAGAGAATTGGAAAAGCCAGTTGACTACCGTTACTCTTTCTTGAGGGAAAACCATTATGTGATTGACATACCACATTCCTACACTTTCTACTAATAAAATAGCCACAACTGCAATAATCAATTGAATTACAACAGCTGTATTATATACTTTTGAAATATCACCTCTATCACCCTTTCCAAGTTCATAATTATAAAAGCGATTGATTCCATTGGTTAACGCCGTATTCAAGACTCCGAACATGGAGACAAAACCGCCTACAACATTATAAATTCCATAATCTTCAACACCAAGCACTCTCAATACCACTCTTGTAGTATATAGCGATATTAGCATTACTATACCCATCCTTATGTAAAGGAATAGGGTATTTTTAGCAATACGCTTGTTATCTGCAGTGTGATTACTCATGACTTTAGTACACTTTTGTCTCTCCAACCTTCACTCTTCTTTCGATTTCTGATATGGTGAGGCGTTCTTTTAAGTTGATGTAATATGGTTTGTGTCTGGGGACACGTTCTTCTATTGGAGGAAGAACCATGTAATCACCATAAATATTTGACAACAATTCATGATAGCCACTTGGTATTCTTATCTTAAGATTCTCAAAGGATACTTCTTTATATTCGCCAAACCATTTCGGATTAAAAATATCTTTTTCACGATATGCTCCATACATACAAAAACAATATTTTGAATCATCAAAAAGCCCACTTGAAGCTATTCGGTCACAATACAAAGTTTTTTCTCTCATCACCATCTTTTTGGGGGAATTCCTTTTTATTCTATTGCGTATTATTTGTTTCAGCATATACCAAGAATAACAGTATTCCATAAAATCAGCAAAAGAATAATGCATAATGTAATCTGAATAAACCGACCATGTTTCACGTGTTTTTCTTTGAATTTGAAGGATAGTATTAACATCTTCATTTGATGATTCTAACGGGAAAATATCTATAAAGACACCTAAAACATAAGGGATAAACCGCTTTGCTTGGATAGTTGTGGTCAAATCCATTGCTTTAACAAACCTTGATGGATAATTCTCATCAAAACAAAGATGTTCAAATCCATATTGACCATTATAGTATTCAGATTTTAAAGATAATAGTTTTTCATAATCTTCTCTCGGCATCCAAATATCAATATCATCATCCCAAGGAATCAAGCCTTTATGTCGAACAGCACCAATTATAGTACCATAAGCCCCCCACCAACGTAAACCATGTATATTTAAGAAATCGGTTAGGTACTTAAAAGTTTCTAATAGCTTGTGCTTATATATATCATCGAATTCAGTCTGAACCATATAAGAAAAAAATTTTAATGACAATATTCCGTTACTATTTTATATATCTCATTATTGTTATATATTTATATATTTGTTCATCCTATCTATCAATCCTCCTTTACTTTTTAATTTATCTTATTGATTTTCTTTATTTTATATTAGTATTATTTATATTTATAATTAAATATTTAGTTAAGTGATTGAAAATGTGTAATTTTGTGTATGTTTTCAAGTAAGCACAACACCAAGTTATTAACAGTCCACTTAACTAATTCCGATAAACCTGCAAAATGGCAGTCAAGGCCTCTCTCGGCAGGCTTCAAAAGTCATTTTAACGACATCTTAGTCTAAATCGCCCTCCTCATGCTTTTACTGCCTCAGCGAGCGAATTTCATACAGTTCGCAAAGTATGGAAAACTCTCCGAAAAAGGCTATCGGGACAACTTCTCCCATATTGTGAACTGGGTGTCTCTCAACACGGCTCTCACTTCAATGCAATTCGACTACGACACCCTCAGGCCATTGTCATCGACTCGAGCTATTTCTCCAAGTTTGGCATGCACACGCCCGACATCTGACGCTTCTGGTCCGGGTGCGCCGGAGCAGTGAAGCACGGTCTCGAGATTCTCGGCGTAGGCCATGTCGATGCCGACGAGAACAACTGCATGACGCTAAGTGCGGCATAGACTCCTTCCGAACAGTCGCTCAAGGAAGTCGGCGTCTCGCTCCTCTCATGGTACTTCACCTCAGTCATCAACCTGAGGAACCAGCTACGGAACCTCTCTCAATACATAGTGGCCGACGCATACTTCTTTGTCTGCAATTTCGTTGACGGTCTCTCCGACGAGAGGTCCCACCTCATCAGTCGGCTGCACGACACTGCCAATCTCCGCTACTTCTATTCCGAGCCACGTCCCGCAGGCAGTGGCTGGCCAAAGACTTATGACAGCAAAATCAATGTAAAAAGAACTCTCCTGAACCGAATGAAGCAGGTTGAGACCTCTTTCGAGGTCGGTGAGTGCTACACGATGGTGACCTACGTCTTGACTCTAAAGCGAAATGTCAAGCTCATGTTCTACTATCCACCAAAAGACTCCTGCAAGATATTCTTCTCCACCGACACCCCGATGCGCGCCTCAGACACAGTGGAGATATACCGCTGCCGATTCCAAATCGAGTTACGCTTCCGTGACACAAAGCAGAACACCGGCCTCTACGACTGCCAGGCTCGCGACCTCGACTGGATCGATTTGCATTTCAACGTCTCTTTCTACTCGATTTACGCAGCCAAGGCCTTCATGATTGAGCACTCCCTCCACTTCTCCATGGCTAGCCCCAAGTCGCTGATGTACAACCTATACATCACTCGTAGAATCATCTCGCTGTGCGGCTATCGCCCGCACAGGTCGTTAAATGCCCAAATTATCAAAGAACTTTTATTTATCGCGGCTCCCGACGCCTAATTGTTAAGCTTTTTCCACCGAACTATTGATCTTTAATAGTCCCACATGGAAGATCAATTGTAAATCAAATTAATATTCTCAACCAATCTACTTGTATACTCTCTCGATCCTTCTTCATTCAAATGCATCGGTTCCTTAAACCATTCCTTATGGGACATGAACTCTTTATCTGAAAAGTAATCAACAAAAGGAATATCGTATTCAGTACATATTACTTTTATTGGTTGGAGTACCTCAGACCCACTTGTACCATACTTAGGTGACACAACTATTAATAATGGAATGCCTTTATCCACTACATCCTTGATAAAAGCATGCATATATTTAAGTTTTAAAGAATCAATCATATGTACTTCAGTACTATCTTTTTTTTCAGGTTTATTCTTTATCTCTCCACTCAAAGGGCTATATCCTTTCGCATCCATTGGCCTTGCTGTTAGGTAATCAACCACTACTGGAATTGAAACAGAATTGTACCGACAAAACCCAGAATAAGTCTTGTAATATTCCTCCTGCGCCACATCCTTAAATATTTTAGCTATTCCTAGTTGGTTATAGTAAGGCTTTAACGCTGCCAAATACCTAGTACAATTATTATCTGGCTTGTATTCAAAGAGATCAAATGCTTGTTCAACATCATATATTATCAGTTTGGGCAGATAGCGGTTTACAATCATCTGATAAATACCATACATTAAGATTATCCCATTACCGTCATACCCAGCATTGTAACAACTCATCTCTAAGGAATCTTCAATGATTTGCGATACATAATGATGATGAGCTCTCGATGACCCCATTATAAGGATGTCATACTGATCTTTCATACAAAGATCATACATCTGTCTCGTCTCCCCACCTTTGGCGTGGGCATTCATATAATCACAGACTTTGCCAAAACCGAAATCAACGCCATATACCATGACGAAAAAAAACATGATATGGACAATATATTTCTTCATGGTTTAGAAACTAACATATATAAACTGTCCACCATCTAACACACCAAAATTCAACATTATACAGAACAAACTCACATATATAATCCAACGAAATACTTTCATATCAAGAAACTTGAACCTATTATGGAAATATTCATCCCTCATGTCTTTAAAGGCTAGAATAAACAATCCTATCGCTGACATTATTGTAGCTTTTATTCCAAAATCAGACAAACTTGGCACTCCGAGATTCGTCACCATTTGAACTATCATTCCAAAGGCATCACGGATAGACGGCATACGGAAGAAAATCCAAGCCAAATTAACTAACAGGAATGTTAAAACAATTCTTACAAATTTCACCATAATACTATTACCTTCATACTTCTGCCAACCCAATGCCTTTTCAATAATCTGAAGCACTCCATGTAAACATCCCCAAACGATAAACGTCCAATTGGCACCATGCCAAATACCACTCACAAGGAAGGTCACGAAAATGTTCCAATAGGTTCTTGTCTTGCTGCAACGACTGCCACCCAGTGGAATATATACTTGCTGGGTTAGCCAACGTGTAAGGGAAATATGCCAACGCTTCCAAAAATCCGTAATACTAACAGCTAAATACGGTCTACGAAAGTTGTTTATCAGATTAAAACCTAGAATACAAGCAATACCTATTGCCATCAAAGAATACCCTGCAAAATCACAATATATTTGTATCGAATAAAACACACTCGCCACAAAACAGGTAGCTCCGTTATAGTGAATATAATTGGCATAGACCGTATCTACGAACAACCCCAAACGGTCGGCAAGCACCAACTTAATGAACATGCCCCACAATAAGAACTTCAACCCCTGCTTGCCTTGCTCATAATCGAACCTGTGCGTTGTCTTTATTTGTGGCAAAAGCTCGTTAGCG
>JAEEGL012165474.1_pt1 | contig 11923 bp, 4 predicted proteins | sample 9134231 | NCBI WGS metagenome assembly JAEEGL01 (sample SAMN16246548, study PRJNA631951) | gut metagenome | biome: gut microbiome; feature: rumen; material: fiber-attached | host: Bos | place: Iran: Karaj | collected 2018-10 | reverse complement strand
GTGTACATTTTGGGACAGCGACAAACAGGTAAAAAGGCTAGCGGCCTTGAACGCGATCTTCGGGAATGGAACATCCCCGAGGAGGTGATGTCCGTTCTCCTGAAAGACCGCACAACGGGCAACAATCTCATCTGGGCGACGGATGACTACGCCCCTCGCGGAGACGGGTTCAGTTTCCATGACGAGATTTTGTTGGAGCAGATCGTCAGCCGCGACGATCCCGTGATCCGTCCGCGAGTCGATAAGTCGCAGCAAGAGCAGAAAAGCCGTATCGTCAAGAATGCGGAGGTTTTTACGCCGGCCTGGATCTGCAACAAGCAGAACAACCTCGTCGATGCGGCCTGGTTTGGTTGGACGCAGCCCGATTCCAGCCCGTTCAACGAAGAATGTAAAGCGTCAAGTCTGCCGCGTCCGTGGAAACGCTCTTCGGATCCAATCCAATTCCCAGTCGGGCGCACGTGGCGGGATTATGTCAAGGCATGCCGTCTCGAGGTGTCGTGCGGCGAGGCTCCGTATCTGACCAGCCGCTACGACGCATCCACGGGGCACATGATTCCCGTTGCCGACCGCATCGGCCTACTTGACCGGAAACTGCGCGTGATCACCGAGAACCTCGGCACGTCCGATCCGCAGGAGTGGTTCTACTACGCGAAGCGCGCCGTCCAGAGCTGCTACGGGTTCGACTGGCAGGGAGACAACGTGCTGCTCGCCCGGGAGAACGTCCTTGCCGCCGTCGTGGAGGCGTTCAATGCCGACTTCCACGGAGAGGAAAGCTCGTATCCCGGCTGGTCGCGGAAACCGATTCTCGAACTCGCCGAGGTCGTGTCATGGAACATCTGGCAGATGGACGGCATCAAGTTCGTCGTGCCGAAGAGCTGCGAAAGGGTCGAGGAGAAGGATATTTTCGGCAACGTGGCGGTGAAGAGGTGTCCGGGGTGCACGCGCAAGGACAGCCGCAGGCATGTCGGGAGATACTGCATGGTCATGGACTGGAGCTCCGATCTTGACCCCAGGCCCATTCGATTCGTCGACATGATGGGAGGTGCGTAGATGGCATACCGCAAGGACGGCTTTGGGTCCGCCGAGGAACGGACGTTCGAGGACACGTTGAGATACAAGCTGATCTACGTCTACACGATAGACGATAAGGCGCACGAAGGTTTCGTGAAGATCGGCGACACGGACCTCTCGTCGTCTCTCCAGCCAGAGGAGCTCGCTCCCAACTGCAAAGCCCTGAACGCCGCCGCCCGCGCGCGGATCGACCAGCAGACTCAGACGGCGGGCGTGGACTACACGCTGCTCTACACGGAACTCGCCGTCCGCTACCGCACTCTCTCGAACGGCTTGAGGTTTCTAGAACACTTCTCCGACAAAAAGGTCCACGCCGTCCTGAAAAACTCCGGACTGGCGCACAAGTTCATTGGAAAGACGCGCGGACGCGAATGGTTCGCGGCCGACCTCAAGACGGTCAAGGCCGCCATCGCCGCCGTCAAGGACTGCCGTTCCGTCATCGCCGGGGGCGAGGCGGAGGAGCCGGACCCGATCGTGTTCCGCGACGAGCAGAAGGAGGCGATTGCCATGACGCTGGCGCGCTTCAAGAGGCGGAACGACATGCTCTGGGACGCGAAGATGCGTTTCGGCAAGACGCTCACCGCCCTTGAGGTCGTTCGCCAGGGCCGCTTCCGCCGCGTCGTCATCGTCACCCACCGACCCGTCGTCAGCAGCGGCTGGCAGGAAGATTTCTACAGGCTCTTCACGAAGGAAGACGGCTACACCTTCTACCGCAAGTCATCGCTTGGAGAGGATTACCAATACAGCGGAAGAACGGAGGAGAAGAACGACAAGGCCCTTGCGAGGCTAGACAGGTCGGGTAGCCGTTTCGTCTATTTCGCGTCGATACAGGACCTGCGCGGTTCACAGATGGCCGGCGGGAAATACGACAAGAACCGTGGCGTGTTTGACATGGACTGGGACCTCGTCATCGTGGACGAGGCGCACGAGGGCACGCAGACGGACCTCGGCAAGGAGGTGCGGGAACTGCTCGTCAAGCGGAACACGAAGGTCCTCTCGCTTTCAGGCACGCCGTTCAACATCCTCTCGCAGTACGAGGACGGCGCGGTGTACGTGTGGGACTACGTGATGGAGCAGAAACGCAAGGAAACCTGGGACGGGGAACATCCCGACGAGCCGAACCCGTACGCGCATCTGCCGCGCCTCAACATCTACACCTACGATCTCGGCTCCGAACTGGGAGGCTACGCGGAGGAGGACCTGGACGGAAAGGCGTTCAACTTCCGCGAGTTCTTCCGCACGTGGACGGGCGACAAGGATGTCGACTTCCGCCCCGTGCCGCGCGGAGCAAGGGTCGGCGACTTCGTGCATGAGGATTCGGTTCGCCAGTTCCTTGACCTCATTTCCGGCGACAGCACGAAAAACCGCTACCCGTTCGCCACGCAGGCGCACCGCGACCTTTTCCGGCACACGCTCTGGATGGTGCCTGGCGTTGCCGCCGCGAAGGCGCTTTCCGCACTCCTACGGAAGCACAGGTATTTCGGCCGCTACGGCATCGCCAACGTCGCGGGGGAGGGCGACGACTTCGAGGAACGCCACTTCGACAGCGCCCTCGAGCTCGTCAGGAAGACCATCCGCGAGAGCGACTGCTCCATCACGCTCTCCTGCGGCAAGCTCACGACGGGCGTCACGGTCCCCGAATGGACGGCCGTCCTCATGATGGCCGGCAGCGCCGTTGCGTCGGCTGCGCAGTACATGCAGACGATCTTCCGCATCCAGAGCCCGGGCGACCTCGGGGGCAAGATGAAGACGAACTGCTACGCCTTCGACTTTGCGCCTGACCGCGCACTGAAGGTGCTGGCCGAGACGGCGCAGGTCTCCCGCCGGTTCTCGAAGGACAGCACGACGGACGAGGCCGGGCGCCGGACGCTCGGCGAATTCCTCAACTTCTGCCCCGTCATCGCCATCTCCGGCACGCGGATGGAACCGTACGACGTGAGGAAGATGATGGCCTCCATCAAGCACATCTTCGTGATGAAGGCCATCCGCAACGGATTCGACGACAGCGCCCTCTACTCGAACAAGCTCCTGGAGCTCTCGAAACTCGACCTCAAGAAGTTCGAGGCGCTGCGCGCGATTGTCGGCAGCTCAAAGCAGACGAAGGCGGCCGACACCGTGTACGTCAACGAGCAGGAGTTCGACGAAGAGGAGTTCGACGGGAAGGGCAAGAAGGACAGGGTACCCCGCGAGTTGTCGGAGGAGGAGCGTGCGGCGCGGGAGGAAATGAAACGCCGTCGCGAGGAGAAGAAGCGCGCCATCCTGATCCTGCGCGCCATCTCCATCCGCATGCCGCTCCTGATCTACGGTGCGGACGTTCCGATCGAGAAGGTGATCTCCATCTCCGAATTCCCGGACCTCGTGGACGACGAGTCGTGGACCGAATTCATGCCGCCGGGCGTGACGAAGGACATCTTCCGCAAGTTCGTGGAATACTACGACGCCGACGTCTTCGCCGAGGCGGGAACGCAGATCCGCAAGCTCGCCAAGAGCGCGGACAAGCTGCCGCCGACAAAGCGCGTCCAGCAGATCGCCCGCATCTTCTCCTACTTCAAGAACCCCGACAAGGAGACGGTGCTCACGCCCTGGCGCGTCGTGAACATGCACCTTTCCGAGACGCTGGGCGGCTGGTGCTTCTGGGACGAGCAGTTCGAGAAACCGCTTGAGGAGGCGCCCCGTTTTGTTTCGCACAAGGGCGTGACGGCGGAGGTGTTCGGCAAGGCCGACGCGAAGATTCTCGAGATAAACTCGAAGAGCGGCCTCTACCCGCTTTACGCCGCCTACTCGCTCTATCGGTCGAAGCTCGGGTCCGTCCACGAAGAGGAGCTGACGCCACAGGCCCAGGCGCGCCTCTGGCGCGAAGTCATTGCCCGGCAGATATTCGTGGTGTGCAAGACGCCCATGGCGAGGACCATCACCGTACGGACGCTGTCGGGCTACACTTCGGCCCCGGTAAACACGCAATACGTCAGGAACCTGATTGAAACCCTCAAGAGCAGCCCGAAGAAGTTTTACGACAGGGTCTGCGGCGGCAACGCCTGGAACAACAAGGAGTTTGCAATGAAGATGCTCAAGTTTGACGCGGTCGTCGGCAACCCGCCGTACCAACTTAAGGGGAAGAACGACGGAGACAGGGACAACCCCATTTATCATTTCTTTTACGATATGGCTTTTGCGATATCACCGCGAGTCTCGCTCATCACACCAGGTCGTTTTCTCTTCAATGCTGGCCAGACTCCTAAAGCATGGAATGCAAAGATGCTCTCCGATACACACCTTAAAATTATTCTCTATCGGCAGAGGTCTGAAGAACTATTTCCCGGTGTCGATATTAAAGGAGGTGTTGTCATAACTTGGCGTGACACTAACGCCGTATATTCGCCTATTGGAATCTTTACCGTGTATCCTGAACTCAATACAATTCTTCACAAAGTTAAAGTCATTGAAGGAACCGCAGAAGGACTAGATAGTATTGTCTCTTCTCAGGGTACATTTCAGTTCTCGAATAAGTTTCTCTCTGATTTCCCTAGAATTGCCAAAGAACTAAACAGTAAAGGAACTGGTAGAAAGATTATTTCCAAAGAATTTGAAACCTTGCCCAAAGTCTTTCTCGAGAATCGTCCCGTGAGAGGGAACTTCATTGAAATGATTGGTCGCATTGACAATGACCGAGTGTCCCGATTCATAAAACAAGACCATTTGGAAGACAATGAATTGTTGACATATTATCGGGTACTTGTACCAGAAGCGAACGGAACAGGAGCGTTGGGCGAGGTTTTGAGTACCCCGATGATTTGCGGGCCAATGATTGGATCGACTGATACATTTATAAGTATCGGTAAGTTTTCTTCTGCGCGAGAGGCCAAGAATTGTTTGCGATACATCAAGACAAAATTCGCCCGCACAATGCTTGGCATCTTGAAGGCAACGCAACATAACCCGAAATCGACTTGGCGATTCGTCCCTTTACAGGACTTTAAATCGTCTTCCGATATTGATTGGTCAAAATCCGTCCCAGAGATCGACAAACAACTCTACGAGAAATACAAACTCTCTAAGGCGGAACGCTCCTTTATCGAATCCATAATCAAACCTATGGAGTAAGAAATGACGTTATCTCCTGATGCGTCTGGTGCCCGGTGAAGATGTCGTGGTGGTTGATTCCGTCAGAAATGCGTGGTAAAATAATGCCGTCCCAATCTGGGGCGAGGCGATATCCCATGACTGACCGGTACACAAGAGTGAAAGGCGTCATCACAATGCTGCTTGCGGCAGCTGGCATGCTCGCGTCTGCACGGACGATAACCGTGACGACGCAGCCGGTTTCGCCTTGGCTCGACACGGAGGTCAGTACGAACGTTGTTTTGCACAGAGACCGTACGGACACGCGGAAGCTGGACGTGCACTTCCAGTTCGAGGGAACGCCGACGAACTGCCTTGAGGTCGCCTTCGGCCGCGATGCGAACACGAACGGCGTCCTCGACGTGGCGGAGATCGAGACCGTCTACGGCTGGAGGGCGGGGCGCTATTTCATCGAGAACGTACGCGCATGGGAAAGACATGAGGCGCCCGCCGCCGCCAACGCCGCAGACGGCGTCATCGACATCCACCTGGAAAACGACCCCGCCTTCATCCCGAAGCGGTTCACGGCGATGTACGGGGGCGAGCCCGCGTTCGCGCAGTTTGCGGCACGGCCCCCGCCGTGGCTGTTCCGCGCGGACTGGACGCATGCGAGGGTGACGCGGCGCGGCAAGGACATTCCGCCGGAGTGGGTCCGCTGCGACATCGGCTACACGAGTTTCGTGATGAAGTTCAGGTGACGCCATGCTTGTACGGGTTTGGACATCTTTCTTCGTGCTGCTCGGGGCCGCGGCCGCTGTCGCGTGGGTCGTTGCGTTCATGCACGAGAGGGGTATCCGTCCCGTGCAAGGCCTTGTGGCGTTCTTCAAGAAACAGTCGAAGGTCGGGAGCGTCGTTTTCATCACGATGTTCATCGTCTTCGGAATCATCGCCAGCACCAAGCGAGGAGGCGGTACCACTGGGACAACGGGCGTCCCGCCCGTTGAAAGCGGCAACCCTGCGCCCGTCCCGGACGAGTGGGCGGACTTCCCGCCCATCACCTCGACGAACACCACGCGGACGCTGACCGGCGACGACTTTCGGCGCGGGTTCGCGCTGGCCCGGATCGGCACGGGCGAGCTGTTCGACTTCTCCGTGCCGTCCGAAGCCGTCGTCTGCTCCGACTGGCGCGCCTTCGGCTCGGCGACCGACTGGATATATGCAAATGTAGAATGGAAAATGGAGAATGGAGAATGGGGCGCCGGGGATGAAACGCGTCTGCGCATCCATTCCGACGGCTGGGTGGAGGCGCTTGTGGCGGATGCGGCGCGCTCGGCGAGCGCGCCCTACCAAGAAGGCGAAACTGGTAGGGCGGCCTCGCCGAGGCCGCCGCAGTTCTGGCCATTCCATGCCGTCCTCGGCATCGTGCCGGAGGCCAACTGGGACGGACTTGCCGAATCCGACAGACCAAGCCAGCTGTGGCATTGCGTCACGCCGTCGAACACGCTGCAGGTCACGTGGCAGAACGCGCTTCTCGGCCGCGACACCGACACCCCGCTTTCGTTCCAGATCGAGTTCAAGGACGATGGCCAATTCATCTTCCGCTACGACCTTTCACGGTGCGGCGGTCGCGGGGCGACCGCCCTACCGGATGGCGTCATTACCAACCTCCTTGCCGGTGCGTCCCTTGGCGGACTAGCATGGACCACCAATGCGCTTCCCACGAACGTCACGTCGATGGCGTTCTGCCCGCTTGCGGCCGAAGACGCGTACAACCCGGATTCGGACGGCGACGGCCTGCCCACCATCGACGAACTGTTCGTGTACCACACCGACCCGCATAACCCCGACTCGGACTACGACGGCCTCACGGACTACGAGGAGATGTTCGTCCACGGCACCGATCCGCTGAACCCCCACTCGGTCAGCGACGTCTACAGCGACGGCTTCGCCCTCAAGATCGGCGGAGAGAATCCGTTCGCCTATCCCGAAGGATCGACCAACACGGTCCTTGAGCACGTGTTCTACTCCGGCACGACGAACGGCGCGTTCGCCTACCCGCAGTCCTCGGACGACATGGCCGTCCTCCGGGTGTCCGTCTCCGGTTCTGGAACGGGCGACCTGATTGTCGGCAGCCAGGTCGTGCCGCTCGTCGCCCAGCCCCCGCTGCGCGGCGATCCCCCGCCGCACGTCCCGCTCCTCGTCCGGGTCGTAAAGGGCGAAACGTACAGGCTCTTTTACCGCGGCAACCCGGAGCTGAACGTGTTGCTCTCCTCGGACGACTTCGCATTCGGCTCCCTCCCGACATGGAGCGCATACGGCCACGTCAACTTCCCCAACACCGTCGCCACGCAGCCGTGCATCCACGACTTCAACGCGCGGAGGAGGGGCGTGAGCCTGCCGACGGGAAGGGACGCGAACGAGCTGACCGCCACGTGGCAGGGGAGCATGGACGTCGTCGTCTCCAATATCCCGCCCCGCTCCGCGACCGTCACGGGCCACTTCAACGCGCGCGGCACGAGCGGCATCACGTACGAACTCGACCATCCGCAGTACCTCTTCGGCGAGAAGGTGTACGCACAGACGGTGCGCTTTTGCCCCCGGCCGGCCGATCCCGATCCGTCCGATCCGCCGGAACCGGGCGACTCCGACCCGGACTGGTACGACGCGGGCGACGGCGACCCCTCGGATTTGAACGACCCGGGCCCTGACGAGCGCTGGTGCTGTTTCTGGGGTTCGTGCGACGGCTCCTGCGGCTGCGGCGACGCCGCATGCTGCGGGGGCGGCGGCGACGCCCCCGGCGACTTCGACGACGACTGCCCCGTCCACCACGTCCCCTACGCGCAGTGCGCCCCCCAGCACGCGTCCGACTACACGAACGGCCTGGTGAACGTCGAGCACCTCGGCGGCGTCCTCTACATCCGCGATCCGCCGGTCTACGAGCAGGTCGACCTCGTGGTGCCGTCCGGCCCCGTCAACTGCTGTCCGTGCCCCGACCACAGGACGAACTACGTCGGCGTGGCCTACAAGTCCTACCGGCTCCGGCTCGACGACGCCAACGGCCTGCCCTTCAGTTCCAGCGGGGAGTCCTGCACGGTGAACCTCGCGGGCGTCCGCCCGAGCGCCGCCGCCGGGGACGCGACGCTCGCCTTCGCCCGCAACGGGGAGATCTACCGCCAGTACGACAAGACGGTGCTCGGCGTGTCGATCAGGGGCGGCGCCGTGGACCTGGAGACCTGCAACGCGCTCAACGCCAGTTTCGGCTATCCGATGGCCGTCTGCACGAACCTCGCCGCCACCGCCGCGCCGGACATGAAGCTCGTCACGGACGTGAAGCTGCCGGGCGGACACGTCCACCTCGAACTGTTCAATGCCACGGCCCCGTTCGCGGTCTGGTACTACGACCGCCGGAACGGCGCTTTCCGCAAGCTGCTCGACACCGCCTCCACGCCCGTCAAGGACCTGTCGATGGCCTACTGGAAGGTGCTGATGAAACGCGCCGTGAACGGCGACTCGAACGAGATGCCGATCTACGTCACCTCGCCCGCGCCCGGCCGCGCCAGGCTGAGGTTCCGCTACTGGAACGTGATCGACGGAAGGTTCGTGCAGGACGAGGCCGTGCAGGCCATCACGTCCGTCAATCCGCCGCTCCTCGTGGACTACAACCGGGACGGCAGCGTCGACGCCGAGGACATCCTGCTGTACGTCGCCGGACGGCTCGCGTATTTCTGGCGCAATGACGACACGTGGAAGGACGACGACGCGTTTGCATCGTCAAGCGGCCTGAATGCTTCCGACGGTATCGTGAACGGACGCTGCGACCTGATCAACTTCCTCCCGGTCGCGGTCGACGTCGGCGCGTTCACGACGAACTGGAATCCAAACGCTGTCTATTACCGGCTGGAAGCGGACTCCGGTGGCGTGCAGAATGCGAAGGTCGCGTTCGCGGACGTCGACTGGACGCGCATCGGCGAAACGCCCTTCGGCACGGACTGCGACATCCACGGCAACTACCTCCATGAGGCGCCGGTGTCCGCACTGGGCGCGTGGACCAATCTGCCGTCGTCGTTCGTGGCGCGGACGCTTTCCGGCAGCAGCACGTTGCTGATAGAGTTCCCCGGCACGGCACGATACGCCCCGCTGCGTCTCAAGGTCTACTCGAAAGCCGACGACGCGCTGCTGTTTTCCTCGTCGATCACGTTGCACGTCGGCGACGTGTCGCAGATGGTCGGCTGGCTGAACCTGCGGAGCGCCGCTGGAGGTTCGGGCGGCGTGCCGACGCGCCTGACCACGGCCGACTGGCCGCCGGAGGCGCACGAGCCGGGCACCGTCGTGTTCGTCCACGGGTACAACATGGAGGAGGACAAGGAAGTCGCCCCTTGGGCGCAGAACGTGTTCAAGAAGCTGTGGTGGGCCGGGCTCGACCGTGGATTCGTGGCCGTGCAATGGCGGGGCAACGAGGGGCAGATTCCGCTGGACTTGCCCATGTTGGGATATGTGACGCCGAACTTCTACGGAAACGTCCAGAACGCCTTTCAGACCGCGCCTGCCCTGTCAAACGCGATGCAGGACGTGCAGGGGCCGAAGTGGTTCCTTGCGCACTCGCTCGGCAACATGCTCGTGTCGGCGGCGATACAGGACTACGGAATGCAATACGAGAAGTTCTTCCTGCTCAACGCCGCCGTCGCGATGGAGGCATTTGATCCCACAAGTGGAATCACGCAGGAATCCCACGACAACATGACGCCCCAGGCGTGGACGAATTATTCTGACCGAGTAAGGGCTACGCACTGGTACAATCTCTTTCCGGAAGGGGACGGCCGGCGGCTCCTCACGTGGAAGGGCCGCTTCGCCAACGTCACGAACATCGTCAACTTCTACTCGACGCAGGAGGAGGTCGTCTGCAACGGGGATGGGGAACCCAAGGACGTTAGCAGGAACTACTCCTGGTACAATCAGGAATACCGTAAGGGCAATTGGACGTGGATGACTCATTGCAACGAAGGTGGGTGGGCGTTCAATCACAGTTACGGAACAAACACCTCTTCATACATCGGTGGAGTGTTGACCGAGTGGTGGAATCCCTTGCCGCCGGATGCCGCCAATGAGCTTACGGACACCGAGCTTCGGCAGACGCCGTTCTTCCTTGACTTTTCCAACCCGGAAATGCATTCCTCCTCCAACGGCCTGATTGTCGCTACCAACTACCTCTATCGTGCTGAAATGCTTGCTTACGCCATTCCATCGGAATCGTACGCTGTCGGTGCGAATCCGTTGCCGGGGCGTTTCTCAATGACACCAAATAGTTCGCCAAATTTACTTTATGATAATTACAACATGGCGTTAGTGTTTACATTGGGGCAATCCGATTTGCCTCAGAATGGAAGCGAACCTAAATACATGCATAGGAATTGGCAACACAGCACCTTTGTTCAACGTTCGTACAAAAGAGTACATCAGCTATTCAAAGTAATAACTCAGCATATGAAGGGAAACACCCAATGAAGAAAAGCCTAATTCTTGTATTACCACTTGCAGTAGTTCATCTTGGATGCGCCAGTGAACGACTGTGCGTAACAGTGATTGACGACGAGGGGCATCCCGTTTCAAATGCGACGGTTCATGTAGGATTTACAGCAGGGCATGTGGTGTTCGCCGAGGGCAAGTCTTGTAACTATGAGGGACGAACAGGAAAAGATGGAAAAGCTGTGGTTAGATTCAACGGCGGCAGTTCGGATGTATATTGGTCGGTCAATGCTGATGGATACTATTCAAGCGATGTGCGCAAGGAGACTTTTTTGATTGAAGTCACGCCTATTCCTCCAGTCTTCTATAGTGTCGTTATGCTCGAACATGAAAAGCATGGCGAAGCAAAACTATACCGTAAAAAGAATCCACAACCCATGTATGCGTATTCGCGGGAGATGAAAATAAGATCGCCTGAGACCAATGGTCGGTATGGTTTCGACCTCCAATACTTTGATTGGCTTCCCCCGCAAGGGAAGGGGAAAGTGGCCGATTTCTACTATGTCAGAGAGAGGCCGGATGAGACCAATCTTACGGTGAAGGCGAAGTGGCATAAGAGTAGTTTTTATCTTTTCAAGGATGGTGAATCTGGTTACCCTAAACGTGGCGATGTTGTTGGACGAATTGAGTTCAACGAGAATTGCGGGGCGTATATTGGAAGGCAGACAGGATGCGAGAGTTTCCCGTCGGTTTATTGTGTGGATGTCAATCGTGAATATCTTCGGTCTTTCCCGATTTCCATAGTGGGTAATGGTGGAAATGCTTCATGGTTGGAGGAAGGAACGGTAATTGGACCAGAAGAGTATATGGTAATTCGTTCCCGTGTTAAGTGCGATGAAAACGGTAAAATCGTTTCGGCGAATTATTCAAAGATACTTGGATCTTTTGGTTTGACTTATTCGGTCGGAGTTGAGGAGTCCGTGTTCAATCCTCGTCCCAACGACACCAACCTTGAGTTCGACCCCGAGCGGAATCTGTATCAAGGCAAGAAGGGGCGCGGAATGATTCCGTGAATGCCATCATGGAGATTGCCAATAACGTCGGCGACACGGCGCTCGCGCTCGCGCCGACGTTCGGCGTCCCAGTGACGGTCTGCACGAACGTGTCGCGCGCGGCGGGGATCGACCTCGTGACGCGCGTGCGTCTCGCGGCGGGCGCTGTGACGCTCACGGCGGGCGGCGGCGCGTTCAAGGCGTGGCTCGACCGCAGCCGCCAGGGCCGCCCGCCCCTTCTCCTCGTGGATGGCACGACTCGCCCGACACTCACCATG
>JAEEGL011450218.1_pt1 | contig 11923 bp, 7 predicted proteins | sample 9134231 | NCBI WGS metagenome assembly JAEEGL01 (sample SAMN16246548, study PRJNA631951) | gut metagenome | biome: gut microbiome; feature: rumen; material: fiber-attached | host: Bos | place: Iran: Karaj | collected 2018-10 | reverse complement strand
GTCCGGATCTCATGGCTCATATTGGAAAAAAACCGGTTCTGGGCCCTGTTGAGTTCTTCGATCTCCTTTTTCTGTTCCTCGGACTCGATAAACTCCCGGCGGTACAGCATGAGAGCCACACTGACCATGACACCGATCATTCCGTCCACCAGGATGATGGATGCCAGGGAGTCCTGATACTGCATGAGTATGTTGTGGGGCGCCACTTCCACGGCCCCCGTATAGGCTCCCAGATAACAAAGGGAGCACACCACGGCCTGGAGAATCAGATAAAAGATCTTCATCCTGCCGGGGATGACCATACACACAAAAAGAGCACAGAGGGTGGCCCAGATCGGTGCACCGCCGTAAAGGCCGCCGCCGGAAAAAAAGATGAGGGGAAATACCACCGCCGACAGCACCGTGGCGATGATATTGGCTCCCAGCTCGTATTTGTCATACCGGATGGACAGAATGGCGATCAGAGAAAAAAGTACCATACTGATGCCGATGATGATCAGATCACTGGGGTTTTCCGAAAGAATAAATCCCAGGATAAAAGCCACCAGAAAAGCGGTGATGCCAAGCATGGTGATCAGGATGAACATCCGTTTCTGGATGCTCAGATCGCGGTCATAGATCTTGTTCAGAAATTTACGGAACCACATCAGCCATCCTCCTCCGGTAAAAATTCAAGTACTTCATCCTCCGGAACCGGGGATGAAACAACCTCATTCCTGCCGATGACGTCACGGATCACTTCCGTCGCTCTCTCATATTTTTCCATCAGTTCCCCGTGGTGCGCCCGTATGGTATCAAGATCGCCGTTTTTGGCTGCCTGCTCCAGCTGTGCGGCAAGAGCGGATAACTCCGTAGCTCCGATCATGCGGGAAGTGCTCTTCAGGGCATGGACCCGGATCGCGTAGCCTTCCGGATCTTTCTCTTCATAACTGTTCTGAATGGCCATGCTCTTGTCCGGGGCATTCCCCTCGAATTCGCACAGCAGGATCCGATAGAAATTCTCGTCGTTCTGGGCATATTCCAGTCCCTCGTAAGCCTTGATCCCGCCGGATTCCAGCCGGGATAAGAGGAAGGACCGTGTATTTGATGATCCGCCCTCCGAAAGGGAGGTCCTGTCATTCGTTTCGTAGTCATCCGAGAACATGGAGACGGGCAGTTCTCTTTTCAGTACCCGGTCCAGTTCCGTGCGCACCACGGGTTTGGCCACAAATCCGTTGAACCCTTCACTCAGGAACATATCCCGGGCACTGCTCACCGCATTGGCCGTCAGGGCAATGATCTTAAGATCCCGTCCCTCCGGGCTCTGGGCACGGATCCGCTTCATGGCTTCGATCCCGTCCATCTCCGGCATCATGTGATCCATGAAGATCAGGTCAAAATGCCGGGTCCTGCACAGATCCACGGCTTCCTGGCCGGACATGACCGTAGTCACCAGCATGCCGTAGCTGGAGAAGATCCCCTCCGCCACGATCAGGTTCATACGCTCGTCATCTACCACCAGTACACTGACACCGGGACAGTACAATCTGGTATTTTCTTCGGAACGGACCTCTGTCTCCGCTCCCCTGTTCAGGAAGCTGACCAGAGGGAAACAGTAGAAGGGTTTGGGAAGGACGATCACCGAGGAATCGTTCCTTACGGAAAGACTCTTGTCGGCGACGACCACCACAACGATCCGGCGGGCCAGTTCTTCCAGATACTCCTGCTCTTCCTCATATTCCGTGGATCCTACGATGAGATGGGTCAGGGGGTAATTCTCCGCCAGCCGCCGGAGATCCTCTCCGTGATCGATACGGTAGAAAGGCACCCTGAATCCGATGGCCAGGTCACGGATCAGGATATTATAGTGTTCCCGCACCTCAGCGCTCTTAATGTCTTCAAACCGCAGATAGGTGGCCAGCATCCGTTCCCTGTTGTCGGTAAGGGACATACAACCGGTCCTGTCCGCAACTTCCTGGGGAATGGTAACGCTTACCGTGGTTCCCCTGCCCTCCGTGCTTTCCACGGTAAGGAATCCTCCCATGGAGCGGACAAATCCGCGAACGATGGGAAGCCCCAGGCCAAGACCGCCGAAGGCTCTCGTCTTCCCGGAATCAGCCTGATAGAATTTGTCGAAAAGATGATTCAGTTCCTTTTTGCTTAAGCCGATCCCCGTATCGGAGACGGTCAGGCAAAGATTGATGCCGTAGGGCTTGGGTGTGCCGTAGATCTTAACAAGAACGCCGCCGTCCTTGGTGTATTTGATCCCGTTCATGGTAAGATGCCACAGGATCTTTCCGATCTTAAAGGCATCCCCCGTAAGCTGGGAAGGCAGTTCCGGATCGATATCGATCACCAGTTCCACCTCCGGCTTCAGATAGGGCTGCAGTTCGTCTACCAGATTATTGACCAGGGAAGAAATGGAATAGGTCTCGGTATTGAGCATCAGCTTGTCCATATCGATCTCCGTATAGTCCAGGATATCGCTGATCTGCGTGGAGATCCGGTGTCCCGCATCATTTACGGCCACCAGGTTCCTGCGCATCTCCGGATCGTTGGTCTTCTGCTGCATCACGGAGGTCATTCCCGTCACCACATTGATGGGGGTACGGATCTCGTGGGAGACGTTGGTAAGGAAACTGTTGACCCGATCGTTCTCCTCCTCCAGTTCATCGATCCGGCCCCGGTAACGGGCAATATTCTGCTTGATCAGTTCCGTGGCCCGGTCCGCCAGATATCCGGCGATCAGGATTATCAGAAAACACCAGATGATCCGTACCTGCTCCGGCAGATCCACATCAAGTTCTCCCCGGGAATACTCCGAAACGAGATGCCAGATCATGGAAAAGCCCCCCACACCGATGGTAGTCCAGACAAGTGTCCGCTCCCCGGCCATCACGAAGAGGATCAGGGCGATGAGCACCACAGGGGTGATATCGTATATGGTCTTTGCGTGAACGCTGTAATAAAAGATCTGAACCAGGAACAGAAAGGCATAGATGTAGATCCGGATCCTGAACAGGGATCTCCGGATCTGAAGGAAGATCGTCAGAAAAAAGGTGCCGATCTGAAGCGGGATCGCCCAGGTGTCCCACTTGAGCAGCAGTATCATCAGGATCATGATCACGGAGAACACGTTGATCGTGATCACCAGCGCCAGCTCCGACAGAGCATGGGCTTCATCCGTCCATTGCTTTTTCGCCATCCGTTTCCTCCTGCTTTCAGGATCCCAGCGCGTCCCGCAGATTCCGTACCAGTTCCGAATACCGTTCCATCAGTTCTTTGTGATTGGTCTTCAGATATTCCAGGTCACCGTCCCTGGAAGCATCTTCCATCTTCTTTGCCAGGTTGGAGAGTTTCATGGCGCCGATCATCTTGGAGCCGCTCTTTAAGGCGTGGACGGAGGTCCTGTATTCTTCCGTGTCGGAAGCTTCCAGGAACCGGTTCAGGTCTTCCTGTCTCTGTTTGGATGCTTCCGCATATTCTTCCAGCATGGAAAGATAGAAATCCGACTTGCCGCCGCAGTAGGCAACGCCTTCCAGAACGGAGATCCCTTCGGCGCTTAAGCGGGCAAAGATCCTGTCGGTGTCGGCCCGGCTCCGTACCGGCGGCGGATCCTTCTTCTGTTCTTCCGGTTTCTGATCTCCCTTGCGTTCGTGCTCCCCTTCTCCTTCTTCCCCTTCTTCGTCCACGATCATTTCCATCTCGCAGAGAAGTTCGGTCTCTCCGGCAACGGATAATTTCTCCCAGCCGGCAAAGATCCGGGATTTCACGCTGTCGGAGTTTTCGTCCGTCAGTTCCGGCAGGAGGAGGAAGAACTGGTTCAACTGGATCTGCATCATGATGTCACTCTTCCGGACCGTCTTTTTGAGGACGGCTCCCAGCTGTTCCGAAGCATCCCGGAATTTTTCGTCACGAACACCGTAATCCACACCCTCTTTTTTCAGCAGGGTAAAGAGGGCCTTATGGGCCACGCCGTGATAGCTTTTGATATAGCGGATCAGGAAACGGTAGATATAACCGAAGGCTTCCTGGCCCAGCCACAGAGCGCAGTTTTCCACGCTCCGCTCTTCCAGGAGCATGGTCACGTGTTTCATGTCTCTGGCGGGAGAATCGGCAAAACGGTCGGAACCGATACCTTCCCGGTCATAGATGGAGTAGCCGTGCTTGCCGTTCTGCTTCACATACCCCAGTTCCTTATCCGCCAGCCGGAAGAGTTCCTTAAAATCCGTGCCGTCCCGGGGCACGAATACCGCGCCGCAGGAAACCCCCAGAGGGATGGCGGTCTTTTCGTCCGTGAGCTTCAGCGCATTCTCCCGGATTCCCGCATTTAAGCGTTCCACCAGGGTACGGATGGCCGCATCGTCCTTGGCGGTCCGAAGGAACACCAGGAACTCGTCTCCGCCGTATCTGCCCACCACATCATCCGAACGGATATCCCTGCACAGCAGGGAGGAAAAGCACTGCAGCATCTTATCCCCCGCCTCATGGCCGTGGATATCGTTGACGAGTTTGAAATTATCCAGATCAAGGACCACCAGTGCCCCTTCTTCCGTGGCGCACAGTTCGGTCAGTTTCTTTTCCGCGTTGGGCTTGTTCAGAAAGCCCGTAAGGGAATCCGTGGCGGCTTCCGTCTTTAAGTCCCGGATCCGCTCGGAATTGGACAGGATGTTCCGGATCCTGCTTACCAGCACGTCCGCATGGAACGGTTTCCGGATATAATCCAGGGCTCCCATGGAAAGGCCTCTTCCCTCGGATACATCCGTATCGTCCGCGGTAAGGAACACCACGGGGATCTGGTCCCTTCCTTCTTCCGCCTCCGTCTCCCTTAACTTCTGCAGAGTCTCGAAGCCGTCCATCTCCGGCATGCGGATATCCAGAAGCACCATATCGGGCTCATTGTCTTTCAGAAAATTCAGAAGAGCCTGCCCGGATTTCACCGCACTGACTCTCATACCGTAGCTGCTCAGGATATGTCCCGCAGCTTTCAGGTTCATCAGATCGTCATCGACGACCACTACCCATTCAGCCATCATACCCCCCTCATAAAGGATCGATCTTCTATGGATATTCAGAAAACAAAATATCAGTTTATTATACCAAAAAAGGCGGTTTTCTTCAAATCCTTTCCCGCCTTTTTACCATCTTTTTTGTGCACACAGTTCTTCATACAAAAGCCTGTAATCCTCATATCGGATCCGGCTGAGCTTCCCTTCTTCCACCGCATCCCTTACCCCGCAGTCCTTTTCCCTGTAGTGGGCGCATCCGCCGAAGCGGCATCCCTCCTCATATTCCGCAAATTCCGGGAAATAGTCCTTCAGTTCCTCCTTCTCCATGGGCGGCAGGGACAGGGCGGTAAATCCGGGGGTGTCCATAAGGAAGGTATCTCCCGACAGGGCAAAGAGTTCCGCATGTCTCGTGGTATGTTTCCCCCGTCCGATCTTTTTGCTCAGTTCCCCGGTCTCCATGGCGGCCCGGGGACAAAGGGCGTTCACGATGGTGGATTTCCCCACCCCGGAAGGGCCGGCTACCACCGTGGTCTTTCCCTTCAGGGCCTCTTCGATCCGCCGGAGCCCCTCTTTTTCCCTGCCGGATACAAAGAGCAGCTTTCTTCCGCAGCCTTCATAGGCGGACCGGATCTCTTCCGTCTCCTTTTCCGTCACCAGATCCGTTTTGTTAAAGCAGATCAGGGTGGGGATCTTCCGCACATCCATACCGATCAGGAATTTATCCAGGAGCTGGTAATTGATGGCGGGATGCTTCAGGGCAAAGATCACCATGGCCTGGTCGATATTGGCGGAGGCGGGACGGATGAGGGCGTTCTTTCGGGGAAGGATCCGGGTGATGTTCCCGGTAAGCTCCTCCTCGGATATAAGGGTAAGCTCCACGTTATCCCCCACCAGGGGTTTCACTTCCTCTTTACGAAAAACACCCCTGGCCCTGCATTCCACAAGGCCAAGGGTCGTGTATACATAGTAAAATCCGGCGATCCCTTTGACGATCTTTCCTGTCATGGTCATTCGGCCGTAAAGGTGACGGCTCTGCGGATCTCCTTGGTTTCGGAACTTCCCTCCACCGTGGTGACCGTACCGTCTTCATTGGTGACGCTGATGGCGTCGGTCTGGTTCTGATACTGAAGCAGGATGGAGCCCGTGGGAGAAAGGATCCCCGTGATATTCTGCTCCGGCAGCGGGAAGGAGGAACTCTGGGTGCTCAACAAAGTGGTGCCGTCATCCGAAAAGAGGGTGATGGTGACCATGGTCCCCAGTTTGAAATTGGGATCCTCCTCGGGAGAAGGTGCCGTGATGGTATCCGTAAACTTAAAGGTGGCCGCCTCCGGTCCCTTGCTGATCTTGACATTGACCTTGGCTCCGGGTTCCACATAGGTTCCGGGAACGGGATCCTGCTCAAACACCAGCCCGTTATAAGCGGAGTTGTCGTAGTTTTCTTCCGTCACGGTACCCAGCGCAAGGCCGTGCTCCGTAAGCATGGACATGGCCGTCATCTCGTCCTGGGCGGTGATGTTGGGAACCGCGATCTTGCTCTCCTCCGGTCCCTTGCTGATATAGATGGTGATGGTGGTTCCGGAGGGGGCTTTCTGTCCGCCTTCCGGAGACTGTTTGTAGATCTGTCCTTCCTTGATGAAGTTATCGTATCCTTCCGTCTTGCTGGGAACGAACCCCTTGTCCGCAAGGGCCGATACGGCTTCGGCTTCGCTTAAGCCCACCACATCGGGCACATCGATCCCGCTTTCTCCCGCACTTACCGTGAGGATCACGTTGCTTCCTTCGGGAATCAGTTCTCCCGGAGCCACGCTGCACCGGATCACAATGCCTTCCGCGTAATCAAAACTCTCTTCGTATTCGATCTCGGGGGTAAGGCCGGCATCGATCAGGGCTTTCTTCACGTCATCCGCTTTTTTGCCCACCACATCGATCATCTGTACCTGTGCCTGTTCCTCGGTATTCTCCGTGTTGCCGGCATCATCCGAGGATTTGAAGAGCCCCAGGCCCCTGGCCACCAGGAAGATCACGATGAGACCGATGAGGACTGCCGCCACCACGGCAAGAATGGTGGTGATCTTTTCTATCCTGGGATCCCGTCCGCCCCTGCGGTCGTCGTCATAGTAGTCATCCTCATAGCCGTCTTCATATTCGTATTCGTCGTCGTAATACCCGTCCTCGTACCCGGGGTCTTCCTCGTAGTACTCGTCCTCGTATTCGTATTCTTCTTCCGGTTCTTCCTCCCGGATCTGCTGCCGTAGGCTTTTTGCGGCCTTTCTCCGGACTTCCTTTTCCGTCCGCAGGTGGGCTGCCTCTTCCAGGGAATCCCTGCGGATCCTGCCGGTTCCGTAGGCGGCTCCCTCCATGGTCTTGGTGGCGCCGGCTTCATCCGGATCCTCCAGTACCACAAAATCGTCATCCGGATTCATGAGGGCATGCTTTAAGTCCTTGATGAGATCCCCCATGGTCTGATAACGGCGGTCCGGTGATTTCTGACAGCATTTGAAAACGATCTGCTCCACGGATACCGGGATCTCCGATACGAAATCCCGGGGTGAAGGCATCTTTTCCTGAATATGCTTGATGGCGATGGCAACGGTGGTCTCCCCGTTAAAGGGCACTCTTCCCGTCAGCATCTCAAAGAGGGTGACACCCAGTGAATAGATATCGGATTTCTCGTCGGAATAGCCGCCTCTGGCCTGTTCCGGAGAGGTGTAATGGACGGAGCCCATGACGTTGGAGGTAATGGTATTGGAGGTTGCGGCTTTGGCGATACCGAAGTCCGTAACCTTCACCTTGCCTTCCTTGGAGATGATCACGTTCTGGGGCTTGATGTCCCGGTGAATGATATGGTTGTTGTGGGCCGCCTCGATGCCCATGGCCACCTGAATGGCGATGCTCAGGGCTTCCTTGATGGAGAGCCGGGCCTTCTTTTCGATATACTTTTTCAGCGTGATGCCTTCCACCAGCTCCATCACGATGTAATGGATGCCGTTTTCCTGGCCCACGTCATAGACATTGACGATATTGGGATGCATGAGCCCTGCCGCAGCCTGGGCTTCCACCCGGAATTTGGAAACGAAGTTGGCGTTCTCCGCAAATTCCTGCTTCAGCACCTTCACCGCCACGAAACGGTTCAGTTTATGATCCTTGGCCTTATATACATCCGACATTCCGCCGGTACCGATCTTTTCGAGCACTTCATACCGCTCGCCGATCACCATGCCCATCTTTATCATGACACACTATCCTCTGCAAAATCGTCGATCACTATCACTGCGATATTGTCCTTGCCGCCGTTCTCGTTGGCCTTGTTGATCAGGGCCCTGACCTTGGCGTCAATACCCATGGGCTCCTTCATGATCTGCTCGATCTCTTCGTCGCTGAGCATGTTGCTCAGGCCGTCGGAGCACATAAGGACAAGATCTCCCGGATGGAGATCCTCCGTAAAAAAGTCCACTTCCACGGAATCCCGGGCGCCTACCGCACGGGTGATGATATTCTTGTCCGGATGGAATCTGGCCGCTTCCTTTGACATGCCGCCCATGCGGACCATCTCCTCCACCAGGGAATGATCCCGGGTGATCTGACGGATGGTGTCGGACACGATATAGAGCCGGCTGTCTCCCACATTGGCGATCTGAAGCTTATGATCCCTGACGGAGGCCACCACGATGGTGGTGCCCATGCCGTATAAGGCCGCATCCTCCCGGGCCCGGGCTCTTAAGAGCTCATTGGCGATCCGGATGGAACGTCCCATGACACGGAAGGGCTTTTCCTCGGTACCGGTACGGATCTCGCGGATCACGGTCTCCACCGCATATTTGGACGCAAAATCCCCGGCGTTGTGGCCGCCCATACCGTCCGCAACGATATAAAGATTATCGAAGATCCCCACCTTGTTGTCGGTGGAGAAAACGAAATCCTGATTAACCTTTCTTTTCTTTCCGATGTCTGTCTTTGAACAGGAACGCAATATTCCGGTCCTCCTAAAGGGATTGACTTCGAAGCTGTCCGCAGGCGCCTGCGATATCGGCACCGAGCGTACGTCTCATTGTAACATTTACACCGTATTTTTCAAGTTTATTCTGAAAGGCCAGGGCCGCCTTCCGGTCCGGTTTGGAAAATCCCGTACCCTCCACGGGGTTCACCGGGATGAGATTTACGTGAAAACCGTTTTTCCGGGCAAGAGCCGATAATTCCCGCAGGTCCTCCTCCCTGTCGTTCACCCCCGCGATCAGGGCATATTCCAGGCTTACCCGGCGTCCCGTGGTCTCATGGTAATAGGCGCAGGCCGAAAGCACTTCCTCAAGGTCGTAGGTCCGGGCCACCGGCATCAGTTCCTTACGCTTTTCGTTGTTGGATGCATGGAGGGAAAGGGCCAGGGTCACGGGCAGATCCAGATCCGCAAATTCCCGGATCTTCGGTGCGATCCCGCAGGTGGATACCGTGATGTTCCTTTTGCTTAAGTTCATCCCCTCCTCATCGGAAATGAGGCCGATGAAGGTACAGAGGGTCTCGAAATTGTCGAAGGGTTCCCCGGTACCCATGACCACCACATGGGAGATCCGCTCTTTTTTGTCACGGGAGATGGCATAGACCTCATCCAGCATCTCCGAGGGCGTAAGGTTCCGGATCAGTCCCCCCTTGGCGGAGGCACAGAACCTGCAGCCCATCCTGCAGCCTGCCTGGGAGGAGATGCAGACGCTGTTGCCGTAGCGGTATTTCATGAACACCGCTTCGATGAGATTGCCGTCCCCGGTCTCAAGCAGATATTTGGAGGTCTCATCCTGACTCGAATCCAGCCGTTTTACGATCTTAAGGACCGTAAGGTCGTACTCCGACGCAAGCTTCTCCCGCAGGCTTTTGGGCAGGTTCGTCATCTCATCGAAGGAACGGACATGATGAACATGGATCCAGTCATGGATCTGTTTTGCTCTGTATTTTGGTTCTCCCAGCTCCAGGAGTTCTTCCGTAAGTGACGGAAGTGTCATTTCTTTCAGGTCTTTCACGGCTCATCCGTCCTTACAAGTCTGGCGATAAAGAATCCGTCTCCGGGATCGATCCCGGGAAGGAGCTGCCGCATACCGGTATCCAGATATCCGGGAAGGGGCGACAGGACAAAGGGATAGTGTTCCGTCACATACCTGACCTGATCCTCGTTCTCTTCCGGGTTCATGGTGCAGGTACTGTATAAAAGGGTCCCCCCGGGCTTTACGTAGCGTCGGACCGTATCCAGGATCTTTCTCTGGAGGTCCCTGAGGGATGTAAGATCTTCCGGCTTCACCCGGTGACGGATATCCGCCTTTTTGCCCATGACTCCAAGGCCCGAGCAGGGAAGATCCGCCAGCACCACATCCGCCTGATCCTCCCAGGAAGGATCGAAGACCGCAGCGTCAAAGACTTCCGTTTTCAGATCTTCGATACGGCACCGTCCGGTATTTTCCAAAATCTTCCCTATCTTTGACTCCGACAGATCTCTGGCGGTCACCTCCGCCCCCAGATCGCAGGCATGGACGGACTTGCCTCCCGGAGATGCGCACACATCCAGCACCCGGTCTCCCTTCCGGATCCCGGCGCAGGTCACGGCAAGCTGGGAAGAAAGGTCCTGTACCGTATATCTTCCTTCCGCAAATCCGGGAATATCCCATACCGAATATCCCGGTTTCAGGATACGGGCAAAGGGAAGCACATCGCTCTTTGTAAGGAACTCCCGGGGGAAGTCCTCACCCTTTCCCTCATCCGTAAAGAAGGCCCGGTCCCTTAAGCATACGGGGTGGGGTTTTCCCAGTTCCCGAAGGATGATCTTTGTCCGATCCTTTCCGTAATGTCTGATAAGATGTTCACGGATCCAGAGCGGGAATGCTTCCTCCCGGTTCAGGCCGGAAAGGATCTCCTCCCTGTTATTGGAAACGGAACGCAGGGTGCCGTTCACAAACCCCGCAAGGTTCTTCATCCCCCGGTTCTTTACGATCCGTACGGATTCGTCCACCGCGGAATGATCCGGGACCCTGTCCATGAAAAGGATCTGATAGATCCCGATACGCAGCACGTTCCGGATGAGTTTTTTCTGTTTCCGGGCAGGACAGGAAGCATAGCGGTCAATGACCCGGTCCAGGATCAGTTTTTCCTCCACGCAGCCGTCCGTAAGACGTTTGAGAAAGGCCTTGTCCTTGGGATCCAGGTAGTCGTAGTTGGAAAGGACGTTATTTTCCACGGTATGGGAAAAATCTCCTTCTTCCAGGATCTGTATGAGGCAGTCCGTTGCGATCTCCCGGACATTGGTCATGAGGGCAGAATGTCTCCTTTATTTATGGCGTTCCCCAAAAGGAAATCCCTGACTTTCATCCTCTTTTTCCCCTCCATCTGGACCTCCAGGATCCTTAAGGCGCCTTTGCCGCAGCGAAGGGTAAAGCTCTCCTTATCCAGAAAGATCACGGTTCCGGGCATTGCCTTTTCGCTTTCCGCAGAGAGTTCTTTGTCCGTAACGATCCCGCTCTTCCAGATCTTCAGGGTCTTTCCCTTAAACAGGGTATAAGCGGAAGGCCAGGGATCAAGGGCCCTGATCTGCCGCTCGATGACACTTGCGTCATTTTGAAAATCGATCCTTCCCATCTCCTTGGTGATCTTGCCGGCATGGGAAGAAAGGCTGTTATCCTGAGGGACGGGTTTCAATCTGCCCTCTCCTAAAAGGGGCAGTCCCTCCAGGATCACATCTTCTGCCAGGGCGGCCAGGGCATCAAACAGACTGCCGCCGGTCTCCTCTTCCGATATGGGGATCTTTTTCTGCAGCAGGATATCCCCGGTGTCCACGCCGGAATCCATGCGCATAAGGGTGATGCCGGTCTCCTTTTCCCCATCCAGGATGACCTGCTGTATGGGGGAGGATCCCCGGTATTTGGGCAGAAGGGAAGCATGGAGGTTCACACACCCCAAAGGGG
>JAEEGL011274234.1_pt1 | contig 11923 bp, 16 predicted proteins | sample 9134231 | NCBI WGS metagenome assembly JAEEGL01 (sample SAMN16246548, study PRJNA631951) | gut metagenome | biome: gut microbiome; feature: rumen; material: fiber-attached | host: Bos | place: Iran: Karaj | collected 2018-10 | reverse complement strand
TTATTTACTGTAACATTAAATATCTGACTAATTAAGGCACATCCTCCCCAAAATAATGTCATTATTGTAAATGTTATTATCAAAAATTCTTTAACTAATTTCTTATTCATAGATTTTCCTTCCAATTCTACAACTCACAATTTATTTATCATTAAGATTATTTTGACTTTTTTATTAAATTTATTAAAACAAGTATTAAAGTTAAAACAGATATTACAATACTATAAAAAGTAGCTAAAATCTGTACTGCATTCCAAGCACCTAAAGTCCATTCTTGACCATGCATTGAATGTTCATAACATATTTGTTTTAAATGAAAAGGCATTATTACTGCAATTATAATTATAATAACTCCTAATATTATAGATACAATTTTTCTCTTTTCCATAATTTTATTACCTCCATATATTACTATTTATCTTTCATTTTTTCTAAAATTTATAAAAACATGTAAAAATCTCGATGTCAATAAGTCAGTATTTTCAAGGGCTTGAGTGTGGTTTTCCTAAAATCCCCGTATCGCAATTTATATTAGTTTTATTTTCATTCATCCCACTCAACTCCTTTTATATAACAATCATTTTATTATTATCATTTATTTTTTTTATCTTACCATTTTTTATCAAATATGCTTCTCCATATAAATAATTCTTATCATCAATTAATATATAAGAACCATTGTTAATAGCATATATATCATATTTATAAGAATCTGGAATAACAATTTCATTTATAATATGTATTCCATCTACTAAATCATCTTTTATCTCATCATAATGTGGAAATATATTGATATTTGTTAAACCTAACCCTTTATATATTTTATTAAATTTAGGATCTATAGCTTCACCTTCTAATTCAGGTGGACAGTAGACTAAATCAGCCATGTTCATTGCTCCAGCAGATCCTCCGATAATAAGTGCACTAGTTTTTTTTATTTTTTCTCTCAAATTTATGTTATTGAAGAATTTATTTTGTGTTGGTACATGTCCACCACACAAAAATATTAAGTCTGCATTTTGAATTAATTCATAAGCTATCTTTTCCGTACGAGAATCAAGAATATAATAATTTTTAAAAGGTAATGTTTTTTCAAATGATTCAAAAGTTACATTTGCATACATATCTGTTATCTCATTGTTAAATTCATCGCTTGCAACAAATAAAAAATTATTATATCTTTTTACATATTTCTTAATATTATCTAATATTTTATTATTGTTTCCAAAATTTTTAGCAATTCTATTACCGTTTTCATCTTTATCATGCAAATCTAGATGACTTGTAAGTATACATTTCATAATATCACCTTTTTTATAACAATTATTTGTCCTTTTATAAGTCAATAAAATTATAGCATAAAAAAGATAGATTTTGTACAAATCTATCTAAATTTATTTAGAACAATAATCAAATAATTCCTCATGAGTATACTTCTTATTTTTTACTATATTATATTTGTTATCACACTTAATAACATCATAGAATGGTGTATCATAATATAGAAGACTTCCATCATCAGTTCCTATATATGTTGTAGTTGCTCTAAACATTGGAGCTACATTATTTCTTTTAACATTAATATAATCCGTTAAGAATAGTATTCCTATTGCTCCTAAATATATGAATAGTATTAAAAGTAATCGATAAGATAATTTTATATTTCTTGTTAATTTTGATATTCCTATAATAAATATAGTAATTCCAAATATTGAATAGATGCTACCCCAACTACTTTCACTTGGAAATATCATAATAGCAGATAAGGCTATAAATAATCCAAATGTAACTAGTAATAATCCTAATACATTACTATATTTATTTATTTTTTTAGTAGAATAATCAATAGTGTTAACAATATTTTCTTCAAATTTTTCTTGATATTTATCTTTACTTATTTTTTCTCCACTCATTAAATCATTAATAGTTATTCCTAATATATCACATAATGGTTTAAATAAGGATAAATCAGGCATATTTCTACCATTTTCCCAATTACCTACTGATTTGTCAGTTACCCCTAATTTTTCAGCTAATTCTGATTGGGTCATTTTTTTATCTTTACGACATTTAGCAATAAATTTTCCTATATGTTCTTGATTCATAATATTTCTCCTTTCATGGTAAAATCATATAACTTTTTAATTATTTTTAACAGGAAAAGATACTAGGGTTTAATAATTCAATAAACTAGAAATTAAATTTCTAGTTTTTTAAATACATGTCTTTAGTTAATATATATTGATAACATTTAACTGGATTATCTAAATAAGTATAATTAGCCATTACTATATTATTAGTTCTATTAAATCCTAATTTTTCCATTATTTTCCATGATGCAGGATTATCTATAGCAGCTCCAGTTCTTATCTCATTAATTTTTACTTTATTAAACATAAATTTAATCATAGTTTTGGCAGCTTCTGTACAATACCCTAATCCTTGATATTTTGGATCAATATACCAACCAATATCTCTTATAGATGGTTCATTAACATTGCCTTTTTCATCATGAGATTCTTGACAAGATATTCTACCAATACATATATTTGTTTCTTTTAGAAATATACTCCACTTATATACATCTAAATCATTAGCATGTTTCATATCTTCTATATAATATTTTTCTTGTTTATCCCAATCTTTTAGTTTTTCTCTTAATGATGATGGTACTGTTAGATAGTACTTATTTATTTCAGGAATTAATAATATACTCCATAAGTATTTTTGTTCTTTCATAGTTTGTGCTTTTAATATTAATCTATCTGTTTCTAATCTTTTGCTACCTAAATTATTCATAATTATCCTCTTTTATTATTTCTATTACTTCTATTTTTTTATCTACTAAACTATTATTTCATATTTGATTTTATATTCTAGTTAGCTATCTAATTGATATAAATATTTTCTTCCTTCATTTATATCAAAAGTACCTTTTTTAATAAATACTTTATCTTGATTACCTATGTCTACTAATGTAAAAATAATATTATCATCTGTATCATAACATACATAATATATATGCGTTGTACTTCCATATTCTCCAGATATTTTCTTATATTTATTATTTTGATATTTTTCGATAAAATCATTTACATTATAGTATTCATTTATATTATCAAAACCACCAGTTTTTATATAAGAAATATTTTCTAATTTTATATTTAATATTTCTTCAATAGTTTTTGTTTTTTTACTACATCCTATAGTAAATATAATTAATAAGAGTATTATAAATATTTTCTTCATAATTCACCTACTTTACTTCCTTTTTAAATATATTTGATTCTCTTTTTATGTAACCACATTTTTCATATAATTTATGAGCTGCTACTCTTTGATAATTACTTGTTAATGTAATATAAGATATATTATCTTCTTTAGCAATAGTATCTACATAATCTAGCATTTTTTTACCAATACCTAATCCTCTTTTGGAAGATAAGACACAAACATTATCTACGATAAAATAAGATATATTTTTAATAGGATTATATATTTTTGTTAGTAGAAGATATCCTACTACTTGATTATTTAGAGTAGCTACTACTTCTTTATTATTTTCATAATTAAAATTTTCTTTTTCTATATTAAATGCTTCAGATAGGATTATATTAACACTATCTAAATCTTTTTCTTTATATTCTCTAACTATAACTTCCATATTATCACCTAAAGATATTATAACATAAAAGAGTAGATTTTTATATCTACTCTAAATTATTCATGATATATTTTATATCTTCAATAGATTTATCAATATTAAATATTCCATTTCCTATTGGATAATATACACAGTATGAATCATATTTTTTATTCTTTATTTCTTTTATGAATTTTTGTTTTCTTACTTTTGATACAGATATATTTTTATTTAAAACAATACTACTTACTTGATTACCAAATAGTATTATTACTTTTGGATTAATTATTTCTATTTCTTCTTCTAGTAATGTTAAATATTCTTTATATACTTTATCTGGTACTATTCTTGCATCTATTTGTGTACATTTACCTAAGTTTGTTATAAAGTATTTATGTTTTATTACATTATCATATACTTTTCTAGCAAACGATTCTGTCCATTCTTTTCCTTTAATGCTTTTTATTTTATCATATATATCTTTATCTAATAAGTTTAATTTATAGAATAGATTCCATATATTTTTAGTACCTATCCATGGTGATTTTAATCCTTTCCATTCTTTATCAGAAGCTATATTCTTTCCTGTTGGATTCATAAATACAAAGCATATATCTGGATTATTTGTACATCCACCATTATAGATAGAATCTAAATTTTTATCTCCATACTTTTTTTGTAATTTATCATATTCTATCTTTAAGTCTTCTAAGGTCATGCTATCACCTTTAATCTTCATCAATTACTTTTTTTATTCTATCTTTATAACTATTGGGTATTAATGATCTTACTCTACCACCTTCTGACATAGTTACTTCTGGAGTATATATTCCTGTTTCTAGTTCTATATAGTCTACTAAAAGTCTACGATGGGTAAAAGTAAATATTTCTTCACTTGATAATAATATAATATCACTACCAAATAAATTATATAATTCTTCTAGTAATTCATAAGAATTTATTTTTCTTAATCTTGTTTCATAATAACTTCTTATAAATTCATCTTCTATTTCTTTTTTAAATTCTAGATATTCTTTTCTATCTTTAGGAATTCTTTTTAATGCATTATATGCTTTAATATATTTTTTATATGTTTGATATTCTGGGGCTAATTGCTTATATGTTTTACCATAGTGGCACCATAAAGATCCCCCATCTCTATCTATAGATACTCTATTACCATTTTCTACACACTCATAATTTCCGGTCCCTAATATTACTTCATCTAATTTCATGTTACTTCCCTTTTTATTCTTTCTTTTTTATAATTCTTCTTTTATAATTGAATATATTATCAAATCATTTCTTTCTTTTGTTTCTTTATTTATCTTTCTATTTCTTAATATAGCATCTTTTTTCATACCTGCTTTTTGCATTACTCTACCACTAGCAGGATTGCCACTAATATGTCTTGCTTCAACCATATAATAGTTTTTTTCAAGTAAGAAAAATTCTATTACTTTTCTTAATGCTTCAGTTGCATATCCATTACCCCAGTATTTACTTCCATAGCAGTATCCAATTTCTGCGACTAAGTCTTTATCATGAACTACACTAATACTTCCTATTGGTTCATGATTTTCTTTTATTTCTACTAACCAATTATAAGTACCATTTTCATATTCATTAATCCATGTTTGAATTACTTTTTTTGTTTCTTCAATATTCTTATGAGGATTCCAAGATAAATATCTAGAAGTTAACGGATCTATTCCCCAATTATTATACATATCATTAGCATCTTCTATTTTAAATGGTCTTAATATTAATCTTTCTGTTTCTAACTTTTTTTTGTTCATAATACTCCTTATTTTATGTATTTAATAATATCCATATTAAAGTATTTATTAGTTTTATTGTTTATTTCTTTTAATACTCTATTACCTACTTTATAAGCTAAATTATAATCTTTTTTACTAATTATTTTATTATCTAAAGCTTCTTTTAGTTCATCTTCATCATAAAATTTAAATACATTTTGATGTGGATAATGTACGATATCTAAATATAAATCTATATAACATGGTAAATGATATTTAATATAATTTTTTAATGTTATATCTATATAATAACTAATTATTTCTTTTTTATCATTAATATAGAATCTCATATTATAATTTTCTTTTAATGGTGTTAATTCTAATAGATAATATCCATTATTAATATAATCCATATAATTACCCTCATCATCTGAAAATGATATTTTATTAGTCATTTTTTTATATTTCTTAATTGTAATAAATAAATCATCTTCCTTAATAATATCAATATCATAATCAATTGCTTCATACATATAAGTATCTACAGTAAATTTAGTTCTTTTTTCTTGATATTTTTTTCGCATATCAACACCTCTATTATTTATCTTCTATGTAATTCTGTATATTTTTTTATTTTATGATCTTTATTAGTAGAATTCATTATAGCTTCTTCCATTCTTTTTCGATTATATGGAACAAGTACTCTTTCTATATCGAATCCTCTATTATTTATTTTTTCCTTTAATATTATATAATAAGCTTTATCTATTGGATCATTTCTATAAGCTAGAGCCGCTGCTCTTAGAGAATGAAAATTTGTTTTTTTAGTAGGATCTTCTAATTCCCAATGAACATGACCAAAGAATACTTCATCAAAATCAAATGGTGATTTGCCTTCAAATAGTGGCTCATTTAATGCTGATAAAATACCTTTTGATTCATAGGAAAGTATTCCCCAATCTGCTATATCTTTTTTCATTTTTTCTAATTGCTCTTTACTATTTGTGTATTTAAATTGTTCTGATGCTTTATCATCAAATCTTTCTCCAGTAAAATTGTAATCAAAATTATTTTGATATGAAAAAGTACTTGTTTTATAATAATCAAAATCAAATCTTACATCATTAGGAAAATGGCATAATCCTACTTTTTTTCCTCCAATAGTTAATTCATATGAATGGGGATATTTTTTAATTATTTCTTTTCCTTCATTTCCGATTTTTTCTTTAGTCCAATTAATACTATCTATTTCCATTTGTGTTAGATATGGAAACGATTCATTTCCTAACAAGATATAATCTTCGTTGTTACCTCTTAATGATTTAACGTCATTTTCTTCTAATAACATTAATACTTCTTTAGGGTTAGGTCCAAAACCTATGTTATCTCCTAGTGAATATATTTCTTTAATATTTCTTTTTTTAATATCTTCTAAAATAGCTTCTGTTGGTTCTAATAATCCATGAATATCTGTGAATATAGCTATTTCTTTTCCTCTCGAATCACCCATAATTTTACTCCTTTATTCTTTTTTTAATATTTTCTTCTTTATTACTATTTAAATAATTTTCTAATGATTCTTTTGCGTATTGATATAAATTAATTTCAAATTTGATAAACATCACTTCTAATCCTTGTGTATTAGAATCTAATAACTTTTCATTTAATTTCTCTAAATATTTATTAATTGTTTCTATTCTTAAATCAGCTAGTTCTTCGGTTAAAGTTTCTTCATTAAATAACCATCTAGCTTTTAAAATAGATCTTATTTCTTTTTTATTTTCCCTAGTATTATTCATTATAATTAATGATTCACAGGGTTCCTTGAGATAAGTTCCATGTAATCTCATTAATGTCATATCTAATGAATATCTCATCATATCCAAATCTTTTCCATCAATAATTAAACTATCAATACTACCCTTCCATCCTCTTTTACTTTTTTTATAATTAATTTTATACATATAAATTCCCCCATAATTAATATTATATCATAATATTTATTTTAGTGATATAATTAGACTATGAAAAAGAAATTAGTTATTATTTTAATTATTATTTTATTATTAATTGTTTACTTATTATATATATTTAACTATATACCTCATAAGAAATATAGTGATAAAAGCTTTAATATCAATACTTATACTAGTAATATCGATATGGATAATGATGGTATTGATGATCAAAGTGACATTTTAGAAAATGCATTTAAATATATTAGTACTAAACCTAAATATAAGAGTAAATACTATGCTAGTGGTTATCCAGATGACAATCATGGTGTATGTACTGATGTGGTTGGTTATGCATTAAAGAATTCTGGTTATGACTTAATGGAATTAGTAAACACTGATATTTTAGAACATAAAGATATGTATGATATAGATAAAATTGATAAGAATATTGATTTTAGAAGAGTTAAGAATTTAATGGTTTATTTTAAAAATAATAGTATTTCTTTAACATTAGATACTAATAAGATAGATGAATGGCAAGGAGGAGATATTGTTATATTTAATAAACATATTGGTATTATATCTAATAATAGAAATAAGAAAGGTATTCCTTTTGTTATTCATCATTATAGTCCTTATCAGAAATATTATGAAGAAGATATATTAGAAAGTTATGGAAAGATTATTGGACATTTTAGAGTAAGTTAAAAAGAAGGTTACCCTTCTTTATTTTTTATATTTTCTTTGTAATTTCTTTACAAAATCTATATTATAACCATTACTTAATGTTGATTGTAAAATAGTTAAATGCCCATATTCTTCATATGATATTGGAAGTCCATATATTAATCTTTTATGTAAACTTAAATTATTTGAATCATATACTATTTTTTTAAATTCTTCTGGATTTATATTAAATTTACTCAAATTAAAATTATTTGCTGCTTCATATAATCTTTCTGATGAACTATTTACTATGTTTTTTTCAGGATCAAATAAATAATTAGATTGCATTTCCATAATTGTTAATGATCCATATATTGTTTTATCGTTATCACTTACAAATTCTATTGGTAATTGTTTTCTTTATAAAACTCATGAAATCCATTTATACTAATTAAATTATCTGATATGCGTACTAATTTTGTACCAATATCTTTTTTTCTTTTATTAACTAAATCCTGATCTTTTGCATGAGAAAATTCATGAAATATAGTTCTTAAATAATACCAATTCATAACATCTATTTTAGTTCCTTCAAAAAAATGCTCTATCTCACTAGATATTGACTCATATGTTGTATCTAAAAACTCTCTTAGTGTCTCACTATATACTTTAATAATTCCTTGCTTTTTTTCTGAATCCCAATAATATGATCCACCTGCTTCAGGCCAATTATCCATAACATTGCAATAACTTATTTCGTGTATACTTTGGCAATTGTTTATTTCTATAGGAATACTATAGATTTTTTTTTACTCACTTTCAGTTAACAATTTTCTTTCTTTATTTCTTTGATAAACAATTTTTAATATTCTATCCACCAAAACACTTCTAATATTAAGTTTATATTTATTCATAATAATTGCCAAGAAAAAAAAGAAGGCTTTTAGCCTTCTTTTAGATATCATTTCTTGCTAATATATTAGCAGGAGTCTTTCTAATGGTATTAAATACTGGTATTAAGCTTACTACTATATTAAATACATACATCAATATTATACATAATACTACTATATATGGATTAATCATGTAATTTTCTCCGATATACTTAATTGTTGATAATACTTTTAAGCAATATGACATAAATAAGATACCTGGTAAAGAAGCTATTGTAGTAATAGCAAAATACTCTCCAATAAACATCTTATATATATCTTTTTTCTTAACTCCTATCGCTCTATATATTCCTACTTCTTTTATTCTAGATAAGAATGATGAACGAGACATTAATATTATTTCTATCATAGATATAGCTAACATTACTAAGGCTACGATAACGGATGATTTTACTGACTCTTTTCTTTCTTTTAAGTATTTTGCTTTTCCTTCTTCATACATATCTTTTACTTCTATATTTTCAGATTCAATACTAGATATTACTTTATCTTTATCAGTAGGATATATAGTAATATTTTTAGAATTAGTAATTACTAAATAAGATAGTGTATTATTAGATACAAAGTAATAATCATAATTATATGGTGATGTATAATAACCTACTACTTTTAATTTATGATTATTTACTTTTACATTTATTTCTTTACCAATTTTATATTCATATTTATATTGTTCATTAATAATTACTTCATAATCATTATCTGGCATTCTACCACTTTTTAATGTGATTTTATCTTTATACATATTGACACTATAAATAGTGGAATTTTTTTCATTAAACTTATTAGCAAAGTTTATATTTAAAAATTCACTTTCATCTACATAGATACTAGAACTATCTATATCTACGATACCTACGATAGTATAGTTAAGTAATTTATCCATTAAAGTTAATTTCTTACCAATTAATTCTTTATAGTTATAAATACCTACCATTTTAAGTTCTGGACTGGAAACCATATTTTTATCATAAACTCTTTTATCAAGAACTACTTCATGATTATTTTCTGGCATTCTTCCATAGATAATATCTTCTTTATTAAGTAATTTTATACTAGATAAGAATCCTTTTATTTCTAAATAACCGTTTGCTGTTTGATAAAAGTCATTTGTTTCTACTTTGAATGATACAGTACTATTTCCTGGCATTATATAACTAATATCAGAAATATTTTTTATTTTATTATATTTATCTACTGATAATTTATTATCAGTAACTTGTAATGTATTTTTTCTTACTGTAACAAAGTCATCTTCTTTAACATTAGTTACTCCAAAATAATTACTAATAGAATATGTAACAAATAATCCTGATAAGAAGAATCCTATTAATAATATCTTTTTAAGTATAGTATAAGAGAATACTTTAGAAAATCCATATTTAATAATGGTAAAGATATTAAATATAGAACTATATTTTAATTTTAAATCTTTATTAATTATCTTATCATAATCAAACTTATATTGTTCAAAGATATCTTTATTAATCTTTTTATAATTATCATTTACTAATTCTACTGATGAATTATTATCTATTACTTCAATCTTTTCTTTATTATCACTTTCTATATAGATATTACCATTTTTAAATACTACTCTTAAATTAATTTTATCTTTATTATCAGAGTACATTTCTATATTAATATTATTATCATGATTAGTATTATAATACTTAAAGTCTTTTAAATATATTTTATTATCTATTCTATAGTCTAAGTCATCTACTTTATCATTAATATAATCTTTAATTACTTTACCATCCTGTACTTCAATAATTCTAGTAGCATAGAATTTAGCTAAATCTACTTCATGAGTAACTAATATAACTAATTTATCCTTGGATATTGATTTAATAATATTCATTACTTCTAAAGTATTCTTACTATCTAAGTTACCTGTTGGTTCATCTGCTAAAATAATATCAGGATTTTTAACTAAGGCTCTTGCTATTCCTACTCTTTGTCTTTCTCCTCCTGATAACATAGATGCTAGTCTATATCGATAACGATACATTCCTACTCTATCTAAGATATATTCTACTCTTTTTTTAATTTCTTTTTTATCTTTAATACCTATTAATTTTAGTGATATAGCTACATTATCAAAGACAGACATATTATCTAATAATTTATAATCTTGGAAGATATAACCAATATTTAAATTTCTTATTTTATCTACTCTATATGAACATCTTTTGGTAATCTTTTTACCATTAATAAATATAGCACCATTATTTACTTTATCTAATCCTCCGATGGCATTAAGTAGTGTTGTTTTTCCACATCCAGATGGTCCTAATAAAGCTATTAATCCTTTATCTTCTAATTCTAGAGTGGTATTATCTATAGCATGAACTTGATTTCTTTTATGTCTATTAAAATATTTATTTACACTAATTATTTTTATCATGCTATACCTCCTCGTTATAAGTATTCATTACTGTCTTTTGGAATACTTTTCTAGAATATCTACTTGATATAATATAAGACATTAATATTAAGATAAAATATAGAATAATATAATCTTTTAATTTCAAATAAGCTATTAAATCTAAGATATATTTACTATGAATAATATTATTTTTTATTAATAGTACTAATATTATCATAATAATGTAAGCTATTGAGGCATTTAATATTAGTTCTATATCTAATATTCTCTTTAACCAACTAGAGTTGGCTCCTAAAATTCTTAATGTTGTATAGTAAGTATTTCTAGATTTTAATATTAATTTAATAACAAAGTATGATATAAAGAATAATGCTATTACTAATCCAATAGTAGTTATTGTTTTTATAATCATAAATACTCTCATTATTTCTGCAGCATCATTATGTAATGTCTTTCTTATTTGTAATGTATTAAATCCCAAATCTTGTAATTCTTTTTCTAATGTATCAATATTTTCTTTATCTAGAGCAAATACACTACTTTGATAATTA
>JAEEGL010059227.1_pt1 | contig 11923 bp, 11 predicted proteins | sample 9134231 | NCBI WGS metagenome assembly JAEEGL01 (sample SAMN16246548, study PRJNA631951) | gut metagenome | biome: gut microbiome; feature: rumen; material: fiber-attached | host: Bos | place: Iran: Karaj | collected 2018-10 | reverse complement strand
TGCCGCTGCTGCTGCCGGAGCTGGTTTGTCGATCATCGGCCGGATGGATATCGGATCTCTCGCTGCATTTCTGCAGTACACACGTTCTTTCTCCATGCCGCTGACCCAGGTATCTCAGCTGTTCAATAGTTTTATCAGTGCGCTTGCGGGAGCTGAACGGATTTTTGCGTTGATTGATGAAGAGCCTGAAATCGATGAAGGCACGATTACCCTTGTTAACGTTCTGGAAAACCCAGACGGTTCTCTCCGGGAAGTCCAGGAAAAAACAGAACTCTGGGCCTGGAAAGTCCCAAAGGAGAACGGTTTTCAGTATGTCCGTCTCCTGGGGGATGTCCGTTTCCATGATGTTACATTCAGCTATGACGGGAAGAAAACCGTTCTTTCCGATATCAGCCTGTATGCAAAGCCCGGGCAAAAAATCGCCTTGGTCGGGAGTACCGGTGCAGGAAAAACTACAATCACAAACCTTCTGAATCGTTTTTATGATGTTCAGGAGGGAACTATCACCTATGATGGGATTGACATAAAACAGATCTGCAAAAATGACCTGCGCCATTCTCTGGCCATGGTCCTGCAGGATACGCATCTTTTCACTGGCACCGTCCGGGACAATATCCGGTATGGTAATCTGAATGCTACGGAAGAAGAGATCATCAACGCGGCCAAACTGGCTAACGCTCACTATTTCATTTCACATCTTCCTCAGGGATATGATACGGTTCTGACTGCAGACGGGTCTAATCTCTCGCAAGGGCAGAGACAGTTGCTTGCCATCGCGCGCGCTGCCGTAGCTGATCCGCCCGTTCTGATCCTTGATGAGGCAACAAGCTCAATTGATACCCGCACTGAGGCCTTGATTGAAAAAGGAATGGACCGTTTGATGCGTGGAAGGACCGTATTCGTGATCGCTCACCGGCTTTCAACTGTACGCAACTCCAATGCCATTCTGGTACTCGAACATGGAAAAATCATCGAACGCGGCGACCATGAGGAGCTTCTGGAGCAGAAGGGGAAATACTACCAGCTTTATATGGGCATGTTTGAGCTGAGTTAAATCCGGATCAGCTTCCTATTTGGATCATGTGAGAAACGCTATTCCGGGAATGAATCTATAAACCCGGACCGTATAAAGAAACGGCGGATATCCGCCGTTTCTTCATAGTCATATCGTCTGAGCCCAATCGGGTTATTCTGTTTTTACGTCCGATTTCTGTTCTTCATCAAATTCAAAAGCGGATACTGGCAGAACATGTCCCTGCTGCCGAGGATCCTTATTCTGAACCGGTGGAACGGAAGCTCCCCATTTGCGAAGCATAACAACGACTACGCCAATCGTCCCCAGGTTTACAAACGTCGTCAGATAATTGATGATATCCAGAGCTCTTGGCGTAAGAAAACTGAATACGCCGAGATTCATTCCCTCTTTCAGTACCCATTCATATCCGCTTTCATTCTCGACAACAGCATAGCAGTACCGTTTCATCAGCGCGGATCCAGAATTGAGGATCAGGAAAATACCAAGAACGATATAGCAGATTCTGAGAAGCTTCTTCAGCTTTTTTTCCATATCTTTTTTTGCATGATGCTGAAATAATCTTCCCTTTCCAACAATCCCTGCGATCAGGACATATACTCCTATCAGCCCCATGGCAAAATCAAACAAATTCACTGCTCTCCTCCTCCTTTATGCCTGCACTTTCTTCAGCTTGGGCCCATTTGCCGTGTCTTCGACTGTATATCCCATGCCTTTAAGCTGTTCGCGAATTTCATCTGCACGTGCATAGTTTTTTGATTTTCTGGCAGCCTGACGCTCTTCCAGAAGATCCAGCGCTTCCTGCGGGAACTCCTGCTCCTTTTTATGCTGGAGCAGGCCCAGGACACCGGTCAGTTCCTGAAATACTGTTCTGGCCTGCTGCACTGCAAGCTCGCCTCTCGGTTCGGTCACAAACGTGTTCAGGGCATGCGACAGCTCAAATAGGACTCCAAGAGCATCTGCGGTGTTCAGGTCATCGTCCATTGCAGCATTGAAGCGATCGCGGTACTCGGAAAGGGAAACAATGAACGCTTCATCCTCCGCAGTAGGTTCTTTCTGTATGGCTGCTTCATCCAGTCTCTCCGCAGTAGTTCTCAGGCGGGAAAGCGCGCTCTCTGCCTGCTGAATCAGTTCCCGGGAAAAATTGACCGGATTCCGATAGTGGACCCCCAGCATGAACATCCGAACGGCTTCAAGGTCAAACTCCTGCGCGATGTCCCGGACTGTAAAGAAATTACCAAGAGATTTGCTCATCTTCTGGTTATCGACATTAATATATCCGTTATGCATCCAGTAATGGGCAAATGGTTTCCCTGTTGCCGCTTCAGACTGTGCAATCTCATTTTCATGATGTGGGAAAATCAAGTCCTGGCCGCCGCCATGGATGTCAAAGGTTTCGCCAAGTATGCTCATGCTCATCGCCGAGCATTCAATGTGCCATCCCGGACGTCCCTTTCCCCATGGGGATTCCCAGCTTGGTTCCCCTGGCTTTTCTGCCTTCCAGAGTGCAAAATCCAGAGGATCCCGTTTCTCATCGCCCGGCTCAACACGCGCGCCATTCTCCAAGTCATCAATATTCTGCCCGGAAAGCTTTCCATATCCCGGAAAACTGCGTACGGAAAAATAGACATCCCCGGATGGAACCGCATAAGCGTGTCCCTGTTCGACCAGCCGCGTAACCAGTCTGATAATGTCTTCAATATGCTCTGTTGCTCTTGGATTGACAGTAGCTCTTTCGATTCCGAGCGCATCCGCATCATGATAGTATTCCCGGATAAAACGCTCTCCAAGCTCTTTAACGGTCGTACCCTCTTCATTGGCACGCCGGATCATCTTATCGTCTATATCGGTAAAATTCTGGACAAAAGTAACCTGATATCCACGATATTCCAAATACCTGCGCAACGTATCGAACACGATAAATGGGCGCGCGTTTCCGATATGAAAGAAATTGTAGACGGTCGGTCCGCAGGCATACATGGAGATTTTTCCGGGAACAATCGGAACCAGCTCCTCTTTTTTCCTGCTCATCGTGTTATATATCTGCATTTTTTACCTCCTGTTCAGACCGCTCCTGCAAAGTCTGGTTGCTGTTTTCCAATTTGGCGATTCGTTCAGAAAGCAGGCGAATCTGTTCCTGCACCGGGTCTGGCAGATCCATCTGGTCCAGATCAACACCGCCCTCGCCTTCCCGGTCAATCTCCTCCAGCCTTTTACCGTACATCCTTACAATATGCCCCGGAACTCCGACTACAGTAGCGTAATCAGGCACATCGGTCAAAACGACCGCACCGGCTCCGATTTTAACATGATTCCCAATTTTCACCGGGCCAAGCACAGAAGACCCAGCCGAAATTGTAACGTGGTTACCTATCGTCGGATGCCGCTTCCCGACATCTTTTCCGGTTCCTCCAAGGGTCGCGCCCTGGTAAATCGTCACATCGTCACCAATTTCAGTCGTCTCTCCAATCACAACGCCCTGTGCATGATCGATAAAAAGACGTTCCCCGATTTTGGCAGCCGGATGAATGTCTACTCCTGTGAGAAACCTGCTCCAGGCAGCGATCAGGCGGGCGAGGCGTTTCCATCCATGGGTATGAAGAAAATAGGCCCTGCGGTGCATCCGTACCGCCTTGAAGCCCGGATAACAGAAAAATACCTCCCATCTAGAATCCGCTGCCGGATCCCGGTCAAGGACACACTGGATATCGCCTCTAAGGGTATCAAACATTTTTGGCTCTGCTCCTGATACAACAATCGTATCTGATATATGATAAGCGTTTCTGGAAAAGATGACAAGAATTTACCTGAATTTGAAACCGCATCAAAGATTCGGTTCTCCATGCTTCCTGATGTCCCCCATACAAACTCCGTGCTGCTTGATAAGACTCCATTCCAGATCCGGAAGATACCGGCACGCTTTTCTTGTGCCGGCGGGTCCCGTCCATTTTTTACTAAAAACACAGCGGGTTCAGGTATGAACACTCCTGTCCCTTCAATACCGTCAGCCGCCCTGTTTTCTTTTCTGTCCAGAAAAAAAGCGCCCGAAGCGATGCCCGAGCGCTGAAAAGGGAATCCAGTTTACAGATCGATATCTTCCGAATTGGTAATTCTGAAAAAGATCATTAAGGAGGCCACCATGGTCACAGTCAAGATCGTTGAGAGAGCAGCCGCAGTACCGTATCCTCCCCGGCTGATCTCCTGGAAAACCGTAACCGTCATGGTCTGTGTCTTTCCTGTATACAGCATGAGGGTCGATGACAGTTCATTCAAGGTTGTGATCCAGCTTAGGATTGCCCCGGATACAACCCCCGGTACCATGACCGGAAGCGTGACCTTAAAGAAAGTGGACATGGATCCGTAGCCAAGGCTGGCAGAAGCCTCATCAATACTCGGGCTGATCTGGCGCAGAATCGCCGCGCTGGAACGAACTGTATACGGCATACGCCGAATCACATATGAAATGATGATGATTGCTGCCGTTCCGCTCAGTACGATCGGCGGGCTGTTATAAGTCATCAGGAGCAGCAGGCCGAATATGGTCCCGGGAATAACATAAGGGAACATGATGAACACATCCAGAACCTTCGCCAGGGCATTGCTTTTTCTCACCGTAAAGTATGCAAAGAGCGTCCCGAGGATGACCATTATGATGATCGCAATGATGCCGAATTCAAATGTATTCAGAATTGACTTGAGGGATTTGCTGAATACATTTACATAGTTCATAAAGCTATAGCCTTCCGCCCACATCGTTCCCTTCGTATTCCGGAAGGAAATGAAAATGATGTAAAACTGCGGCAGGGTGGCCAGAATCGCAATTGCGTAAACATAGAAATGGGCAAAGAAATTAGCTGCACCATGCAATTGCTTCGGTTTCGGGGGGTTCAGCATGCTCATGGTATAGTTTTTTCTGCTTGTAATGTATTTCTGAAGCAGAAAAACGGCAGCAGCCACAAATATCATGATTATGGCAGCAGTGGATGCGAAGAAGGCGTTTGATCCCGTTTCACTGACCCATTCCTGGTAGACAATGACCGGCATCGTCATATATCCTTCCCCGATAATCCTCGGAGTTCCATAGTCGGCAAAAGCCCTGAGGAAGACAATGGTGCATCCCGCAAGAATTGTCGGTAAAATCAGCGGAAGGCTGACCTTCAGGATTCGTTTGATGCCATGATCCCCCAGGCTTTCCGCCGCCTCATTCAGGGATTCGTCCACCTTTTTCAGGGCGCCTTTTGTATACATATAGATATAGGGAAACAGTTTCAGCACAAAGACTAAAAGGATCCCCCCGAACCCATAGATGCTCGGGATTTTCAAGCCGATCTGCTCAAGGAGTTTCGTAATATCTCCGCTCCGGCCAAACATCAGGATCCAAGAATAAGCTCCGAGGAACGGCGGGGAAAGCATGGATATTACTACCAGAATATTGATCAGCTTCGCTCCGCGGATTTTGAACATGGTCATGATATACGCCAGAGGAACTCCGATCAGCGTGACAAGCAGAGTCGCGCATAACACAACTTTTATACTGTTTGTCAGAGCGCGCGTATAGTACGGCCGTGAAAAGAACTTCACAAAATTGTCCAGGGAAAAGAGTTTTTCCGGATCACCGGTCTGCAGGGAATAAAACAGCATCCTGGCGACCGGAATAATCAGGAACATCCCAAAGAAGACGAGCGAAAGCAGGCCGACAAATGTCCAGAAATCAAACCGGATTCCTTTTTTAAACATTGCTCAGCACCCCTTCCAGAAGGGTCGTCTCGCTTTCCGGATGGAACAGATTGATCCTGCGCGTGTTGACATTTAACCATATTGTCTCACCCGGCTCATGGATCCGTTCAGCACTGCTGGTATCCGCAGTCACCTCAATATTGGTCCCAGTATTGCAATCCACAACATACTGGATATACTTCCCGAGGAATCTCTTAATCTTTACCGTAGCTTTCATCCCTTTTCCTTCTTCGGTAAAGAGGAACTCCTCAGGACGGACATATACAAGCACAGGCGCGCCTTCTTCCAGCTTTACCAGCCCCGGGACCGATATGACAAGTCCTGTCTCCATACGGATAACCGTTTCGGAAGCATTCTGGCTTTCCACCGTACCGTGGAAGCGGTTGCTGTGTCCGATAAAATCAGCAACAAAAGTGTTGTACGGGCGGGAATAAATCCGCTCAGGAATATCAATCTGCTGAATATCGCCCCGGTTCATGACGGCAATCCGGTCAGAAATCGCCAGGGCTTCTTCCTGATCATGTGTAACATAGACCGTCGTAATTCCAATCTGCTTCTGAACTTCCCGGATCGCCTCCCTCATTTCTATGCGAAGCTTTGCGTCCAGGTTGCTCAGCGGTTCATCCATCAGAAGCACCTGCGGCTGCACAACAATGGCGCGGGCCAGAGCTACACGCTGCTGCTGTCCGCCTGACAGCTTGTCCGGATAGCGGTCTTTGAACTGAGAAATCTGAACCGTTTCCATGATTTCGGAAACCCGCTTTTCAATTTCTGCCTTTGGAAGCTTCCGGTTTTTCAGGCCATATTCAATATTGCGGTAGACCGTCATGTTCGGAAAGATGGCATAATTCTGGAATACCATGCCGAAATTTCTCTTATGCACCGGAATGTTGTTGATGACCTGCTTATCAAATGCAATCGTTCCATGTTCTACGGTGTTGAAACCTGCGATCATTCTAAGAAGTGTAGTCTTGCCGCATCCGGATGGCCCAAGCAGGGTAAAGAGCTCACCGCTCTCAATGTTGGCGGTCAGGTCCCGAATGACGACATTGTCCTCATACTTCTTCATTACATTGTTGATATGGATGGAAACAGCCATGTTTTCTCTCCCGTCTTGTCAAATATAATGGGAAGGCATCCGCCGCAACAATTGCGGCGGATGCCAATGGTTTCTTCTGGCAGAATAATCAGCCGATCGAGGTCAGGATATCCTGGAACGTGGCCTTCAGTTCAGACGACTTGACATCCGGATAAGGCAGCTGGACCAGGTCCGCCGTTGCAATTCTTCCTTCCGTTGTCATCGGAACATCTCCCCTGACCGGGCGGACGTTGATTTCGGATTCCATGGCGCTCTGGCAGTCATGGGAAACAACAAAGTCAATGAAGAGCTTTGCATTCTTTGCATTTGCACCGCCGCGGATCTTTGCAATGTTGGAAGTACGGAGAGTGATGCCCTCTTTTGCGTAAACCGGATATACATCCGCTCCATCCTTCATATAGGAAATAACCTTATCTTCATTGCAGAGCCCGACCGGATATTCTCCGCCGACTACATTCTTATATGCAGCAGAGGAGCCGGAAGCAAATTTTCCGTCAAGGTTCGCAACGAACTTCTTAACGAATTCCCAGCCATCTTCAATATTGCCGGTTCCGTTCATGGCAGCAAGCATATTGACGATTACTTCAAGCGCAGAGCTGGAATCTGCAGGGCTTGCAAAGGAGATCTGCCCCTTGAGGCGCTCGTCCGTCAGGGACTCCCATCCGGTAATCTCCATGCCGATCTTATCCATCAGCGTTTTGTTGACAATAATCGCGTTCACATTGATATAGCAGGGCGTATAGAGATGATCTTCCGGAACAAATTCAGGGAAGAGGTTGTCAACTTCCGTGCTGGTATACGGTTCAAGCTGGGCTTCAATTCCGCGGTAGGTTGTATTGCCGCCGCCCATCATGACATCCCCGTACGGGGCGTCTTTTTCAGCTGTGATACGGCTGGCAAGCTCTCCGGATCCGCCGCTTACGATCTCTACGTCAATGTCCGGATACTTCTCATTGAATTTGCCAACGATCAGTTCATACTCGGATGCGCCGGCAGAAGTATAAAGAACCAGCTTTTTGGTATCAGGTTCTTCTGCTTCCCCAGCAGGTGCAGCAGCGTCTGCAGCTGCAGCCGGTGCTGCCGGTTCGGTCGTGCAGGCGACCAGCCCAAGCACCATGGCAAAAGCCAACAGCAGAGCAATCAGTTTCTTCATTGTATTCTTCCTCCTGTTTTTTTGTTTTGAGTTACAGATCCGCTAGGGATCTGAAGTCAACGTTTCCACGGAGGCAGGACCGGCAGGCAGGCATCAAAGCGTTCGATGCAGGCCGCCTCATCCTGCTGCTGATAAGTTCCCTCAAGGAAATGGTCCAGATAGGTTTCTGTAAACTCCTTCCAGGATGCCATCTCCTCCCCGGGCCGGATCGGATAAAATGCAATCTTGTTGGAATGAGCCGCATCCAAATCCCCCGGAGCATCCCCGATCATCAGCATCGCGTCCGCATCGTAGTACTTCGTCAGGGCATGGATGCATTCTTTCTTGGTCCCATCTTCCTGCGCGCACAGCTGGTGCACATACTGTATCAGATCATGTTCCTGCCACTCCCGTTCCAATGCTTCTCTCGGTGTCGCAGAAACAATCGCAATGTCACATTTCGGGGAGAGGCGGATCAGGCTCTCCCGAACGCCCGGAAACGGCGGAATCCCGTACACCATCTCTGCAGCCCGCCGGTTCATTTCCAAAGACCAGTCAACTGCACGGAAAAGCACAGGGTCATTCTGCTCTTCAGCCGCTTTTTTCAGGTTTTCGTTGTTCATCCGCTGCGTGGTTGCCACCCACTTGCGGAAAGAAGAAATATCCGGGAGTGTAAATCCCGACTGCTTTACTTCCTCCCGTTCCGAAAGCAGATCGAATACCAGGCATAACTCAAGGAAACGGGAAAAGCCGCGCGTCTTGGAATAGAGGTTGCCGAAATCCCATGCCTCGCGGACATATTTCGAAATAGGCTGAAGATTCCATGCATGGACCGTTGCCGGGCAAAAGCATTCCTTGTGCTTTATCTCCATGGTGTCAAAGGCGCATCCATCCGAATCGATACATACCAGTTTCCGTTTTGCCGGCTTATAATCTGAGAACAATTCTTTTGCCATCCCGATCTTCCTCAATTCAGCAAAAACCTTGTGATTGCTTCAGCAACCCCATTTTCATAATATGGGGTCGTCACATAGTCTGCCACAGCCTTGACAGAATCAGGTGCATTGCCCATTGCCACTCCGATTCCTGCCAGTTCAATCATTCTTTTGTCAAGAAGACTGTCACCCAGGCTCATGACGTTTTCAAATCCATACCCGAGTCGCTTGAAAAGGGCGTCCATCGCATCTGCCCGTTTTTGGCGTTTGGGGAAAAACTGGATATCCGTCCCGGCGCCTTCCGTAATGGACGCGAAGCCTGTCGCTTCCAGTGCATCCAGAATTCCTTTCTGCTTTTCCTTGGGCACTCCATAAATATTGACTTTTTCAATACCTATCCTGTTTTGAAGGAAAAACTCCGAAGGCCGGGCAATCGGAATCTGGCGGCCTAAATCCATGAACCATACATGATGCGGAGGAACCGCGTACCGATACAGTTCCCTGCAGATCGATTCCTCCATATATATTTTCCCTTCCGCAGAAATCTCAGAATAGATGTTTTGTTCTTCAAATATTCTGCAGAGCTCTGACGATTCCTCAGGGGTGAAAAGGCTGGAATAAATCACTTCTCCGGTAAGGCGGTCCACCACTCTGCCCCCGTTTGCAGTGACCCAGTAATGAATCCTTTTTTCCGCTTCAATCTGCGGCGGAAACATATCCTCGCAGCGTCCCGTACAGGGAATGATCTCAATCCCCCGCTCCATCGCCTCTTCCAAAGCATGCATATTGCAAAAAGAAAGATATACTTGATCTCTCTGCAAGGAAGTTCCATCAAAATCGAGCAAGATTCCACGGATATTCATATGTACCTCACATTGATTGATAGGTCTCATCAGAAAAATGGAAATAGCAAATCCTATAAGGATTGTATCTTTTTCTTAATTATTCTACTCATGGCCATCCTGCTCAGTCAATCCTCATTTTGTCCTGTCACGGCCTGTCAGCGATTCTGCCGCAATCAATAATCTCCCCTGTTTGACCAGAATCATCCAAATCCTGTCTCTTTCATCTTTCGTTTTTCGATGTTTTCATCGAAACAGCATGTAGTATAATAGAAAATGAAAGGAGGCGATCATTTTGGCCGCTATCTTCGGTCCATCCGCTGGGATGGTTCTCGTGTTCTTGCTTGCAGGACTGGTTCTTTTGATTGTTGAGCTGTTCATCCCTGGTTTCGGAATCAGCGGAATTCTTGGCATTTTGCTTTTAGCAGCTGCAGACATTACGCTTTTTGCTACCGGCTATACGCAAGCAGCAATCACGGTTCTGGCGATCGAGCTTCTGATCATTGTGCTGGCTTTGATTCTTTTCATCCGTTCAATGAACAAAGGACGCCTCAGCCGTTCTTTTCTGGTCCTGAATGAAAAAATCAAGTCAAGTTCTGACCCTAAGCTGGATAAGCAGACGGAATCCCTGCTCGGTAAAAACGGAACAGCGCTGACGCAGCTGCGCCCTTCTGGAATCGCTGAAATTGAAGGGAAGCGATACGATGTGATTACAGACGCAACCTTCCTCGAGAAGGGAACCGCCCTGACCGTTGTAGAAGCAAAGGGAATGCACATCCTTGTGCGGAAAGCAGAGGATCCTGTTGAAGTACTGTAGGAAATGCGGCGTTCTATACTCCGATCTGCTGGATGCCTGTCCAAAGTGCGGCTGCATGCCAGGTTCTGAAGAAAGCTCTAATTCTTCCGCACCTGAAGCGCAGAAGAGTACGGTCCGGAAGCAGTGGATCGCCATTATCATTGGAATTCCAGCATTGATCCTGCTTCTGTACGGCGCCGGATATCTTTTAAAATCCGTTTTCTTTCACTGATACCATTAATTAATTTGGAGGTACTGTTATCATGTCTTTTACGGCTCCTATTATTCTCGCACTTCTCGTTGTTTTCCTGATCCTGTTCTTTACATTTGTTCCGCTCGGTCTGTGGATCAGCGCACGTGCATCCGGCATTCGGATCACGATTCTTCAGCTGATCGGAATGCGGGTCCGCAAAGTGATCCCCAGCCGTATTGTCAATCCCCTGATCAAAGCCACCAAGGCAGGGCTCGATGTATCGATTAACAAGCTGGAGGCACATTACCTGGCCGGAGGAAATGTCGACCGTGTCATTAATGCCCTGATTGCCGCGCAGCGGGCAGGAATTCCCCTTGAATTTGAACAGAGCTGTGCCATTGACCTTGCCGGACGTGACGTACTGAATGCCGTTCAGATGAGCGTCAATCCGAAAGTAATTGAAACTCCTGTTATTGCCGCCGTTGCAATGGATGGAATTGAACTTCGTGCCAAAGCCCGTGTCACGGTTCGTGCAAATATTGACCGTCTTGTCGGAGGCGCAGGAGAAGAAACCATCATTGCCAGAATCGGTGAAGGTATCGTAACAACGGTAGGCTCTGCTGCAAGTCACAAGGAAGTCCTTGAGAACCCGGACAAAATCTCCCGCACGGTTCTGGATAAAGGTCTGGATGCCGGAACCGCCTTTGAAATTCTTTCCATAGACATTGCAGATGTTGATGTTGGGCGTAACGTCGGCGCACAGCTGCAGATTGACCAGGCCGAAGCGGATAAGCGGATTGCTCAAGCAAAAGCCGAGGAGCGCCGTGCTATGGCTGTTGCTCAGGAGCAGGAAAACAAAGCTGCTGTCCAGGGAATGCGCGCAAAAGTTATCGAAGCGGAAGCGGAAGTTCCCAAAGCCCTTGCTTATGCCTTCCGGGAAGGAAGGATCGGTGCCCTTGATTATTACAACATGCAGAACATCATTGCGGACACCGACATGCGCAAGAACATTGCACAGGGGACCCAGAATCCTGCGGATGGTCACAACGCGTAATAATTTCAGGAGAGGAGCCTTATATCCATGGGCCGCATATTCTTTTTGATCGCCCTGTTTTATATCATCTCCAGAGCGACTTCAAAAAAGAAGAATAAAAAG
>JAEEGL017284685.1_pt1 | contig 11924 bp, 7 predicted proteins | sample 9134231 | NCBI WGS metagenome assembly JAEEGL01 (sample SAMN16246548, study PRJNA631951) | gut metagenome | biome: gut microbiome; feature: rumen; material: fiber-attached | host: Bos | place: Iran: Karaj | collected 2018-10 | reverse complement strand
GCCCCCTCCGATGCATTCGCCTCCTGTTGGCTCTGCTCACCAACGAAGGAATCTTCTGTGCAGCTCGCCATCGCTGTGAGAGCGATTGCTGCGAATAATAGTTTCTTTTTCATAATCTTTATTTCTTTAAGTTATTATTAATTATTCATTCTTGATTTCCTCCCACTCTTCGATAGTGCCGGTCTTGCTGGAGAAGCTGGCTCCGATCATATATACGGGGCGAGTATCGGCTTCGTAGGCCTTGGCATAGCCGCGGTCGCGTATCTGTTGCAGGGCCTCGGCCGCGGTGCCGTCGAGCTTGAACTCGAAGATGTAGACGTACTTGGGCGTCTCCACAATGCAGTCGGCACGGCCCTCGCTGAGCTGCTTCTCCGTATAGACGGTGTAGCAGCTGATGAGGCGCATCAGCAGGTAGAACGTATAGTGGAAGTACAGCTCCCTATCCTTCTGGTCCTTCTTAGGCCGCATGCTATAGGGCGTCTCGGCCAGGAAGGCGGTGAAGAGTTTCCTTACGAGCTCCAGGTCGCCGTCACGCATGGCACGGACAATCTTCTGCATCCATGAGGCGGCTTGTCCATTCAGTTGCAGATAGTCGTTTGCCAAGAGGGTGATGACACCTTGCCTTACCTCATTGTTAGGGAAGTCGAGCTGATACATCTCAAATTCGGGGTCGTAGCCCTTGACGGTGAGGTAGCCTGCCTGGAAAATCATGGGCATTGGCTTGGCGACGTCAGCCTTGTAGTTAAGGAATTCGTCGATCGTATGCTCACCGTTAGTGTATGTCATAATGTCTTCCTGGCTATGTCCGAGCAGGCGTACCAGATAGGTTGGCGTGCCGGAAGTGAACCAGTAGTCCTTCATGCTAAGCTTCGAGAAGGTGTTGAGGATGCTGAAGGGGTTATATACGTCTATCAGTCTTTCGCTGAAGTGGTAGCCGTCGTAGCGCTTCTTCAGCAGTTCCTTCGTCTCTTCCTCGCTCTTTCCCAAGGTGGCAGCCAGTTCGGCAATGCTTTCGGCAAAGACAATGTCCAACTCCTTTTCGGTGATGCCGAGCAGGGTATCATAGCGGTTGTCTATGGAGATGTCATCTGGTTGATTGAAGCCGCTGAACATCGACATCTGCGAGAATTTTGTGATGCCTGTGAGCAGGACAAAGCGCAGGTGGTCGTCGGTGGCCTTGAAGATGGAGAAGAAGGCTTTCAGCAGTTCGCGGTTGTTGATGAGCTGCTGTTCATCATCGGGATGATCTGTGTCCAAGAGGTCGAGCAACGGCTTGTCATACTCGTCGATGAGCACGACGACCTGTTGACCGGTAGCTTCGTGAAGACGTGGGATGAGCGTTCGGAAACGCAATGTGATGTCTTCTGTCTCGAAGCATGGTAGATGATATTTGGCCTCTGTTTCCCGTATCACCTGATTAAGATAGTCTCTTAAGCTGTTCGGGATGTTCTTGTTGATGCCGTTGAAATCGAAGCTAATTACCGGATACTGAGTCCATTCCGTTTCTAACTCCATCATCTTCAGACCCTCGAACAGATCCTTGCGACCCTCGAAGTACGCTTTCAGGGTGCTTACCAATAGGCTCTTACCGAAGCGGCGTGGGCGGGCGAGGAAGTATATGTGTCCCTGGGCCAACTTATATACCAAGTCGGTCTTGTCCACATAGACGTAGCCGTCACGTCGTATGGTTTCAAAGCTCTGTATACCTATCGGATATTTCATTCCTTTTTATTTATTCTCTCTTATCGCTTCTGAGGCCCGGCCTCTTTGTGCGCGTACATTATATTATATTCACTTCTTCCGTTTAATCTTATGCTTCAACTTCAGAATACCGCTGCTGTGCTTACCACCTTTTTGAGAGCGGAGACAGGGAATCCCACCTTATGAAGGACCTCCTCGAACCTAGAGCGTTCTTTGTAAGGAATGGTCAGTTCGTAGGTCATCATCTCCTCTGCACCATCTACGGGGATGGGTTCAAACGCATAATACGACTCACTCTCTGGCAAGTAATCTTCAGGCAAAGCAGATGGCTGAATCAGTTTTATGTCGTGGTAGCAAATGTCGTTGTTCACGTCAACAGAGTAGAGATACCCGTCGTTAGGATTCTCAATAAGTTCACGCAACGTGATAACATTCCCAATGTATTTCTGCAGATTAGCCAAACTGACACGCAACACCAACCAACGGTTGTCACTGTCGTCTCTATCCACCCAATAGAACAGGTAGTCATCGCCCTTACTGCTGACATAGTGTGACAGCAGGGGACCTTCGAAGTAAATCAGATCTGCAACCTTTTTGAATTGGCTGAAGTCATATTCTATGTTATATCCTTCAATTATTTTCATCTTGCTTGTCCTCCACCAGTTTCTTTGTTATTTGAAAAGTTTGGTTCAAATCGCAGCACTCGTATTCGTAGAAATCGAAGTGACCATTGCTGGCAACACTTGTCATTAGTCCATCATCATTCGTCAGGCATCCTTCGGATAAGGAATCACCTATCGTGTTCTGTACATTCTTGAAAGCCTTGCAAAGATTTCTGTAGAACGTTTCTGCTCTTTCTGCTTCTGTAAAACACGACAAAGAGAGTAACGACATATTTGTTTTCCCCTTGCCCATGTCTTGCAACATACGTTTGGGATTGCTCATATACTGCGGTATATGATTAGGATGACCTTCTGCAGAGAAAGCAAAACGGCAAGCCTGCTGATTGTTTGGCATAAACAATTCAGGTAGCTGACAGCCTTCTGCCAACAGCTTATCAATTGGTTCTTGATATTTAAACCTGCCGCTCTTCGTGTCGTTAGACATTTCCATATCTATCTTCTTTTTATTCTCTGTTATAGCGCGAGGCCCGGCCTCTTTATACGCGTACATTATTTATTATTATATCACTCTGACCATCCTGACTCCCTCTTTAATTCCCTTTTATGATGGAAACCTTCGTAGGGGGGTGTCAGTAAGTTAAAGAGCGAAGTCCGGCATTATCGCACGAACTCTTGTTTTTTCTTGTAGCCCGCCGGGGAGTCGAACCCCGCGCGGGCTTGCTCGCTTTGCTCTGCAAAGAGCCTTACTCAGCTTTGTAACTGGGTGGGGAGTCGCGCTCGAGCTTGCTCGCTTCGCTCTGCGAAGACCCCCACTCAGCTTATAGAGAGATTAGTTAACTACCTTGATGACCTTCACAGCGTATACACCCTTGTTCTGGTTGTAAACATCGAAGTAGAAATGACCTGCAGTGTATGAAGTAGCAGGATTAGTAGAAACGGTAGCCCCCACAAGACCTATTACACTTTCACCAACCTTAGTCTGCTTGAATGTGTAAGACACAAATGCACCCGTTTCGTCAACGTTCTTGACGAAGTAAACCTTGCCACCTTCAGCTGTTGTTTGAGAATCACCAGCAGCAATAGGAGTCTCCGTACCAGTAAGTGCAACCTCATAGTAAGCGTAGTCTGAGGATGAAGCATTAACTACATTGTAAATCTTCTCATCAGATGTAGGAGGTGTAGAAACATATACATAAGCGAATGTGCCTGTAAGGTTTGCAAGATCAATCTCAGCAAGATCACCTGCAGTAAAACCTGTGATTGGCTGATTGTCAACACCATTAACGATAGATGTTGCAGTATTGTTAATCACCTTACCTGAACCTTGAGTTTGAGCCGTAAGAGTGATACCATTGCGACCAACAGGGCTTTCAGCATTATAAGCATTTGTACGGTTCTGGAGAGCATCCATTACAGTAGCCTCAGAAATGGTTGTACCAGTTGTCTCAACCTGGAAGAAGAGTGAATTACTTGAACTCAGACCTGTTACAGGGGTGCCACCGTTCATAACCTTAACATACAACTTTGCTCCATCATTATCATACTCGTCAGGTACAGTGAATGCTCCATTGGTTCCCGTATTATGATTCTGCTGATATGTTGTGATACTTGGAGTAGCGACAGTGGTAACAGTTGTCTGCTCTGCATTTGCATCTACGAAACTTGTCACAACAGCATCGAAGGTGATGGGGTGCAAGCCTTCTGCTTTTGTTCCGGTATTTTCTGTCCAACCGTTGGTGTTGTCGCTAATCTTGAAGATGTAGGTATAAGCGTAGTTAGGCAGCCACTTGGTATATGTAGCTGGGACTACAGCCTTTGCGCCATAAATCTTGATTTCCTCAGCGGAACCGTCTGTTGAAACGAGCGTATAGTTAACGCGCAGAGTCAGAACTTTGCCGTTCGTATTAGGAATAACTGCCTGATAGTAGTCGTTAGCTGCATCACCTGCGAATGTAGCGTCTGGAAGAGTTGTTCCGAGGGTGGCAGCAGACATAGTACCGAAAGTCTGCGTAGCAGATGTTGTAGAACCAGGAGATACCGATACACTTGCTTTGTTGTAATCTACAGCAGAAGAATTGCCACTACCAATACGAGGGTACATAACAGTTACAGTACCACTCTGAGGGAGCTCATTACCTGAACCGGTCGCCGTATAGAGGGTTGCCGGATTAGTAGTAATAGTAGCGGTAAGAGCCGTAGTTTCATCTTGGTAGAACTCGACATCCTTTACAGAATAACCAGGAACAGTCTCATAAAAAGCAACGCGAACCTTAGCAGCCATGTTTCTGAATGTAAGGGTTACAGGCTGGCCATAACTTGCATTTAATACCTTAGTGATATCTGTATAATAGCACTGCTTGAGGTCATTAGCATTTAAAGCAGTCATAGAGAAACCGTTTGTTTTAAGAGTAGTTCCAGTGTTGATACGTGTAACCTGAACCTTGCCGCTTTCAGCAGCAGTTGTAATAGCTTCACAAGTACCTGTTGACCATGCGATGAAGTCATACTGAGTAGTACTATAGTCCCAGTATTTTACAGATTGAGCCGTAACCTGATTAGTGCCTGAGGGGTGAAGAGCAGTCCAAGTAGCACCGGTCAAACGATTTGAGATGCCGTTCTGCAAACCAACATATTCCCAGTTACGGGTGTTAGACTCTGTTGTGCCAGCGGTATTGGCTGTATAACCAACGAGGTAGTTGTCGAACACTACGGTAGAAGAGGGAGCGTCTGTAGCTTCTGTACCCTTAGTTCCTTCAACTACGAACATACCGCCGAGCTTTTCGGCAGCAGTAGCGCCTACTAATTCACCTGCACGGGTGGTGTTCTGAACATTGAGGCCGAACTGAATTTCGTCAGCGGCATTCTCTTGTTGTGTCGTCGGGCTGTTGTCGCCGATGAACTCATTGTCTGAGCAGCTGGCAAGTGCTACGATTGCCACGGCTGCGAAGAATAATTTCTTTTTCATAATTCTATAGCTTTAATTGTTAATTAATAATTCTTTTGTTATTGTACTTTGATAACCTTTGCGTAGTAGACACCGTCGTTCTTGGTGAATTTGTCGAAGTAGGTCATGCCAGCGACGGCAACATCGGTGCTGGTGCATTTCACCTTAGTTGCTTCGTTGATGACATAGAGACCGGTGGTCTGCTGAGGCAAGATCACGCAGTATTTGCCATTTGCGTCGTAGTAGGCTTGACCATCCTGAGGCTTGGTCTCAGTCTTGAGAGTCGTTTTATTAGCATCCTTATAGAGGGTGGTACTTGCGAAGCTTTCGTAACTGATATTGGTAGCTGCCTGATAGCTCAAGCCGTAGTTGGTCGTATAATAATAGGTGGTACCCGTAACGGCATAGCCGCTGGCGATGGTGTTGCCAGCATTGTCAAGATAGAGGTTGCTGACGCTCTGTCCGAGGAAGGCGCTGATAGATGCTGCAGAGGCATTGTTGTTGCTGAAGTAGGTGACGCCCTTCTGCACATCACTACCAGTTGGGGCAGCGACCAGTGCGAAACGGTAGAGACCATTCACAGAGGCACCGGCAGCCTTGGTGACAGGCTGGTACATATCCGTATTGTTGGCAGGATTTGCCTGTTGCTTGGTGTAGACAAAAGCGTAGGTTCTAACAGTCTCAGGACTGGCAGGTGCGGTCGGGGTGAACTTGGCGGCCTTCTTCTCGGTTCCCTCAGCTGGAATCTCGATGGCGTTGCCGTCAACACCATAATTCACGGTGTTGGTCAGCGTCAAGGTCTGTGTGGTCAGCACCACTCCGTTACGGCCCTTGATGGTGCCTGATGCATTATCGTCGTCCTGCATCTGGAGGGCATCGACGACCTCAGCCTCGGTCTTGCCGTTGGGGATGGTATAGAGGGCAACCTTGCCGGTCAAGTCCTGAAGGGCGCCGCTGGCCAGGACGGATGTGGGTGTGCCGTCGTTAACGGTGACGTAGATGTCGCCGGTTGAAGCTAAGTACTCATCGTTGTTCACAACAGTAGAGCCTTTCTGATAGGTGGTGATGCTCGGCGTGGAGACGAGGGTAATGGTCTCCTGTGTCTTGTCATTGTCCTCAGCATTCACAACCACTGCGTCGAAGGTGATGGGGTAGAGACCAGCGGGGTCGCTGTTAACGGTAGTGTCATCGGGTTTTGTGGGGTCGTACTTACCCGTATGGCCGTTGGTCTTGTCGCTGATCTTAAATAAATAGGTATAGGCGAAGCCCGACTTCCACTGGGTGTAGATGCTGGGCACCTGGGCCGTGGCTCCTCTCACCTGAATGGTCTCACCTGTTCCATCGATTGACTCCAGGATGTAGTCTACGCGGAGGTTCAGGTTTGTGCCGCTCTCGTTGGGCAGGTACTGCGTGTAGTAGTTGCCCTCGGCCTCACCGGCCATCGAAGCGGTGTTCGACGAACGTCCGAGGAACACCTTGCCTGGTGTCTTCTCGCCGTCCTCGGCAATGGTGTAGTCCAGATTGCCAAACACGACATTCGTCTCCTGGTCGCCAATGCCTTCGAAATAAACGTGGGCCTGGTTGTTGTCCTCATTGCCCTGAGTGTCAACGGTGGGGTAGTAGATGGTGTATTTACCCTTTGTGTAGATCTGGTTCGCAGTCGTGGTGAACAAACGCGGCGTGAAAGGGTCGGTAGACAGCACGTTGGGCAGGTCTGTATTGGCTGCGTGATAGAACTTCACGTCCCTGACGGAGTAGCCGGGGATGGTCTCATAGATACCGATGCGCACCTTGGAACCGAGGCTGCGGAACTTGATGGTGACGGGGTCGGAGCCGTACTGAGCCTTCTTGACTGTCACCATGTCTGCTATGTAGCAGTCGTTCAGGTCTTTGGCAAGACCCTGCATGGTGAAAGCGTGGGCCGTCTCTTTAGGTCCAACAGCTGTGTTAGGTGTGATGGCTGATACCAGCACCTCACCTTCATCAGGAGTACCTTCGTAGATGGCCGTCTTGGGACCGGTAGACCAGGCAATGAAGTCGTACTGGGGCTTGGTGTAGTCCCAGTATTTGGTCGACTGGCGGGTGATGCCGTTGTCGATGGCATGCTTGATGCGGTCTTGGCCAACGTATTCCCAGTTGTGGGTGTTCGACTCGGTAGTATAGGCACTGTTCTCGTAGTATTTTACAACATAGTTGTCGAAGACAATGCTTCCCACGGTTTTGCTCTCGCTGCCTTTATAGCCACTGACCACAAACTTGTAGTCAAGATATTTGGCAGCTTCCGCACCGGTAAACTCGGCACGGGTGGTTCCTCTGGATAAAGATCCAAACATAATAGGAATTTCCTGTGTGTCCTCCTGGGGTGGTGTCACGACAGGAGGTGACTCGACCAATTCGTCGCTACATGCGGCAAGGGTTAGTGTAGTCACCGCTGCGAGGAATAACTTCTTGTACGTCATGTTAAATGCATTTTAAGTTTATTTATTAGGTATTTGTTTATAAATCGAATTCGTGGGTGCCTCCGTCTTCGAAGTCTTTCACGATAGCATTGAAGGCAGAGCCTCCGCTGCGAGAGGGGATACGCACGGTATCCATGTCCAGTTCGACGGTGATGACCCCGCCTTTCCAGCGGCGGCGCACTTGTTCTGTCACGTCGAACACAAAGGTAGAGTCCATACCATTATTAAACAGCATTGTCAGGTCAAGGTAATGCTGGTAGGTATCTTCCACGTCTTCACGCTTCTTGATACGGTTGGCATTCTGTCCACAGATACCGAAAGTCATCAGTCGGCCGCCTGCTATGTCCACCGCCTCGCCATTCTTGTCGCAATTGGTCTTGAAGCGGGTGTTGTAGTAAACGGTGATGACGTCATCGTCAGTGATACCGGTGTTGACCACCGTTGACCGGCCAAAGCCTGAGAGATTGGCAGTACCGTCGACGCCGACGATCTTGCTGCGGTTGTTATGCAGGATAACCTGCGTCAGATAGATATAGGTGATAGGTTCGAGCACCATACTCAGCTTCCTGACATACACGTTGTTCTCCGCGTCGTACTCAAACCCTCTGAGGTCACGGTTAATGTCAATAGCCTGCTCGTAGGCCGAGAACAGGTCCTCGGGCTGGTAGAAGGAGTGGGTGTAGCGGGGAGCCTGGTACCGGGTTGTCATCATCGACTGGTTGGTGTAGGCCCTCACGTACTCCAATGATGTCTGCTCGTCGAAGTTCAGGCTCTGCACACCGTCGGGCGTGGTCACGTCGTTCCATACCAGGATGTCCCAGAATCCCCAGTTGTAGCGTCCCCTGAAGGTGTTGCCCCTGATGCTGTTGGAGAGCACACTGGTATGAGTGCCCATCGGTTCTGAGCCAGTATAGTAGCGGCGCAACAGGTAGATGTCGGGCTCATTGTAGCCGATATTGCCGAAAAGTCGCTGGTCGGCTTCGTCCCAACCGTAGTACCATTCATCGCGCCAGTTGTATTGGCCATAGATGGTGGTATAGTCCCAATAGGTGTCGAGCTCGAGCTTCACCATAGGCAGGTTGATGGTGACGTCGCCTCCATCGAAGAGGTGAAGCGGCGGCTCAGGGGTGCAGCCCGTAAACCATAAGAACCCGATGAGTCCCAAGACCCTATTCATGATCCTCTTCATTCGGCAGCCCTCCTTTCCTCATTAGGCCCATAGGCCTCATTAGTCTTATTGGCCCCATAGGGCTCATAGATCTCATAATCCTTGAAGCTTACTCCCTTCTTGTGAATCCTCTTATAGAGCAGGTCATAGCTCAAGGTAATGCCAATGCGCGTCGGCCCTATCCAGTTCCAGCGGTACTGGCGCTTCTTGAAAGCACTTGGTTCGAGCGTCCACTTATAGTAGTAGAGATCGTCGTGGTAAGAAGGATCCACGGGATTCTCATACTGATAGGGGTCGTATTTGCAGCGGAAGAAGCCTACCTGCAAGCCAAAATCCAGTCGCCAGTGGCCATTCCGCGATATGGGGGTGACATAGCCAAAGCCGACACCGCCACCGATGCCTTCGCCCACCCATCCGCGGTCGGCATCAAAGCAAATGCCGAATATGCCGCCGTTGACGTAGCCCTGGAGGTAGTAGCCGGTGTAGCGGGGCTTCTCATAGAGTTTATGGGTTTTATGGGCATTATGGGACTCATGGGGCTTCAGATAATACCTTGCCTCCACTTGATAGTTCCTCAACTGGAAATACTTGTGGGCATCGTAATCCTGCCACCAAGGCATGTCGAACGAGGCACCATAGGTGAAGTGTCCCTTCTTGGGATAGTACTCAATGGCGATATTCGGGATTGGGCACCAACGGTCGTAGCCTGGCATGTAGATGCCGTAGAACAGTAGGTTTGTCTTGACGGACAGCACCTCGCGACGGGGCTCCCAAACAGGTTTGGTCAGCGTGTCGGCAACAGGCTGCGGCGGTGTCTCTACCACTAATTCCGGCATCACCTCGACCACCTGCATCTTTGGAGTCTCTTCTACTATCGGCTTATCCTCTATCTTCGCCACATCCATTAATTCGCCTTCGTATTTCTTGAAGTATAGAACGACGCGGGCTGTACGGAGCTGGTTGAAGTAATCCTTGTTCAGGCGCTTCCATAACTGACCGCCTTGAGCACTCTTCAGGGCCGACTTCAGACTGGCGATGTCACCATTGGGCAAATAGGTGTCACACAGACTCTTGACTTTGCCATAGTCTTTGTCGGAGGCTTGCTGCATAAGGATGCACAGCGTATGGTAGTCCTCGGCCTCGCTGTCCAAATGGAAGGTCTTCTCGTTGACGGGGAACCGCAGATGCTGGCGGAGGAAGTCGAACAGCCACTGGGCACGTTTTTCGCCTAACACTTTGTTCTTGTCGTATGGGCCATCAGGCGATGCGGCACCCCTGACCATCATAAAGGCCAGCTCCAGACTGTCTTGGTTGATTCTTGGCAACACAAGGTTCTCCAGTTCCTCTAAGTATTGGTTTCCTGCTGCCGGTTCTGTCTTGTTAACGGCAAAGCCGATCTTGGCGGCAATGGCGTAGAACGTGTCATCGGAGATAGCGTTGCCCTCGTCGCTGCCGACGAAGCGGATGTATGGGTATTTGCTGTAGAATGCAGAGTCGACGTACAGAGTGGTAGCAGCAAAGATGTTACTATAGGACAAGCATGCAAGAACTCCTACGAAGAAGAGTCTTCTTGCAGCAGATGCCAACGGCAGACTTCTCGTCATTAGCAGGCGAAAAGCGTTGTCATGCTCTATGGTTCTGTCCTTTTTCATCGTTTCTTTGCTTCAATTATTTAAAATGCAAAGATACGATTTTTCTTTTAAATATATACGCGCGTGAGTGCCTTAGTCTTAATATTTTGTCTCGGAGTTACAACAATTCGTCCGTCGTAGCCACAACAATTTGTCAATTCACTCTGATAATCAATGTGTTGTGCTTATCTACGGTTTGTTTGATGTTTAGCTGCTTTTTTCCGATGTTTCGCGGTATTCTGATGGTGTCATTCCGTAAACTTCCTTGAAAGTGCGGTTAAAGGTGACCGTGTTGTTCATGCCACATTCAGTGGCAATGGCGGCGATGGTGTACTCCGGATGCTTCAATAGAAGCTTGGCACCGTACTCCACTCGCTTGGTATTGATGTAGACCGAAGCGTTGGAAGCAGAGGAATAACGTGACATGATATGTCCGATGCGGTTTTTGTCGACCCCGATGAGGCGTGCCATATCGTCGCGGCCAAAGTTGGGCTTTAGGAACAGGCGGTCGCGGGTGATCTGGCTGTCAAGTTCCACGAAGAGGCGCTCGTTTTCGTCGGGGGAGGTTGGGGAAGTTGTGGGGGGAGTGGGGGTTATGGGGCTAATGGGGTCTATGGGGCTGATGGGCTCTTGGGTGGGGGCGATGGTCCGGTTTCTGTAGGCTTCGAGGCTGTTCAGAGCCTTGAAGAGGGCCGCGTTGCTATGGCGTAGGCGGCGGGTGTAATAGAGAATCATGGCACCCATCACCATGCCGATGATGAGGATGACACCAAGGGCATTGAGAATGATGTTCTTCTTGACGACGTCCTCTTTCGTCTGTATCAGGTTCCATGAGGTCTCCATCAGACTATTCGACTTGCTGATATGCAGGCTATCGGCAATGGTCTTGATTTCCTGGCAGTGCTTGTTTGCCTCGTCAATGTTGCCTAAAGCTCCCTCCACTTGTGCTGCCGTTGTCAGCAAGGTGATCATGCGGTAGGAGTAGTTGTCCTTCTGATTCTTCAGCATGTCGTGGTAGTCGTGTATGAGGTCGCGGGCTTCCTGATAGTGCTTGTATATAATAAGGTAGTCGAGGATGGGCTTGTCAACGATGCAGTTGCCGCCAGGTTGCTTCTTCCACTTATCGTATGTCAGGTTGGCCTCCTCGGTACGGCTGGCCTTGGCTAACAGAGAAGCACGCAGGGCGTAGACGTAGCGTAGGGTCTCCTTGTTGTTGACATTGACGCCTTTGATGCGTAATACCGCCTCTTCCTGAAGCAGCGACATGCGGAGGGCATCGTCGTAACGGCCGTCGTTCATATACATCTGCAGCAGACTGGCGTAGTAGTTGCACAGCTCGTTGTCCTTTCGGAAATAGTCGCTGCCCTTCATCGTGTCTATGGCCTTGATGCACAACTC
>JAEEGL015927683.1_pt1 | contig 11924 bp, 10 predicted proteins | sample 9134231 | NCBI WGS metagenome assembly JAEEGL01 (sample SAMN16246548, study PRJNA631951) | gut metagenome | biome: gut microbiome; feature: rumen; material: fiber-attached | host: Bos | place: Iran: Karaj | collected 2018-10 | reverse complement strand
GAAAGAATCTGCCTTTGCTCGTAAGGAATTACTGCAGAAAGACGTTGTATTCAAGCAGAAGTTTTATTATGCCAAGAGTGCGCATTATGAAACAGCGACACTCAAAGAAATTAAGCTGATTCCTGCGGATTATATTATGGAAGAAGTAAGAGCGGATTATTCAGCTATGAAGAATATGATCTATGGTGCCTATCCTGATTTCGATAGTATATTGAACTGCCTTAATGAATTGGAAGATGAGATTCATAAGCTGCAATAAGTTTTCTATGGGGAGTACAGTTTCCTACGCACTGAATAAAACTTTAATGTAAATGCAGACAGGTTTTGCCTTAGCACATGCTTAGGGTGAGAATACATCTCAATGTACAAAGGAAGATGTAGCATATACAGTAAATATCAGAAAAATGTATTTACCTAGTATTTTTAACACCCATAATCAGTATTTTTTCCAAAGGGGTATACAGTATTAGTCCGTATATGTACATGCAAACATAGATGATTACGCATTGTGAAACCGTCACTCTCTTAACGAAAGCGAGCGGTAGCGAAGGCTGAAAAACATGGTAATTTAAATCAACTCGTATATAATAAAACTGTAGGCTCTGTCTACAGTTTTTTTCTTTCCATAGAATTAAAAGACAGAAGTATTAAGACACCAGAGTATGGAGGAGGGTTACATGAAAGATTTTGGGAGACTAGACAATTTAATTAAGACATTCGTAGAGCAAGGTACCAATCCGGGCTGCGCGGTGGCTGTGATGCAGGGAGATGAGCTTATCTACCATGGGGAGGCAGGATACGCTGACATCGAGGCTGGCAAAAAAGTGGATGTTCACAGCATGTTTAGCCAGGCTTCTACTACGAAGCTTTTCACTTACGCAATACTGGGAATGATCTTTGAAGAGGGCAAGTTCTTGTTTAGCGACCCTCTTTACTACTACCTTCCGGAATGGAAGAATACACAGAAATACATTAGAAAGCCAAACGGCGAGATTGATGTGGCTCCGGTTGAGAAGCCAATCACAATTCGTGATGCGGTTGCTATGATGTGCGGACTTCCTTATTGTATGATGCCATCTGTCAACGCCACGACTCCAACATTGGCTGCTATGAGCAAGCAGATGGAAGAGCTGCTAAAGAAAGGCCCATCCACCATCCAGGAAGAAGTGCATGCAATGTCCAATGTGCCGGTAATGTTTGAACCCGGTTCTCACTGGCTCTATGGCTTTGGCTCTGAGATCACAGGCGTTCTGGTAGAGACCTTTGAAGGCAAGCCACTTAGAGAAGTGTTTAAGGACAGGCTCATCGATCCTTTGGAACTAGAGGATGCGGATACTTTCGTGCGCCCGGAGAATAAGGACAGAATCGTCAAGAACTACGCCAAGAAGGGTCCGGGACAGTTTGAGCCTACCAAGTATTTTCTTTCTGCAGAACCGGACAGTGTACCGGCAGGTGCTCGTCCGAACCTTTTGATCAGTGCCCATGATTTTGCGATATTTATGCAGATGCTGGCTAACGGTGGTACCTATAAGGGAAAGAAATTCCTGGGAAGCGGTACAGTTGCTATGCTACATGAGAATCAGCTTGGCCCTGTTCAGCTTGCAGACTTTGAGAATGATTATCTCGCAGGATACGGCTACGGTCTTGGCTTCCGTACTCTTATGACTCAGAAGTACGGTCACAATGGTCACATCGGAAACTTTGGATGGACCGGAGGAACAGGAATCTGGGTTGAGGCGGATCCTGTAGACAAGTTCTCGGTAGCTTACATGCATAACATGGCTCCTAATGAAGAGCTTTATCACCACCACAGAGTTCGTGCGGTGGTTAACGGAATCATGCTGTAAGAGCAGAATCCGAACATAATCAGTGTAAAACAGACCTAAATCCGTGTGGAGGAGGGTCTGTTTTTTCTTCTGAATGATATAATGTATTAAGACTTAGACCTATTGATGACAGGGGGACTTATGGATACCAAGAGTTCATATGAAGACAGTATACTGCGCATAGCCATTTGTGATGATGATAAGGCTGCCAGAGAGCTTCGATGGAATCAGCCGGATGCCCAGATCATCTTCGCTACTTCTGAGAGTTCATACGCGTTGGAGTCTTTTGATGTAAATCCAATAAACTATATTTTGAAGCCTATAGATAAGCAGAAGCTCTTTTCCACGCTAGATTTGGCTATTTCCCGTGTGGATATTTCAAATGAGAAGAGCATAATGGTGAAGGTAAAAGGCGGCATACAGACTCTGCGACTTGATGAGATCTTGTATATAGAGTATCGTAACCATGTGGTCTCATATCATATGAATGATGGCGATGTTATCTCAACGCCGACGCTGAGGATAGGATTTGCGGAATATCTTGAAGAGAATCATCAGGGAAAAGATTTTGTGAGATGCCATGAATCCATAGCGGTAAACATTTCGGCAATCGATAAACTGACCAAGACAGATATTACACTTCGCGGCGGAGAACAGATACCTGTAACGAAAAGCAGATACTCCGAGGTAATGGATAGATATATGGACTTCAGGCTGTAAGGCAGAACTTCATTATGAGGAGACTGGAAATGAGAAGGAGCGTATGACATGAAGTTGTTTTTGCTGGAAGATGATGACGCGATTGGAATGGGGCTCAAATATTCCTTGGAAAAAGAGAAATATGAAGTAATTCATGTAAAAAACAAGAAGGATGCGCTGGAAACCTTTAAAACGAACAAATTTGATCTTTGCATACTTGATATCAACCTTCCGGACGGAAATGGTTATGATGTGTGCAGGGCTATAAAAGAGAAAGAGGACGTTCCGGTAATCTTCCTGACAGCAAGCGATGCCGAGGTCAACGTGGTTATGGGACTTGAGATGGGGGCAGATGACTATGTGTGTAAACCCTTCAGGATCAATGAGCTTATGGCCCGGATCAAAACTATCCTTAGAAGAACCGGAAAGGGAAAAGACCTTTCTGCATCCGCAGGAGATGGCATTTTGGAGATTAAAAATGTCCGCATCCATACAAGTGAAGCCAAGGTTGGCATTCTGGATGAGTCTTCGGGAAAAGAGGAAATGGTTGAGCTTACAGCTTTGGAATACAGGCTGCTGCTTGCCTTCTGCAACAACAGAGGAAACGTCATGTCCAGAACTCAGCTTTTGGAAGATATGTGGGATGTAAGCGGAGATTTCGTAAATGACAATACACTTACTGTCTATATCAAGAGACTTCGTGATAAGATAGAAAAAGATCCTGCTTATCCTCAGATAATCAAAACAGTCAGAGGACTGGGATACATTGTGGAGAAGTAGATACTGGCAATAGATTGATTGGGGAATTCGAAATGATAAAAAACAAAGAGTTTAGATGGATGATTGTTGCAGCAGCTGTGTTTACAGTTGCTGCTTCTGTATGCGGGTATGCGCTTTGCGGTGTATCTGCATTTTTTATTGCAATTAGTCTTGGAATAGTGATTACCGCTTTGTTTGCGGTTGTAACTGCCCGCAGGTATAAAGACATAGATGCACTAAACTCATATCTTGTAAAAGTTCTTGCAGGCGAGGAAACTCCCGGTATTCTTGATCAGGAAGAGGGAGAGCTGTCTCTTTTAAAGACCAACATTTTTAAAGCCACCTCTACCCTGAATTATCAAAAAGATCTTTTGGCAAAAGACAAGGTGGCTCTGTCAAATGCTATAGCAGATATAAGCCATCAGCTTAAGACTCCGCTGACATCTATGATCGTCATGAATGATCTTTTAAAAGAGGAGGATGATAAGGAAAAGCGAACAGAGTTTTTGCAGACACAGTCAAATCAGCTTGATAGAATGAGCTGGCTTATTCAGACTCTTTTGAAGCTATCCAAGATTGATGCCGGCACAATTACCATGAAGCCGGAACCGGTAAGTGCCAAGGCTCTGATTCAGGAGGTGATAAAGCCCTTTGAAATTCAGATGGAACTTAAGAATATTAATTATTCTTGCGAGTATTTAGATGAATCAAAATATGATGCTACCGGTTTAGACATTAGCTGTGATAGAAACTGGACTGTAGAAGCCCTTCAGAATATAGTGAAAAACTGTATTGAACACATGGAGAGTGGTGGTGCGCTTTCAATAAATGTTTCAGATACAAATATCTACAAGGAAATAACCATTGAAGATACAGGCTGTGGAATAGCAGAAGAAGATCTGCCACATATCTTTGAAAGATTCTATAAAGGAAAAAATGCGGGAAGAGACAGTGTTGGCATAGGCCTTGCACTTTCTAAGACAATTATTACCAGCCAGCATGGAGATATCATTGTGGAAAGCACAGAAGGCGAGGGCACAAGGTTCTCTGTGAGGTTTTATAAGACGATTATATAGAGAAGCGACAAGACTCGGAATATTACAAAAGTGTAATAAAAAAGTCACGTGATTGTAAGATGAAAATAATAACCTATTCTCATAACAAAAGAAGAATGTGTTTTTGAGAAGGGAGACAAAAGAAAATGAACATTTTGGAAATCAGAAACCTTTGCAAAGTATATGGAACAGGGGAGACAAGAGTTGATGCTCTTAAGAACGTCTCTTTTGATATAGAACAGGGAGAATTCGTGGCGATAGTTGGCCCCTCCGGTTCAGGAAAATCAACACTGCTCCATATTCTTGGTGGAGTAGATGTACCTACATCGGGAACCTGCAATATCTCAGGAACAGATATTGGAAAGCTTGACGAGACAAAGCTGGCAATCTTCCGCAGAAGGAACATCGGACTCATCTATCAGTTTTACAATCTTATTCCAATCCTTAACGTTGAAGAAAACATGACACTTCCGATCTTACTGGATGGAAAAAAACCTGATAAGAAGCTGCTTAATGACCTTGTAGAGAAACTTGGACTTAAGGAAAGATTATCACATCTTCCAAATCAGCTCTCCGGTGGTCAGCAGCAGAGAGTATCCATAGGAAGAGCGCTGATGAATCATCCGGCACTGCTTCTTGCAGATGAGCCTACAGGTAACCTTGATTCCGAGAACAGCAAGGAAATCATCGCACTACTTAGAAAGTTCAATAAGGAAAACAATCAGACGGTCATCATTATCACTCATGATGAAAGGATTGCACTTTCCGCAGACAGAGTCATTACAATCGAGGATGGTCAGATTACCCGCGATTCCAAGAAGGAAGGGGTGATGGCATCATGAATATTGTATCAACCCTGACACTGCGACATCTTCTTGGTAACAAGAAAAGATCCGTTGTAACGATACTTGGAATAGCTGCATCTACTGCACTTATAAGTGCTATTGTACTGGGCGTATTTTCTTTCTTTAAGTTTTTTGGATTTATATCCATACAGTCTGATGGAAATGCCCATGCCCAGTTCAGTGAGATCACACAGCAGCAATATTCTGCTCTTACAGAAGATGGCAGAATTGACCAGGTAGGACTAGTCGACATAGAGGAAACTATAACAGGCGTCAGACTGCTTAATGATAAAGAAGAGCGCTATCGCGTAGGAAATACCATGCATGCAGATCATGAATATATGACTATGAGGGTGGTAACTGACTATGACGGACAGCTTCCAAAGAACTCTTCAGAGATAGCGGTAGAAGAGCAGTTCCTTATCGACAATGGTATGGAGAACCTGAAGATTGGTGATACCCTGACCTTTGAACAGGGCTACAGGTATACTTACGATGAACTGGAAGGGCTCATATATCTTGGTGGAAATTACAAATCAGATGAACAGTTTAAGGCTTTTTCTACCGAGACATGTACAGTGACTGCAATTCTTCATGGTAACAGACCTACCGGCAGCTGGGATATTCTACGTGGCTTGGATGAGGGATATTTTCCTGAAATAGAAAAGGATCAGGTGATCATCACGCTTAATAAATGCGACCACACTGCACTTAAGCAGCTAAAGAGCATCACCTCAGATTATGAAATAGCAAAGTGCGACTACAACACAGAGTATCTTCTTAGCTGTTTCGCCTTTGAGGGAAGCGGCGGCGCTTACAGATCTTTTTTTGTAATGATGGCTGTTGCGCTTATGATCGTTATTGCCACATCAGTTATCCTGATCTTCAATTCCATAGGCATGTCCCTTACGGAGAGAATGAGATACCTTGGGATGCTGGCCAGCGTTGGAGCTACAGCAAAGCAGAAGAGATTTTCAATTTACTATGAGGGTTTTGTTCTCGGAATGATCGGTATTCCTTTGGGACTACTGTTTGGATATCTGGGAACAAAGATCACGCTGTCAGTCCTTGGCAGAAAGATCCTTGAAGCTGACATGTTTGTGGGAGCTGAGGGAATAAGAGGAAGCATACCTGTTGTGTGTGAACCGTCTGTAATCGCAGCAATTGTGTTTTTTGCAGCACTTACAATACTTATTTCAACCTTCGTTCCTGCTATCAGGGCAGCAAAAGTTATGCCTATTGATGCACTTAGGCAGAGCAATGTGGTAAAAGTAAAAGCCAAGAGCCTTCGTGTAAATCCTATTATTCGTAAGATCTTTGGATATGAAGGGGAGCTTGCTTACAAGAACATTAAAAGAAATGGTGTGAAGGGAAAAGTCATTACCGCTACTATTGCAGTTTCAGTAATTCTGTTCCTTACAATAAACTATTTCTGCAATTCAATAGCAAGAGCCAATGATTATGAGATTGACATTCCATATCAGCTTGTTGCATCATGCTCGTATTCTGAAAGTGACAGACTTAGAAGCGCCATAAGCCAGATGGAGGGCGTTGATGATGTATACAGCGCCAGCATGATCCAGTTCAGGTTTAGAAAAGCTCCTGAGTCACAGATAGAACTGGCCAATACTGATATTGCTGATCCGAAGTTTCTTTTGCCCGGATTTGCAGATCTGTATTTTAGCGGAATGGATGTTGTCATAGTTGATGATGAAGACTTTAACAAGATCCTTGAAGACAATGGGCTGGACAAAAATGAATACTACGGTGACACTCTGAAGGGAGTACTTCTTAACGATTATTTCAGGGAAAAGAAATCCAGTGAAGTCTTCAATGATGGAATCTTAGGACAGGTTCTTCACTACGACAAGGTGCAGGGATACCCACCTGCAATAGAGATTGAAGCTTTTGTAAAATATGATGAAAATAACAAGATTTTTGACCTAGTACCTAAGACCAGCATCGTTGCATATGTGCCTGTTTCCATGTATTATGAGAAGGCAATAGAAGTACTGCCGGAAGATAAGCTCACTATGGATCTGGGGGTTGAAACAGCTGATCATGAAGTGGTTCATGACAGGATTTACGCCCTAATGGAAAGCGATGGCTATCACAATTATTACTGCGGAGACCTTACAGATACATTAAAGGCTATGGACACCATCACACTTATGCTTAAGACAGCTATGTATGGGTTCACAATTCTTCTTACACTGATCGCTATCGCAAATATAGTGAACACAATCTCTACAGGAGTACTCCTTAGGAGAAAAGAGTTTGCCATGTACAAATCTGTAGGCCTTGAAAACAGCGGCTTCAAGAAGATGATAAGACTTGAAACGCTTCTGTATGGAATTAAGGCACTTGTTTGGGGAATTAGCATATCTCTTTTACTGAGCTACCTTATGTTCACTACTTTTGATACAAGGCTGTATACCTTCAATCCGGATCTTCTTATGTACGTTGTAACAACGGTCGCTGTATTTGGAATTCTGGGAATCAGTATGGCTCTCAGCATCAGCAAGATCAAGGATGACAACATCATTGAAGCTCTCAAGGAAGACGCAGTTTAAGTGTAAAACAGACCCAAATCGGTGCAGAGGAGGGTCTGTTTATATTTTGTGATAGACTGATGATCGGAAGTTATGAAGAGTTTATGCACAAAGAGGTTAGAAAAATGAGGGAAAAAAATCTATTATTTGGGAATTTACATTTTTATAAAGGCGGCATTATTTTATGAAATTTAACGACATCTGTGCCAAGTGCATGTATAACAGGCAGATGGCCAAAACCGACAATAAGGAATACCGGGAAGCAGTAAAATATATTTTGGATAACAGAGCTGAGGATGTAACTAGTCCTCAGCTTGTGGCCGAGTTCAACAAGATACATGAGAAGTACCTTGGACCTTTGCCGGATTTTAAAGAGGAAAAGAAAAAGTATAACGATCTTGTTTTATCCATGGAGGCAGACCTTAGAAAAGAAATAGAGGAAAGCCCGGAACCCCTTGAAACTGCTATTGCGATGGCAAGAATTGGGAACTATATAGATTTTGCGGCTTTGCATACTGTGGATACGGACACATTCCTGGGGCTCTTTGATAATGGAAATACGGTGATGCGTGAGGAAGAGGCGGAGACATACAAGTCTTTCTGCAGTCAGTGCTCTAAGGCAAAGAACTTTCTTCTTTTGACGGACAATTGCGGAGAGATTGTTTTGGATAAGCTCCTTCTTGAGCAGCTTAAAAAGCGCTATCCGGACATGAATATTACTGTCATGGTTAGAGGTGGAACAGTATCCAATGATGCGACACTTGACGATGCAAAATACGTTGGCATGGATAAGGTTGCCAGAGTCATTACAAACGGAGACAAGATCGCAGGTACAGTTTATTCAATGCTTTCGGATGGGGCAAAAAAGGCAGTGGACAATGCAGACGTCATCTTCTCAAAAGGTCAGGCCAACTATGAATCTTTTGCCGGAGAGGGCAGACACGCTTTCTATACGTTTTTATGTAAGTGTGATCTCTTTATTACCAGGTTTAATGTACCGAGGCTGACCGGGATGTTCGTGGAAGAATAAGAAATAAAGATTTTTCTTGAAAAGAATTTTTAATCATATTAGCCTTTTCTTAGGACGTCCAAATCTTTCCTAAGAGGAGGCTTTTTTGATCATGAATAAGGAACAATTACACAGGTACATTTTTGATAGTACGGGAAATGAGAGCAATATATGTCAGATTTATGCGATCAAAGATGGCGAGGTGGTTTATGATGACTGCTGGCACGGCTTTAAGACTTTGGATGCGATGAATGTTAACTCTGTCACCAAAGGTGTGATGGGACTTCTTGCCGGAATTGCACTGGATGAGGGCTATATAGGGAACCTTGACCGGAAGGTGATGGATTTTTTCCCTGATTACACTGTAAAGCGCGGGGAGAAAACTATCTACGATGTCACCATCAGGCACCTGCTTACGATGACGGCTCCGTATAAAGGTAAGTCAGAGCCCTGGAAGAAGGTGTGCACTTCGCCGGACTTTACTCTGGCTATCCTTGATAATCTTGGAGGCCGCAGCGGAATTACAGGAGAGTTCCGGTATGCCACCCTTGGAATTCAGATTCTGGCAGGAATAATTGAGAGGGCAACCGGAGAAAAATGCATAGATTTCGCCAACAGAAAGCTGTTTGAGCCATTAGGACTCCCGGATCGAATACCACATGGAGACAGTTCCAAAGAAGATCAGTTTGATTTCTTTATGAACAAGAATCCCAGAAAATATGAGTGGTACACTGACCCTCAGGGATGTGTTACCGCCGGTTGGGGACTATGTATGTCGGCAAAGGATATGGCAAAGATAGGTGCGCTTGTACTGGATGGCGGGCAGTGCGATGGCAAGAGAATCATCTCCGAAGAATACTTAAAAGACATGCTTTCGCCTCACATTAAGCTCGGAGAGCGATTTGGCTTCATGAACTACGGATACCTTTGGTACAAGCCTTATGACGACAAAGAGGTATATGCAGCGATTGGCGACAGCGGAAATATCATCTACGTGAACAAGGAGAAAAATGTATCGGTTGGAATTACCGGTACATTTAAGCCCAGGATCTTTGACAGAGTGGAGTTCATAGAACAAAAGGTGTTGCCGGCAATCTCGTAGTAGAAAGGACCAAGAGTATGGGAATGATAAACTAGTTATGTGGAAATAAAGATTAATTAGTGTAAAACAGTACATTTTGCCTAGGATTATGTATAATAGGCTATATATAGAGACTTACAGGAGGCAGACCATGGTCATCTGCAGCGCAGGTGCTCCTTTTTCACAGAAGTAAGATTACGAAAAAGGAGCTAATAAAATGAAAAACAGAATAAAGAAATTACGAGATTTTTATATACTTTGGAGCACACAGAGTCTGTCGCAGTTGGGAAGCGCCATGACAAGCTTTGCGCTGACACTATGGATTTATGAAAAGACAGGGTCTGCACTAAGTACAGCAACTCTTTCCATCTGTACCTATGCGCCTTACGTTATCATGAGCATTTTTGCCGGGGCGCTCACAGACAAGTTCGACGAAAAGAAGACTATGCTGGTCTGCGATCTGATGGCCGCTCTGACCACGGTATTGGTATTTGTGCTCTATAAGACAGATCTTCTGACCATGTGGCATCTTTATGCCATAAACATGATATCCGGACTTATGAATACAGTTCAGCAGCCTGCTTCGGAAGTGGCATATACGCTGATCGTTCCTAAGGATGAGTACCAGAAGACCAGTGGACTTCAGTCTTTGTCCAGATCCCTTATCTCAATCGGAAATCCGCTCATCGCTGCAGCGCTTTACGGCCTTGCAGGTCTTGATGTGGTTATTGGTGTTGACCTTTTGACATTTGCGATTGCATTTGCAGCACTTTTATTCTTCATAAGACTCCCTGAGATTTCGGGAAATAGCAAGAATGACGGAAATGTCCTTGTGTTGGCCAAAGAGGGATTGTCCTTTTTAAAGCACAATCCACTGATACTACATGTGATACTTTTTATGTCGGGAGTAAATCTTACAGCATCTGCTTTTGATGCAGTACTTCCTGCGCTTGTAATTCCAAGAGCCGGGAATAATGTCCTTGGAATCGTGACTGCCTGCTCAGGAGTAGCAATGGTATTCGGAAGCTTTTTGCCTACAGTACTTCCAAAGCCCAAGGACAGAGTTAGAGTTATCTACCTTACAATGCTTTTTTCGCTGGGAATAGAGAACTTCGTCCTGGCGTTTACAAGAAATCCTATCATCTGGTGCGTTGCGCAATTTATCGGCTGGGTGTTTGTTCCGCTTATGGCGGCAAATCAGAATGTCATCATGCGTAACAACATTCCGGTTGAGCTTCAGGGAAGAGTTTATGCCTGCAGGAATACGCTTCAGTTTTTTACCATTCCGATAGGATTGTTCCTTGGCGGATTTTTTGTTGATAGTATCTGCGAACCATTTATGGCATTTAAGGCTGACAGCTCTTTCTGGACAACTCTTTTTGGAGCAGGTAAGGGCTCCGGAGCAGCACTGATGATGTTTATTTTAGGAGTATCCGGAGCATCTTTGTGCCTGATTTCCGGACAGTTCATGAAAAAATATAAGTATATCGAATAAAGGATACAGTGATGACTAGGCAAAAGGAGGAGTAACGTGATGAAAATGGGAAGTAATTTTCGGGGGCGAGTATCAGTTTTCTTTGTTGCTATGCTGGTTTTAGTATTTGTGTGTTCATGCGGAAATGACGCAACCTTTGACGGAAGTAAGACCGGCGATGCGGATCATTTCGATATTGAATTTAATGTACTGAACACATCTTATACTCACGAACTTGATATGAAAGAAGGAGAGAGCATTGATGTTCAGATAGAAGCTGAATCAGGCGATATCTCTTTAAATATTCAGAAAGAGGATGAAGAGCCTATATATCGCGGCAACAAGCTTGAATCAGGAAACTTCAAAGTTGGTGTTGAATCAGCAGGAAAATATACGCTCACGGTTACAGGAAAAAAGGCGAAAGGGCATGTTGTTTTGACTAGGGACGATTAAGCAGATAGTCGACTGATAAGTTTGAACTAAGAGGAGTGACAAACTATTAGTAGTCAATAGGATTTAGAGAAAAAATAAAAGTTTTTGTCTTGAGGGTAACTTTAACAAGCCATCTGAATACACCGTATTTCAGATGGTGTCCAGATCAGACTTTACTTGATGTTAGCGTAG
>JAEEGL015774571.1_pt1 | contig 11924 bp, 6 predicted proteins | sample 9134231 | NCBI WGS metagenome assembly JAEEGL01 (sample SAMN16246548, study PRJNA631951) | gut metagenome | biome: gut microbiome; feature: rumen; material: fiber-attached | host: Bos | place: Iran: Karaj | collected 2018-10 | reverse complement strand
TATGCTACCGACAAGGAGGCGCAGTATGCCTACATCAAGGCAGCCACCGACAAGGGATATGACGTGCTGCTGATGGACGGCGAGCTGGACGTGCACTTTGCAGGAATGCTCGAGCAGAAGCTGGAGAAGGACAAGGTGCGCTTCCTGCGCGTTGACAGCGATGTGCTCGACAACCTCATCCGCAAGCAGGAAGAGAACAAGCCGCAGTTCACGCCCGAGCAGCAGGAAATGACTCAGACGCTGTTCAAGTCACAGATACCGCCTGTCGAGAAAGCCGAATTCATGGTGACCTTTGCTGCCATGTCGCCCGATGACAAGCCCGTGGTCATCACCCAGGCTGAGTACATGCGACGCATGAAGGAGATGGCACGTTTCCAGCCCGGCATGAGCTTCTATGGCGAGATGCCCGACATGTACAGCCTGGTGCTCAACACCAAGCATCCGCTTGTCCAGAAGATTGTCGATCTGGCAGAGAAATCCCTGGAAGCTGAGCTCAAGCCAGTCAACGAGGACATCAACGCCACCCAGAACGTTGTCAAGGCCATCCGTGACCTGGACAAGGACAACAAGGGCGTGCCCGAGGACAAAAAGAAGGACCTCGAGGAGAACGAGAAGCACCTCGAAGAGCTGCGCAAGAAGAAGGAAGGCATCATTACTGCATACGCCGCTGGCGAGAGCCGCGTGCACCAGCTCATCGACATCGCCTTGTTGAGCAATAACATGCTCAAGGGCGAAGGTCTGGAGCGCTTCTTGAAACGTTCGATAGGACTGCTCAAGTAAGACTGATTACAGATGTATCAATACAAGAGGATGTGGAAATGTTTTTGAACACATCCTCTTTTTTGTGTATTGTGTTTTGTAGATTGTTTTTTTTGTGTATTTTTGTGGCAAGAATAGTAGATGAATCGAGAATCTAAATACTATTTACTTGATAATCAATAACTTGAGTTTATATTCAATATTTTATTAATTTTTAAATCACTATTTGTATGAAGAAGTTCTTTACTTTAATTGCTGTGGCTGTTATGGCATTTGCCGCCCAGGCCACCGAGATGACCGTTTGTGACGGTACCGAAACCAGCAACTACGTTCCCATCTACGGCTTGTACACCGATGTTCAGGGCACCATGGGCCAGATGATCTATTCTGCCGACATGTTGACCGACATGGTAGGTAAAGAGATCACCGGTGTGAAGTTCTACTCCCCCAGGATCAATTTCTATGATGCTACCCTGCAGGTGGGTATGGCTGTGACCGACCAGACCGATTTTGAGGACTATGCTGCCGTTGAGGGTGCTACCATTCTTGGTACCGCTCAACCCAATGAGTTTGATACCGAATTGACGTTCGTATTTGATCAGCCCTTCCTGTATGAGGGTGGTAACCTGATGGTCCAGGTTGTTGTTACCAAGGCCGGCGAATGGAATGGTACCGCTTTCTATGGTCAGAGCACCAATTACTACTACAGCTACTATCAGTACCAGTATTCATGGAGTGACACTCCCTCGAAGTGGCATGTTGCTTTCCTGCCCAAGGCTACCTTCACCTATGAGGGTGGCGATGTTCCTCCCGTAGAGCCCACCGAGAAGACTGGTGCTCCCGTCTTCAACGGCTACACCACCGACGGTATCCACGCTTACTTTGTTGAGATCCTTCCCACCGACGAGGGCAGCGTAATCTACTACCGCGTGCTCTATCCCGGTGAAGAGGAGTACACCGAGTGGGCTGTTTATGAGGAGATCCTGAGCTTCGAGGGTGACGGCAAGCACCGCGTTGAGGCTTATGCCGTAGCTCCCAACAAGCTCCCCAGCGAGCAGATCGCTTATGAGTTCGTTGTTGAGCCCGAGCCTCCCACGAGCATCAGCGAGATGATGAACGGCAAGACCGTTGCTGGCGTACGCTACTTCAACCTGGCTGGCCAGGAGGTAACCGAGGCTAATGGCCTGACCATCGTCGTTACCACCTACACCGACGGCACCACCAGCGCTGTTAAGGTGATGAAGTAAGCCGTTAGGCTTTAGCTATTAGGCTTTAGACAATAGTTTTTAGCTGATAGCAGACAAACAGAGTGGAGATGCAAAATTTTGTGTCTCCGCTTTTTTGTTATGTTGGTGAATAGTGTTACTTTTGTGAAATCAATTCCTTGGCTTATGAAAAAGAGTTTATTTTTTATCTTGTTTGCACTGCTGTGGTTGGGTTCCTATGCCCAGTTGCCACAGTTTTCACCCATGAACTTTGAAGGATGGATATATAATAATCCGTTCATTGAACTCACCAGTCAGGACATTTCCAACAACAGGATTGTCCTCTACAAGACCACCCAAGGCTTTAATTACACATTGACGTCACCTGAGTTTCCCTGCCGCATGGGGCAGACCATCGACATGACTGTTACATGGGTTACTGACCAATGGAAGAGCAGCAACTTTGACGTGAGCAAGGTGGCACTTACTGCGGCGATACTTGATGAAAACGATGTGGCGCTTGACTCGGTGACCTATAGGCTTACTTCATCTACCGTGAGCCGCACCAATTATCTTGAAATGTCTATTGCCATCCCGCGAGGGCTGACCACGACCCGCCTGCGTTTTGCTGCCTGGAAGGCCGATGTCAATAGCCTGGGTGCAGTCCGTCAGGTTGTGGTGACTTCTACCTTGCATGGAGATGTCAACCTGGACGGCGAGGTGAACATTGCCGATGTCAATGCCGTGACCGACATTATCCTGGGCGCTGACGCTGATGAGGACCTTCGCCATCGCGCTGATGTCAATCGTGACAACGAGGTGGGTGTAGCCGATATCAACAGTGTGATAGATATCATAATGGGGTAACATTCCCTGGAAAACGGCTTTCACCGCCAAAAAACTGTGGGTTTGGGTTTCGATTTGTAGTACAAAAGGTACTTTTTGCGATAAAAACAGGTGAAAATTTGTGTAATCCGATTTTTAACCATACCTTTGCTTGATTTCTTATCATGTGATGCTAAAAGACCCGCTAAAAGACCAAAAATTGCCAAAAATTGGGAAATATCAGCCGTTTTGTCGAGTTTTTGTTCTTAATGAATGTTAAATTTTGGCAGTATGAGAAATTTGTATTACTTTTGCCGAATGATATGAAGCGAAATATCGAACAAGTAAATATATAGTGTTTAATAAAATTTTAATTTTTATTATGAAAAAGATTATCTTGACTTTAGCCCTTCTCATGGGCGTGTTTGCTGTTCAGGCTCAGTCTCTGGAGCCTAACAAGTTCTTTGACAACATGTCAGTAACCCTCAAGGGTGGTGCTATCATGCCCTTCCAGGGTTATGCATTCTGGCCCAGCGCTCGCGGTGTCTTCGGTTTGGAGATCAAGAAGCAGCTGACTCCGGTATTCGGCATGGGCGTTGAGGGTGAGGCTACCATCAACACTACCAGCTGGCTGAAGGAGGACAACTACTGGGGACCTAAGAGCCCGAACATGATTGACCACACTCTGGTTGGTATGTTTGGTACCTTCAACCTGAGCAACCTCTTCGGTGGTTACAAGGGCAAATCCCGCGTATTTGAGCTCGAGGGCGTATTTGGTGCTGGTTGGTTGCACGCTTTCCACCGCGCTGGTGAGATGCTGGATGCTGACAAGCCCTGGACCAAGGATCCTTATGGCTTTGACTATGACAGCTGGTACACCAAGGCTGGTTTGAACCTGAACTTCAACTTCGGTGAGAGCCGTGCTTGGACCTTCAGCTTGAAGCCCGCTGTTGTTTGGGACATGAACGGTGACATCATGAAGGCATATCGTCACAACCTGTCTGCTCGCACCGCCGACAGCAAGGGTCACAGTGACTTGAGCCGTATGAACGCTGACCACGCTGCTGTAGAGCTTGAGGCTGGTATCACCTACCACTTCAAGGGTAGCAACGGCGAGCGTTACATCACTTTCTGCCCCTACAAGTACAGCCAGGACGACATCGACGCTCTCAATGGCCAGATCAACGGTCTGCGTGGCCAGCTCAATGGCCTGCAGGGTGACCTCGACGCTGCTAACGCACGCAACGCTCAGCTCCAGCGCGACCTGGATGCTGCTCGCAAGGCTAAGCCCGAGACCATCGACAAGACCAAGTATGTTGAGCGCGACGCTATGTACATGAACGTCCTCGTTCACTTCAAGGTTAACAAGACCAACATCACCCCCGACCAGCAGCCCAATGTAGAGCGCGTTGCTATGTATCTGAAGAACAACCCCACCGCCACTGTTGACATCAAGGGTTATGCTTCGGTTGAAGGTCCTCAGGACAACAACATCCGCTTGGCTAATGGCCGTGCTGAGGCTGTTAAGAACATGCTGATCAACAAGTACAAGATTGATGCTAGCCGCATCAATGCTCAGGGCTGTGGTACCACCGACATGTTCCAGGAGCTCAGCTGGAACCGCGTTTCGATCTGCGAACTCAGCGTTAAGAAGTAATTCGCGATTGGACTAACGGTTTATTAAACTGTAAAAATCACCCCGCTAACCTCTGTGTTGGCGGGGTGATTCTTTGTGTAATACGGTCTGCGGCCCGTTGCTTGGAACGATGTGTGAAACGGGTGGTTACTACTTGAGCAGCTTCATGTGCTCCTGGTCAAGTTGCTTGCCGTAGCGCTCGCCGATGATGCGTCCCACGGCGTCGCCACGGTTGATGTGCTCCACGGTGATGCGCTGCAGCGAGTCGTTGAGCAGGCTGTCCTGGCGCACCATCAGCACTTCGTCGTCGCGCTTGAGCGACGAGTCGGCGGCCATCTTGAGGTATTCCTGCCAGGTGGCAACACGTGCGTTCATGATGCCGTTGCGCTGGTTGATGTAGTGCAGATAGGAACTGTTGAGCGGGCTGCCGGTGATATGCCATGAGCCCGGATTGATGGTCACGTCGATGTTGCCGCTCTCCAGCACGAGATAGAACGGGCTGACCGAGTCGTTGTCCCAGCGGATGAGCGCGACCTTGGGCTTGTCGGTCTGTCCCGTGAAGGTGAACGTGCCGTTTTGGGCTTTGGCTGTTCCGCACACCCTCAACTGGTTGTACTCTTCTTCCAGCACCAGCAATGTGGCGCTGTCGTGCCGCAATTTGTTGTCCAGGGTTACTTTCAGCTGATAGTTCAGGCCCTGGTCATGGCCGTCGCAGCTGGCCAGCAAGGTGGCCAGAGCAAGAGCGAATAGGGTTGTTTTCTTCTTTTTCATGGCGACAAATTTACTAAATGTTTCCCAATCGGCCGTGCTCTCCTGCCGGTTATAACCCGTGTTTTTAGGCCAGTGTTTAGGTTTTCTCGGTGGAAAAGCATATCTTTGCGACAAAAATACAATCATAACATGACCTGAACGATGAAAATGACTAAACGACATGGTATGGCGATATTGCTCATGGCGCTGTTGGCGTTGCCGACACTGGCGCAGAAGCAATTCACGCTGGAGGATTTGAACTTTGGTGGATACAACTACCAGAACATGATTCCCAAGAACCGCTCGCTCAAGTGGTGGGGAGACCAGTTGGTGCGCCTCTCGGCCGACACTTGCTGGACTGTTAATCCCGCCAATGGCAAAGAGAAGGTGCTGTTCACCCGCAGCCAGCTCAACAAGCGCGCTGGTTTGACCGCCGATGAGCAGCAAGTCAACCGGCTGTCGAGTGCGGCTTTCCCCTATGGCGACAAGCCGCTGGTGATGCTTGGAAACCGCAACGAGCGTATGCTCATCAACTTCAAGACGGGCAAGATAGAATGGCGCCAGCCTAACGACAAGGCCGCCCAGGCTCTCGAGTGGAACGACAAGAGCCGTGCCATGGCATTTGTCAAGGACGACAACCTCTATGTCACCGATGGCGGCGGCAATACCCGTCAGGTAACCAGCGACGGCTCGCGCGACTTGGTCTATGGACAGAGTGTGCACCGCAACGAGTTCGGTATCGAGGGCGGCCTGTTCTGGAATCCCGATGGCACGCGACTGGCGTTCTACCGCATGGATCAGAGCATGGTGACCGACTATCCGCTTGTCGATGTGCCCGAGTTGGACGACAGCACGCGTGTGATTGCCGAGCCCGCTCCCGAGAAGTACCCCATGGCGGGTCAGACGTCCCATCTGGTGACCGTGGGTGTGCTGGATGTGGCCACGGGCGACACGGTCTATCTCAAGGCCGGTGATCCCACCGACCGCTATTTCTCCAACATCTCGTGGAATCCCCAGGGCAACATCGTCTATGTGATGGAGGGCAACCGTGACCAGAACGTGGTGGACCTGGTGGCCTATGATGCCGTTACGGGCAAACGCATGGCTTCGCTCTATCACGAGGCTCATCCCAAATATGTTGAACCTCAGCATCCCATCACGTTCCTGCCGTGGGACAACGAGAAGTTTATCCTGTGGAGCGAGAAAGATGGCTATAACCACCTGTATATTTACGATATTAACGGCCGCTTGGTCAAGCAGCTCACCAGCGGCAACTGGGTAGTCATGGACGTGCTTGGCTTTGATGTACAGAAAAAGGCCGTCATCATCAGTGCCAATGCCGATAGTCCGATTCAGCAGAACCTCTACCGCGTGGACATTGCCACGGGTGCGATGACCCGCATCGACGAGGGCGGCAAGGGCTGGCACAACGGCCTGTTGAGCGCCAGCGGCCGCTATCTCATCGACAACTATCAGGAGCCCGATGTGCCCCGCAACATTGCCATTGTGGATACCCGCAACAACCGTCAGTACCGCTATTTTACGGCCCCTGACCCCTGGCAGGGTTACACCGTGCCCGAGTACCGTTGCGGCTCGATCAAGGCTGCCGATGACAGCACCGACCTGTATTACCGTCTGGTGTTGCCCACCGACTTTGACGAGACCAAGAAGTATCCCACCGTGGTCTATGTTTACGGCGGTCCTCATGCCCACAATGTGGATGCGCGTTGGCACTACAGCAGCCGCAGCTGGGAGACCTACATGGCGCAGCGCGGCTATGTCCTGTTCATCCTGGATAACCGTGGCAGCGAGAATCGTGGCCGCGACTTTGAGCAGGCCACTTTCCGCCATCTGGGACAAGTCGAGATGCAGGACCAGATGCGGGGTGTGGACTTCCTGAGGACACTCAACTATGTGGACACGGCACGCCTGGGCGTCCACGGATGGAGCTTTGGCGGCTTCATGACCATCAGCCTGATGACGAATTATCCTGATGTCTTCAAGGTGGGTGTCGCTGGTGGTCCTGTCATCGACTGGAAATGGTATGAGGTGATGTACGGCGAACGCTATATGGACACTCCCCAAACCAATCCCGAGGGATATGCCCAGACCAGCCTGTTGAACAAAGCCGAGAACCTCAAGGGTCGCTTGCAGATCATCATTGGCCTTAACGATCCCACTGTCGTGCCTCAGCACGCTTACAGTTTCCTCAAGGCTTGTATTGCCGCCGATACCCAGCCCGACTTCTATGTCTATCCCGGGCAGGGCCACAACATGAGGGGTCACCAGAGTGTCCACCTGCATGAGCGCATCACGCGTTATTTCGACGACTATCTCAAGTAAACGTCATTCATTGATATCAAGAGAAAACGACCGAGGAGTGTTCCTCGGCCGTTTTTCTTGGTGGGGTTCTGGTGATGTCAGCGGATAATGTCGTCCACGCTGGTTGAGTTGTGGTGAGGACAGTCATCGCCGCACAGGTAACCGAAGGGGTCACTCTTGGCTGTGGGGAAGCTGTAAAAAGTCCAGTGGGTGGGCTTCCTGAAACCGAATTTGCGGCCATTGTGCTCGTGGACTGTAGCTTGGTAGCAAACGGTGGCACCGCTCACATATTTGTCTTTCTGATAAGGGCTGTACCTGATGCCGTCGGTTTCGATATAAGCGAGGTCCTCGACACAGTCATGCTCGAGAATGAAAGGAGGCATGACCCGGTTGCCCGACAGCACCGAGTGGGCAACTGCGACATATTCGGGACCGGCGGTCGTCTCCCAGCGTCGGGAGGCATGGGCAAACCAACCGCAGTCGGTGGCCCATTGGGCAATCTCCTGGATGGAAGGATTAACGGCATCGGGGTGACGGCTCTCAAACAGGTTGAGCAATAAGGACAGCTCGGTTGCGGCACCCTCGGGCGAACCTTGTTCGGCCTTGCCCAGCACGGCAAAGAACATGTAGCATTCGTCGGCAGTCTTGCCGTTAAACGAGGGATCGTCCAGCGTATAGGCTTTCCCCTTGATGATGCGGCCGGCGGCTTTGATGAGCGCCTTGAAATAGTCCAAGCCGTCTTCCAGGGACATGAAGCGGGCCGCTTGCGATTCACCGGCCAGGTGCATGCGCACAGCCTCTTCGGGATGGTATTGCACGCCCAGCGCAAACGGCACATCGGTGCGCTCGATGGCCTCAATCACGTCGACACCGTCGTCACGGGTTACGGCGGTGACACGCAGTGGCGTCCCCTTGATGTCACCCGCTGCCTGGTGGTGCCACGAGGGCACGTTACGGACGGTTGTGGTGCCGGTGATGGAGTAAAGTAGCGATGTTGTGTCGATGACCGTCACATCGTGCGGCGTGTAGTGGCGTTTGCCTTGCTCGTCACGCTGGGCGCGGTGCACATAGCGGTCTGCTTTGCCTAGTTGAGTATAATAAGCGCCCAAATCCTGAATGAGTGGTGCCCCCGACACGACAGCGAGCATCTGCATGCCTCGACACAGGCCCAGTATCGGAATATGGTGGTCAAGGCAATAAGTCATCGTCAGGTATTCCGACAGGTCGCGTGTCGTTTGATAGTTGCGCTCGGCCTCGATGCCGTGCCACGGCTCGGGTGTGGCAAACAGGGTAGGACTGATGTCACCTCCCCCAAGAAAAACCACAGCCTGAATGCCCTGCATCATCTGTTCGATATCAGTGCCGTGATAGGTCTCGCGTTTCACGATATCGGCATACTGTTGCAGCAGAATACCATTCTCGTCCATGTATTTGGCCTGCAGCTCCGTCCCGTCATAATCAAATCCGCATGGACGCATCTGGTCCAGAATCACCGGAACGCCACCCGCAGCCTTCACCGCCTTGATAGCCCGTGCAAAATTGTCGGCCGACTGTTGCCATGCAATTCCAACCCGCACAGCCTTCTCGCCCTCGACAGCGCCCGCACTCACCACGACGCACACGGCTAGCACTATTCCCGCCATCCACCGCCTCAGCATTGCAATTTTCATCATTCTCATCATAAGCAATCAATTTACCCCACAAATATACGAAAAAATAGCCGAGTACGAATACTCCGGGCGCGATTATAGTATCAAAAAACAAAGGCATGAAACACCTGATGATGCTCCATGCCTTTGAAACTATTGAGATTGCTTTAACGGACGGTGAAGGTGGCCTTGAGGGGGAGGTTGTCGCTGGCGGTGCCGACGAGCATGGTGCGGTTGCCTAGCGAGGTGGTCCAGTTGCCCTTGGCTTCGTCCCAGTACTGGAAGGCGCGGCCTCCGATGGTGATGGTGACGTCGCGGCTTTCGCCGGGTTTCAAGGTGACTTTCTGGAATCCGCGCAGCTCCTTGACGGGCATATCTACCGTGCTGTTGTGGTCGCTCACGTAGAGCTGGATGACCTCAGCGCCGGTGCGGTTACCGGTGTTCTTGACGGTGACGGTAGCGGTCACGGTACCGTCGGCAGCTACCTCGCGCTTGTCGAGGCGCAGGTTGCTCACGGCAAAGGTGGTGTAGCTTAGTCCGTGGCCGAAGGCGAAGGCGGGTTTGGTCTTCTGCTTGTCGGTCCAGCGGTAGCCCACGTAGATGCCTTCCTTGTATTCCTCGTCGATGATCTTGTGACCCTCGCGCCAGGTTCCGGGATAGGAATCCAGGGCATGGGCACCCAAGTCGTTGAGGCTTACAGGCCAGGTGAACGGCAGTTTGCCCGAGGGGTTGGCATCTCCCACGAGAATGCTGGCGAACGCCTTTCCCGTCTCGCTGCCGATGAACCAGCCTTGCACGATGGCAGCGACCTTGTCGCGCCAGGGCATGGCCACAGCATCGCCCGAGATGTTGACAAACACCACGTTCTTGTTGACACGGGCCAGTGCCTCGACCAGTGCGTCTTGTCCATAGGGCATGTCCATGTGCTTGCGGTCGTGACCCTCGGCATCCTGGTAGTCGCTCTTGTTCAAGCCGCCAAAGATGATGACGTAGTCGGCTGTCTTGGCCTTGGCTACGGCCTCGGCTATCAGTTCGCTGGCAGGACGGTTCTCGGCCAGCGATTGCTTGGCCACCACGCCATTGTACTCGCCAGTGGTGTCGCCCACATAGCCGCGGGCATAGTCCACCTCGATGCCGGTGCCTGCCAGACGGGCCTGGAGGCCCTCGAGGGGCAGAATCTCGTGCTGTACCTTGAGCGAGCTGCTGCCGCCGCCAACGGTCATCATTTTGATGGCGTTCTCGCCGACAACCAGCACGCGCTTGGCGGTATTCAGGTCGATAGGCAGGACATTGCGCTTGTTCTGCAGCAGCACGATGCCGTCCTGGGCAATCTTCAAGGCTGCGTCATAGTGTGCCTCGCTGCACAGGAAGCCCTGAGCGCGATTGTTGCTCATCGTGGTGCGGAAGAACAGTCGCAGCACGCGGCGCACCTTGTCGTCGAGTTCACGGGTGGTGAACTTGCCCTCCTGAATCATCTTTTTGTAAGGCATGGCCATAAAGTAGGCGTCGTAGGCGTTGCTTGCACCCCATGCCAGACCGTCGGTCCAACTGCCGAACTCCATGTCCAGGCCGTTCTTGACAGCCATCTCGGTGTCGTGGGCACCGCCCCAGTCGCTGACCACCACGCCGTCATATTGCCAGTCACCCTTGAGAATGTCATTGAGTGTGTACTGGTTTTGGCAGCAGTGCTGGCCCTTGTAGAGGTTGTAGGAACCCATGATGCCCCAAGTGTGGCCTTCCTTGACGGCGGCCTCAAATGCGGGCAGGTAAATCTCGCGCAGGGCGCGGTCGCTCACGATGACGTTGACCTGATGGCGGTATTCCTCATCGTTGTTCAGGCAGAAGTGCTTGACACAAGCCGAGGTTCCCGTGCTTTGAAGTCCCTGGACGTAGGGCACTACCATGCGTGAAGCCAGCAGCGGGTCCTCGCCCATATATTCAAAGTTGCGGCCGTTCAACGGGTTGCGGTTGATGTTCACACCTGGACCCAGAATCATGTCCTTGCCACGATAGCGTGCCTCCTCGCCCAGGCTGCGGCCGTAGAGCTCGGCCAGCACGGGATTCCACGAGGCGGCAAGACAGGTCAGGGCAGGGAATGCCACGCACGAGTCGTTGGTCTGTCCGGCCTGTACCCACTCGTCCCAAAGTACGTCGGGGCGCACACCGTGAGGTCCGTCGTCGGTCCAGAAGTCGGGCATACCCAGACGCTTCACACCAGGCGACGAGAATTTGCTCTGTGCATGGATGACGGCAATCTTCTCGTCGAGCGTCATGCGTGACAGGGCGTCCTCGACGCGCTGCTCGATAGGCATTGATGCGTCAAGGTAGAGCGGCATCTGTGCCGTCATTCCCAATGACTGGATGTAGTCCAATTGCGGGGTGCAGTTCTCGTAGCGGCTGTTATGCACATACTGCATGAGCAGCTTGCGGAAGGTCTCCTGGTCGGGGCGGGCCTCGCGCAATTCCTTATAGGTGGCACGAGGAGCCTCGGAATACTTCACGACGATGCTGTCCCACATTTCGGGCCTGGTGATGCCCATCATGCATGAGTTGTCAATCTTCTTGTAGGGCCAGAACGTGTAGCCGATATTGGCCTTCTTCATCACGTCGACCAACTGGGCCTGCCACTCGTTGCTATTGTGTCCGGTCTCGCCCATGTACATCGGCAGACCCGTCTTGTCGCGGAAGTCGATGTAGTCCTTGATGGCCTCGGCCGTGGCGTCACCGCCATAGCGGTGGCAGGTGTACATGATGTTGTCGTCAAATTTCCAGTCGTTG
>JAEEGL014976868.1_pt1 | contig 11924 bp, 14 predicted proteins | sample 9134231 | NCBI WGS metagenome assembly JAEEGL01 (sample SAMN16246548, study PRJNA631951) | gut metagenome | biome: gut microbiome; feature: rumen; material: fiber-attached | host: Bos | place: Iran: Karaj | collected 2018-10 | reverse complement strand
TTTTTATACATAATACCTGGACGTAAATTTTAAATAACATTGATAAAATAGGCAAAAACATACAAAAAATGGGGCGAAAATTATTTTTACCCCATTTTTATTATTTAAATTACTATGCTTATTAACAAACGAAATTATTCTACAATCTATATTTTTTTACATCTTTATTATCCAACCTATTATTTATATAATTAATACTTCGTTCTATTGAACTATTAAAATTATTACTTACATCAAAGAATGGTAAATTATATTTTCTACACTCTTCCTTTATTTCTTTACTAAATTCAATTCCTTCTTTTAAATAAGATAATAATACTTCATCATTTACTTGAGTAGTCCAAATATTTGATTTATCATTACTTCTTACTTCTAATAATTTAGATTCTTCATCTATATTTGGATAACCCATAAAAACAATTATTTCATTTTCTAAATTATATTTAATAATATCATGAGGATATAAATGACAAGTATCAATAACTAAAGACTCTTCATTATATATGATATCAGTTTTAGTTTCATCAATAATAGTATTTATTAAATAAGCTATTTTATCACTACAATCAGTAAGTGATATTGTACCTTCATAAAAATTATTCATTATTCCTCTTTTAATAGAATCCATTTTATAATGATTAAACCCATTTTTTTGATACAACATTGAAATAGTTGTTTTACCGCTTCTACAAGGTCCACCAATTATTATATTTTGCATATTACCACTACCTTTTTATTTTAATACTTCTTTTAACATATCAATAATTATATTAATTATTATATCTTTATTATCTCCTCTACTTTTTTTATCTACATATATATAATTAGTATAATATTCATTATTTTCTTTATCATATATACTAATAAATACTTGATTATCTATACCATATAAATTACGTTTATCTACTCTATTTAGTTTACCAGTTATACCTATACCATAATCAGAATTAGTATAATCACTTATACATTTACTCATTTCTTTAGCAACTTCAATACTATATACTGAATACTTATCTATAGTATCACTATTTACACCCATCTTAATTTTAAACTCATTAGAATATGTAACAGCACTAAATTTTAAAACTTCACTAGCACCACTAATATTAGTAATAGCATTAGCTACTCCTCCACCAGTACATGATTCCATTGTTGAAATAGTTTTATTACTTTTAGTTAATACTTCAATTATCTCTTCCATATCATTCTCCATCTATCTAGTTAATCTTTTAGTCCAACTAGTATCAATACTTAAATAATCATCTAATTCTTCATCATTCCATGTTTTATTATAATTACCATTTGGATATAATTTAGGTACTGTTGGTTCATCAATTATATTAGTTTCACCATGTATACATTTTTTTATTCTTACACCATTATAAAAAGTATACATATATGAACCATTACGCTTCCATTCTAATGTATCAAGTAAATTCCATATATCTTTATCAGTACATAATTCTTTAAAATCAGGTGTAAAATACATACTTATAGATCTTCTATCAAATTCTTTTGTATAATCTATAAAATGATTTAATTTATCCATTGTTAACCTATTATCACCTGCTAATTTAATATTTATTTTATCTGGCCAATTTCTATAAAAATCAATTTCTTTATCATTATTTACAGTAACTTGTATATAGTCAAAATATGGTATTAAATCAATTATCTTATTTCTTAATTTGCCATTAGTACTCATCATTACTAAAAAATCTTTATCATGTATTAAATTAGCAATTTCTATTAATAAATCTTTAGGGAGTACTGTTGGTTCTCCACCAAGTAATAATACTTCTAAAGTTTTATCAGTATATTCTTTTATCATATCTAAAAATTTTTCTATATCTTCAATATTTATTAATTCTTTTGAACTATGTAAAAATTTATCTATACAATATTCACAATTATTATTACATATATGACTTGTAACTATATCTACATGATCTATTTCTACTTTATTATTCATATTAGTCATCTCCTTGCTTATCTATATCGTTAATATATATTATTTATTTTATTAATTATCAAATATATTACTATATACTTTTATCAATATTGGTTTCATATAATCTAATAAATATGGTTCTACTTGTTTAATCATTTCATTAGTTATTCCATAGTAAGCTTCAGATAATGATCCTGAAATACACGCTATAGTATCACTATCACCACCAATAGATAAAGATTTTCTTATACAATCTTCAAAACTATTAGATTCTAAAAAACAATATATAGCTTGTGGAACTGATTTAATAGCACTTACTTCAAATGTATAATTATGTCTTAAATCTTCAATATCATAATCTAATTTAAAATAATTATCCTCTATATACTTCCTTAGTTCTTCCTTATTCATACCTTTTCTAAGTAAATATATAGATACAGCTACTGCTTCTGCACACTTAATACAATCATCATTATTATGTGAAGTAATAGTTACTTTCCTACTTTCTTCCTTTATAGTATCTAAATCATTAAATAAAAATCCTACAGGAGATATTCTCATAGCACACCCATTACCTATTGAAGGTTCTTTATTTTCACCATTTACCCATCTTAAAAATCCACTACCAAATCTATTTCTATCTTCATTAATTTCTCTAATTGCATATTCTTTTAACTTATCATCATATTTTTTATTATTTATAATAGCATCTATAACTGCTACAGTTAATACTGAATCATCAGTAACAATTGAATCACTTAAAAATAACGGAGTATTAATATCCATTATTTTCATTCTATCTTCATAACTTCTTTTTTCTTCCTTAGAATTATATTCTAAAGTTTCATATACTGAACCAACTACATCACATATAATAGCACCTATCATATTTATCTCCCATATAAATTATTATCCTTAATATACTTATATATTCTACTATCTAAATACTTTTTATTATCTTCTATATTATTTCTTATAGCACTAGATGATATATCTATATAAGGATAATCACTTAATATTACAAATCTATTAATATCAAACTTATATTTATCAATATAATATTTAATATCTATATTATTTCTATTTAATACTATAACATTATACTTTAATATATCATCTATATTTTTCCATTCATTAAAACTAACTATGTTATCAGCACCTATAATCAAATATATATCTTTATATTTCTTACCATATTCATCAAGTATTTGATATGTATAATCATATTTATTATTTATTGTATCAATTATAATATTATCATTTTCTATATATTTTAACATATCAATACGTTTATCAATATCTACTAAATAATTTTTATCCCAATAATTCTTAGTTGAAACTATAAATATCTTATCTAAATAATTATTATCTAATAAATAATTTAATACGTTTATATGTCCTAAATGTATAGGATTAAAAGAACCAACATATATACCTATTTTCATATATTATTACTTTCTATATGTAGGTGTATTAAATTTATGTAAATTATTATTATGTAACTTAGCAATTTTCTCTTTACTCTCACTACTTACTAAATTACCATTACCATTTATTATATTAGCTATTTCACTATATTTTACACCTAATTTTTCTTCATCTGTTTTACCTGATAAACCATCATCAGGAACCTTATATATTACTTTATCTGGTACTCCTATTACTTTACCTACTTCTATTACTTCTTCTACAGTAAGATCTGCTAATACCTGTATATCAGATACATTATCTCCACCTTTAGTAAAATATCCTACATATAATTCACATTTATTAGAAGTACCTGGAACAATATAAGTACCGTTATTCATACTAGATAAAAGAGCTGCATTATAATATAAAGTAGTCATCCTAAGTCTAGGTTTAATATTTATATTAGCATCTTTTAAATTATTTTTTGTTACATTTGGATATATAGACTTTATAAGATTAACATAGTTATTATAAGCATCAGTTAAATCTATATCTACTAAATGAAATCCAAATGTAGCAGCTACTAATTTAGCATTTTCTCTATCTTCTTCTTTAGAATTACATGGCATCCACAATCCAGTAACATTTTCTGAACCAATTGCCTTAGCAAATAATCCTGCTACTACTGCTGAATCTTTCCCTCCTGAAATACCTATAACAGCACCCTTTAAATTATATTGTTTGTAATAATCTCTTATAAACTCTATTATTTCTTCACTTGTTTTTTTAGCATCAAACATATTAGTCACCTCTTGTCATTTTTTTTACTTTACCTATTAAGTCATATTTAAAATCTACATATTCTTCTGTACCATCTACATAATATTCATGTGGATTAATACATCTTTTAACTTCTGGATATAATTTATTCATTTCTTCATCACAATATCTTTGTTTCTCTAAAATATCTGGATCATTATATACTAATTGTCCATTCTCAAATATTTTTTGTTGTAATTCTACTAACACTATATCATTTAATGTAGTTTGTTTCAATCTATCTGTTGGACTAACTATTACTAAATTATCTTTATCTATTCTTTTATCATATAAACTCATTACATCTGCTAAAGCATAATTAGTTTTATTATCATATACTCTATATAACTTTTTAAAACCAGGATTAACTATCTTTATAGTATCATTACTTAATTTAATTCTAGGAACAAATTTATCATTTTTTTCTATTGCTACTTCTTTATATACACAACCCATTCTTCCATTTGGTTTTGATATATTATCTCCAACACCTAAACTATCAAATTTAGCACCCTGATTATATAAAGTTTCTATTACTTCTGCAGTTAATCCATTACTTAATACTATTTTAGCATTATTAAATCCAGCCTCATCCATCATTTCTCTTGCTCTTTTAGATAAGTATGCTAAATCTCCACTATCAATTCTAATACCAATATTAGCTTTAATATTATTATCTTTTAAATACTTAAAAGTCTTAATAGCATTAGGAACACCACTTCTTAATGTATCATAAGTATCAACAAGTAATGTAGCATTATCTGGATTATTAAGTGCAAATGCCATAAAAGCTTCTAATTCTGTATCAAATGATTCTATATAACTATGTGCCATAGTACCTAATGCTTTCATATTTAACATATTAGCTGCATGTACATTACTAGTACCCTTACATCCTGCCATTACTCCATATATAGAAGCATCTATTGCAGCATCTAATCCATCTGCTCTACGAGCTCCAAATTCCATTACTGGTACACCATTTGCTGCTTCTACAATTCTTCTAGCACCTGTTGCATGTTCCATAGCACCATTAACTATAGATAATATTGCAGTTTCTAATATCTGTGCCTCAATAATTGGTGCTTTAACAGTAACAAGAGGTTCATTTGGAAATACTGGAGTACCATCTGGTATAGCATATATATCACCAGTAAACTTAAAATTTGCTAAATAATCAATAAACTCATCAGAATAACCTTGTTTTTTAAAATAATCTAATTCTCTTTCATTAAACTTTATATTATTAATATATTCTATTATTTTATCAATACCAGCCATTATAGCATATCCACCACCATTAGGTACCTTTCTAAAAAATACATCAAATACTGCATATTTAATATCCATACCATCTTTTAAATAACTTTCTGCCATATTATATTCATAAGCATCAGTCATTAAAGTATAATTATCATTTAATCTATTATATCCATTATATATTTTCATATTATCCCTTCTTCCTATATTAACTTATATTGTTTTTCTTTACTTTCTAATTCATCTATATCCTCTACTAGTATAGCACCTGCTTGTGTTAAAACTTTATATGCTATATTAGTCCATTCTTCTCTATTATGCCCCGGACTATTAAAAGTGTCAATAGCATTCTTAACAACAAATAATTTTACATACTTATTTATCTCATCTAAATATGTAAGCATATTAATAACAAAATACATTACACATAAATCAGTACATACACCCTCTACAACTATTTCTTTTAAATTAGTAGCATTTACAATATCATCTTGTACTAATTTATTAAACATACCATTAATACTGTTTTTATACCTAACTAATGTATCTTTCTTATTTACTTCATTTATAAACTCAGGTATTAAATCAGCCTCAGGTGTTCCATATATACAGTGTTTAGGATACTTTTTAAATTCTAATGCATCATTTACATGCCCCTCTAATATAAAATTAACTAATTGATTTTCTTTTCTAAACTTATCAATCATTTTTAATTGTTCTGGAACTAACTTATTATATTCAGGATTAGCCATAGCCCCAAAATTAACAAATCCATTATTCATATCTATAATGTATAAAGCTTTTTTATAATTATTCATTGTACTCACTCTCCATTTCTCATTTCTAATTCTATTTACATCTCCAATGTTATTTATTTTAATCATATTATCTCTTCTTTCTTTTTAACATTTTGTTAATATCATTTTTTAAAAATAATTCAAGTAAATTACTTGTTATTAACATTTTATTAAAAACAAGTAATTTTGTCAATACATTTTACAATTTTTCTAATTTTTATTTAAATATATTACCTTTTAGTATTAAATAGTAACACTTTCTATTTTTGTAAATTATTTGTTAATAATTCTATTATATTTTTTTGCCCTATCTATAAAATGCTTGATAATTAATTTTGATGATATATCTTTATAATATAATTTTTCCGGATGCCATTGTACTCCAAGTACAAATAATTTATTAGGTAATTCTATTGCTTCAATAATATTATCATCTGCTTTAGCACTCACAATAAATTTATTAACCTTATCTATTCTATATTTATGCCTACTATTTACTTTTACTTTATTAGTATTAATAATACTATATAATAAAGTATTACCTTTAATATTAATATCATGTACATAATCATTATTAATATCATAATGATTATTGTTATCAATATATTCTAAACCATCACAATTATTATCTATACTTGCTAAAAGTTGCATACCAGCACATATACCTAATATTGGCATATTCTTACTTAATGCATATCTAACTATATATTCATGAAAATTATATAATTTATAAGATCCTTGTATTAATAATCCATCACATAAATCTATCATTTCTCTATATAATTCTTTTTCTTTTTTTGTTATATCTGTTTCTAAACCCTGTATAGTATTATAATAATCTATATTAGATAATGGACATATCATAAACGGTATTACATCATTATCAACAAGTACATTTTTATATTCATTATATATAGCTGTTAATGGATATCCTTCACTATCTATTTGAGGATTTCCAATAATTCCAATAATAATTTTTTTCATATATTCACCATAATATATTATTATTAATTTATAATTATGTTACAAAGAAGCTAGTTTAAACTAGCTTCTTTTAGATAAATCTACTACTTTTCTCCATAGTAATGGGCCAACTATACCATTAACATCAAATCCATAATCATTTTGTATCTTCTTTACTGATTGTTCAGTTAAATCATCAAATACACCATTTACTCTAACTCCAGGTATAGATTTATCATACTTACATATTAATAATAAGTATTTTTGAAAACGTCTTACATCATCACCCGTTACTCCTTTTGTTAAAAAGTAATCAGGATATAAATCATCTATATAATCTTGATATTCTTTTGGAAATGAGTTTAATATTTTATCATATGCATTTTTTAATACTATCCAATCACTATATGTAAATTCACCTGTTACTGGTAAATTATATTTTTGCTGAAATGCTTCTACCATAGTTTTAGTATTATTACTATAAATAGAATTAGTTTTTAATCTAGGTATATCATTATCTAAGAACGCTATAGCATCTAAAAAATAATGAATATATTCAACTTGTATACCTGTATCTCCATATTTTAATTTATCACTATATATAAATGTAGCTTCATCTTTAGATATTCCTTCAGAATATAAATCAGATAGTTTTTTTACACTAGTATAAATATATTTTATTTTATACCAAGTTCCCTTATCTACCACTCCAGTGACAGGTAAATTAAATATTTCTTGAAACTTTTTTACCGCCTCTTTAGTTTCTTCATCATATATACCTAATGTATTAGTAATATTAGGTATAGCAGGATAGTTTTTTCTTATTCTTCTTAAGTCTCTTTGAATAGCAAGTACTGGATTACCTACATTACCTAATCCTATTTCATACCCTGGATACCCTTCTATATTATTTCCTACAGGTGCATCATACTTAATAAATATATCACTACCATAATAGTTTTTTAATATCTCTAATGGAGTTTTACCTTGATTAGCTAATGAAACACTTCCCCATTGAGATAAACCATTACAAGTAGTCTTTCTTCCATCACAGTACTGAGTAAAATACGGTTGTATTTGATTACCTTTAACTACATAATTATTAAATATTTCTTCTACTATATTTTCTATATTTTCATATGTAGCTCTATTTTCTATATATGTTTGATCATATATAGGAGATGACGTTATATCAAAGTTATATCCTTTACTTCTATACCATTCATTATATATTCTATTAAGTGTAAAAGATATAATAGCATATATATTAGCAATTAATGCATTCTTAGGCCATGTAGGATATAATTCTGAAGATGCTACATTAGATATATAATCTACAAAAGGTACTGTAATATTCTTTGCTGCAGCATCAGGTTTACCTAAATGTATAGTAATATTATTAGGTACTATTGGATATCTAATAGCCATTATATATCTCCCATATTAGGTACTATATTTATATTTTGTACTACACATACACCATCATATATATTTACTTTATATACTTTATTCATATATTTATATATAGCAGTTACATCATATACAGTCTTATTTGGTATATCCATATTATCCTTAACTAGTTTTGGTGCAGGTAAACTTATCTTATCAATTAAACCAGAACTATTAGTTACTCCCTCATAAAATATTACATTATTATTATCAATTATTTTACTAATTATTATATTAACACCCTTAATAGGTATTGCCTCACTAGCAGAATATACCCTTATTTTTAAATACCCATTACTTGGATTATCACTAATAAACTTTTTATACATTTCAGTATTAATAAATTCATCATACTTAATATTATTCATTTAACCCCCTATATAATTAATTTTTGACCTACAGATAATAAATTAGATTTTAAGCTATTTTTCTTTTTAATACTATCTACTGTTGTATTAAATTTACGAGCTATTGAATATAAATTATCGCCCTTTTTAACTATATATGTAGTATTAGATTCTATATTAGTATTATAACTTGTACCATAGCATTCCTCTATACCATTAGTATCATCTTTAGTTCTTATTTTTAATACTTGTCCAATAGTAAGTAAATCACTCGATAATGAATTATCCTTTATAATAGTATCAACATCTATATTATATTTACGTCCAATAGAATATATATTATCTCCTTTTTTTACTACATAATTTATATAATTAGGTAATGATATATTCTCATCTGATGTATAGTTTTCTGGTATTTTTAATACTTGACCTATACTAAGTTTATTACTTTTTAAATTATTTAAACTATTAATTTGATTAACTGTAGTACCATATTTTTGTGCAATAGAATACAATGTATCACCCTTTTTTACTGTATAATTTATAGTATTATTTGGATTAGTACCACTAGACTTAGGTATATTTAATACTTGGCCTATTTGCAATGTATTAGGATTTACATTATTTAAATTTATTAACTCTGATACTGATACTCCATACTGATTACTAATACCATATAATGTATCTCCAGCTTTAACTATATATGTTTGAATAATTAATATCACCTCAATTAATTATATGCAATAATAAAAAAATCATCCTTTTTAGAATGATTATATCTTAAAATTTTACACTTTTTATAACTTTCTCTTCAAAATCTTTTATATCATATTTAGACATAAAATTAAGTACATATGTTTTTTCATTCTTATTTATAAAATAAAAATGAATAGTACCACCATCTTCACGTGGTTCTTCATAAAATTTGTATTCTATATTATCTGTTTTACCATTTTTAAGTTCTATCTTATCATCAAGACCTAAATCTTTTATTATTTCTTTATTTGTTTTTTTACTATAATAAAAAATTCTAAAAAACAATAAATTTGAATTATCTTCTTGATAATAATTATATTGAATATAGCGATCATAATTTGCTTCTTTAAAATCTTTAACTATTGTATATTTAATATCTTTAAATGATGCTTCTTTATCTAAATGAAATTCAAGATTATTTATTTTTACAAGACTTTCATCAACTACTTCTTCTTTTTTTTCAGGAACATTTTCAATATCATTTTTATATTCTTTATTAGAACCACAACCAACTATTCCAAACAAAACTATAATTACAAATACACTTGAAATAATTTTTTTCATAAATATCTCCTCCTTATATATCTATAAAAATTATAACATATTTTACAAATTATTATAAAAAAATATAAAAAAAGTTAATCGAAATTAACTTTTATTTTATATAGAGTCGATTAGTTCGACTTAAATTCATAATGGTGGAGAATAAGGGATTCGAACCCTTGACCCCTTGCGTGCAAGGCAAGTGCTCTAGCCAGCTGAGCTAATTCCCCATAGGTAACGCTTTCACATTACCACTAGATTATATCTAATCTATTCAAGTTTGTCAATAGGCTTTTTATATATTTTTTTAATTTTATCCTTTTTATATGATTTAAACTGATTTGATACATAATCTAAAACTCCATCTACAATTTTAGGCTGCAATTTATATATTCCAAACATATAACACGATAAAATATTATTTACTTCCTTAATTTTGCAATTATTATATAAATCAATAGCTACTATAAAAGATATAATATTTCCTATCTCTTTTTGAGAATAACCATTTTTTAAAACATCATATATTTTTAATAAATCATATTCTTCATAATATAAATCATAATTTTCATATACATCTTGATATGTGTTATTAGGATCATCAAAAGATTTTAATGATTTTATAAATTCTATTTGATTAAACATCTTATTTATACGAATAATATATTTATTAATTGTTTTAATTTTTAATCTTAAAACTTCTTCTCTTCTATCTTGAATTTGAGATAAATAATCTATCATATATAATTCATATACAATAGAAGATAATTCTTGATATAAATCAATTGTTCCCTTATAAGATTTCATCGCATTTTCTACATGTTTACACTCATGAATAAGCGCTACTATATCTTCTAGATAATTTAACCCATTAATCAAAATATAATAATTATTTTTAGATAATATATATGATCTACCTAAAAAATCACTATTATCCCTGCCAGATAAAAATTGAATTCTATCACTTTGTTTTGTTATTTTATTAAAATATGTATAAGAGTCTTTATCATTTCTCTTATAAAAATCTTTGCAAGTTTTTATTATATAATTAGGTTCTTTCTTTTCAAGATATAAAGTTTCTATATTTAATTCATACTCAGAAATAATATTTGATATATACTTTATTAAATCAAAAAATGGACTTTCAAAATAATTGATATTAAACTTATCTAATTCACTGAAAAATTCATCCTTTGATACTTTAGGATGTTTATCTTCTTTAAAATAGCCTAAATCAAATAGCATGCTTCTATAAACATAATAATTTTTTAAATTTTTTTCTGTTTGAAAAGCATACTCACTCATTTTTTCATTAATGTCTTCTGCACTCCAATTATATTTCATAAAAACCTCGCTAGATGTATTCTATCACTGAGTACTTTTAAAGTCAATTTAATATATTTGATTACATATATCTTTATTTGGTTTATAAAAACAATGTTTTTTATATTTACCTGCTAAAGATTGTTCATACCATGTATCTCTACATTTATTATTTGTAGAATAAAACCATAAAGAATTAGTAGCAGGATGATAAAATTCACCTTTTAATACTCTATCTGCTAATTGTCTTTCTTTTGTAGTTGGAGTACCATTAAATAAAGAACTACTAGTTCCACTAAATCCTCC
>JAEEGL014590066.1_pt1 | contig 11924 bp, 12 predicted proteins | sample 9134231 | NCBI WGS metagenome assembly JAEEGL01 (sample SAMN16246548, study PRJNA631951) | gut metagenome | biome: gut microbiome; feature: rumen; material: fiber-attached | host: Bos | place: Iran: Karaj | collected 2018-10 | reverse complement strand
TCACAGACATGGAATTCATTGATGCCTTTGAGTCAGCCAGAGAGACCGTTAGGACGATACGAGAAAAGGAGAATCCTGATTATATCGTATGTCTGTATCACGGCGGGCTGGAAAGAGATCCTGTGACCGGTATTCTGGGAGAGAAAGACTGTGGGGAAAACCAGGGTTACAGAATGATAAAGGAAATAGAAGGACTGAATGTCCTGATCTGCGGACATCAGCATCGAATATATTGCGGTACTCTGGATAAGGTAGCATTTACAGAGCCCGGTTATACTGGAGCTTATCTTTCCTGCATAGAGATCAATACTGAAACAGGTGAAATAACACCTCAACTGCTGCCGGCTGTTCATGAACCGGCTGCGGATATCATGCGGATCACTGATGCTGAGGAACAGGAAACCCAGAAATGGCTGGATACTGCCCTTGGACATACTGAGATGGATCTGAAAGTTCACAGTGAGTTTGACTGCCGTTTTAATAAGTCTCAGCTGGCAACTTTCATTAACAGGGTACAGATCGACCTGACAGGTGCAGATATTTCCGGAACCCGGATCTTTTTTACCGCACCAGGTTTTGCCGGGGACATTACGATGAGGGACCTGATCAGCACATACATGTTCCCAAATACCCTGGTCGTCAAGAAAGCAGACGGCAGAACCATAAAGGAATATCTGGAAAAGTGTGCGGAATTCTGGAGCATTGAGGATGGCAAGGTCATCATCAATCCGCTGTTTGACTTCCCGAATGTTCAGTATCATAACTATGACATGCTGGACGGTGTTGAGTACGTCATGGATATCAGAAAGCCTGTGGGTCAGAGAATCGTTTCACTGACCAGAAACGGTAAAGAAGTAAAGGAAGATGATGTATTTACTCTTGTCATCAACAATTACCGTGCTAGCGGTGGCGGTAACTTTGACATGATAGCTGCTTCTGAAACACTTAGGGAAATACTGACCAGCAGTGTAGATGTAATTGCGGAATACATCATGAAACATAAGAACATCGATTTTGAACCTGTAAATAACATTACGATTCTGCCATAAAAAAAATAACCTTCTTTGGAAGGTTATTTTTCATAAATCATAATATAGTTCGAATTCAGCCGGATGTGGAATGTTATTGATATATCCGGCGTCCTTTTCCAGCATTCTGATCCAGGCATCAATCAGTTCTTCAGGGAAGACATTGTTTACCATGAGGAAGTCATGATCCTTCTTCAGTTCTTCAATCGCTTCAGGAAGTGAAGTCGGAAGATGGTCAAGCTTGGCTTTTTCTTCCGGAGTCAGCTCATAAAGATTGAAGTCAAATGGTCCCCAGTTATAATCGGCAGGGTCAATTTTGTTAACTATACCGTCAATTCCAGCCATCAGGATGGCACTGCAGGCAAAGTATGGGTTACATGTGGCATCCGGGCTTCTTAACTCAAATCTCTTCTTGTCTTTGTTTTTGGCGTAGCTTGGAATTCTGATTACGGAGCTTCTGTTAGCCATGGCATAGCCAACGGTAACCGGGGCTTCAAATCCAGGCAGCAGTCTCTTATATGAATTGGTTGAAGGATTAGTAAAGGCACACAGAGCTCTGACATGCTTTAACAGACCTCCTATGAAATAAAGGGCATCCTGTGAGAGACCGGCATACTTGTCACCGTAGAAAATGTTGTTGCCGTCTTTCTTAATCAGCATGTGAATATGCATGCCGTTACCGGCTTCACCATAGATAGGTTTTGGCATTAAGGTAGCGGTAAAGCCGTTAATGACAGCTGTGTTTCTGATAACATACTTGGCCGCAAGAGTGTCATCTGCCAGCTTCAGCATGTCATCCAGTTCGACTTCAATTTCCAGCTGTCCGGATCCGCCTACTTCGTGGTGATGATATTTGACATTGACACCGAATAGTTCAAGATTGCGGCAGATCTCATTACGCAGATTATAAGTCAGATCGTTAGGCATGTCACAGTGATAGCCGCCATTATATCTGTTATGGAAGCCATCTGAAAGTTCATCATTGGATGACCAGTATGATTCACTGCTGGTCAGCCTGCTGGATACTTCATCAGGGGAAACCTTATATGAAGCAGTATCAAAAACATGGAATTCATATTCCGGACCAATGATCATCTGATCACCGATACCGGTTTCCTTCAGATAATTCAGTGCAGCCCTGGCTACATTGCGCGGATAATGACCGAAAGGAATGTTATCCTTTTCTCTGATTACATAGACATCTCCCAGCATTGTCAGCGTCTTTTCTTCGATGAATGGATCAATTATGGCGGATTTTATATCAGGTACGAAAACCATGTCGCTGTTTTTTACATCAGCATAACCGTAGTTGGAACCGTCAAAACCAATGCCCTCTGTCAAGGTGCTTTCCGTCAGACGGCTGGCTGGAATAGACAGGTGTTTCCAGCGTCCCTTCAGGTCGATCATTTTAAAATCTACAAAAACTATATTCTTTTCCTTTATAAACTTCTGTACTTCCTTAATATTGTTAAACATTTAGATACCTCGTCTACGGAAATTATAGCACATATTCTTTGGTAGTGATAAAAGGGTTAAATAACGTTATAATGATTGTATGAACAAAGCATTGCGGATGCTTTTTAATTATCTATGAGAGACGTGAACATTAAAGAATATCTTGAAGCTAATTCCCGGCAGAAATACCGGCAGTTTACAGGCAGCCTGAATCCCGGCAGCCGCTATCCCGTCATGGGAGTCAGAGTTCCCCTGCTAAGAGAACTGGCTAAGAAACTGGCCAAGGAATATGGCGTTAATGCCGTGGACACGCTGAGTGATGACAGTCAGGAGGAGGTACTGCTGCAGGGTTTTGTGATAGCCTATTCCAAAATGCCTTTAGCTGAAAAGAAACCCTATATCGATAACTATCTCGCCAAGTGCGACAACTGGTCTCTGATTGACAGTTTTGTCAGCACATTTCATTTTAACAGGAAAGATGAAGCCCTGATGTGGATGTATCTGGAAGAATACCGTAAAAGCAAACAGACATTTACTGTCAGATTTGTACTGGTAATGATGCTTAACAGATATCTGAAAGATGAATACATTAATGACATCCTTGAATACTGCAGTAATATTGACAGTGAAGAATATTACATCGAAATGGCTCAGGCCTGGCTGCTGGCAACCGCGGCAATTAATTATTTTAATGATGTTGAATTAATACTGAAAGATGGTAAACTTAATATGTTTACTCATAACAGAACCATTCAGAAAGCTGTTGAATCATTCCGCATCAGTGCTGAAAACAAAGAAAGGCTGCGTGCATTAAGAAGATGAACATAAACGTAATTGTTAAGATCATTCTGCATATCATAACCTTTTCTTTCAGCTTTTACTGTCTCAGCGGAATAGATTTCAGTAAATTCATGCTCAACAGACCGGACAGGGCAGCCAAGGCTCATGTTCTGCTGTTTCTGCTGTCAATGGGACTGGGTTATCTGGCTGCACAGTTTTTAATTGCGATAATGTACAGCCTGTAAGATTATGCTATACTGTGTTAGGTGAATACATGAAGATATTATATTTTGTTGTACCAATGCTGATCTCGCTGATACTGGAGTTTCCACTCAAGGTAATAGCCAGAAAGCTTGGTTTATATGCCAAGGAAAATGAAAGGACTGTTCATCACGGTCAGATCCCAAGAGTCGGCGGTATAGCCATTTACATCGCCTTTATCATTGGCGTACTGCTTTTTGTAAAGGACAGCAGGACGGTAAGAGCTTTTGTCATAGGCGGAACGATCATCTTTGCGGAAGGTCTGCTGGATGACATTTTTGATGTTTCACCGCTGTTTAAGATAGTTTTTCAGTTTGCAGCAGCATCTGTTCTGGTGTTTGTCGGAAACATGAACTTAAGAGAGCTCAGACTGCCATTTAATCTGATTTTCAATGTTAACATTATTGGTTACATCATTACATATCTGTGGATCATAGGCATTACCAATGCCGTAAACCTGCTTGACGGCCTTGACGGTCTGGCAGGCGGTTTCTGTGTCATTACTCTGATAACCATCAGCCTTATTTCCACCACATATAACATGTATAATGTTTACATGATAAGCATGGTTCTGGCAGGAAGTACCATGGGATTCCTGTTCCATAACTTCCATCCAGCCAGTATCTTCATGGGTGACTGCGGAGCACAGTTCCTGGGATTCATGATTGCTGCCATTTCCCTGTACGGGTATAAGAGTGCTACTTTCATTACTCTGGCAATTCCAATCATTCTGCTGTTTGTCCCTATTTTCGATACTTTCTCTGCCATAATCAGAAGAAAGGTGAATCACCAGCCTATCAGTTCACCGGACAAGAAGCATTTCCACCACATTCTGATGAACAATCTGTCGCTGGGACAGACCGGCGCAACTATTACGATTTATATCATTACCGCTATCTTTGGCATAACAGCCTATATTTACATCAACAATACAACCTTAGGTCTGTTGATCCTGCTGCTGCTGGTTATGATTTTTGAGATTTTCATCGAGTATACAGGTATGATTTCAACATCTTACCGTCCGATACTTAATCTGCTTGATAAGATTGCCAAGAAGCACTACAGGGCAGAAGATGAAACAAAGAGTGATGAATAATCCTCTTTTTTTAGGAGTTTTTACATGGCGACATACGTTATAAGCGATATTCATTCTCATGGTGATAATCTGGACAGATTCCTTCGGGATACAGGTTCTGAGGATAAGATCTACTGTCTGGGTGACACCATTGACAAAGGGAAAAACGGTATTCAGGTCCTGGTCAGAATGATGGAAGATGACAGGATCACTTTCATCATGGGCAATCATGAACTGATGATGTATCTGTTTCTGGAAGCGGAAAAGATGATAAACAGCCGTTCCCTGAATCTCAGAGTGCTGAATTATTACTATAACAAGAGGGATCACTGGCAGTATTACAACTATGGTCTTGATACCTATAATGATTACATGAGACTCCCTGAAGAAAAAAGAGAAGAGATCTACAGATTCCTGCAGACCATGCCTGTGCAGCTGAACGTGGAAGTAAACGGCAGAAAGTTTCTGCTGGTACATTCAAAACCGTACGGTGATTATGATAAAGATGTTTTCTTCAATGAAGTTGAAGAGGATATTGACCATTACGTCTGGGACAGAGCCAAATACTGTCATGTTGAAGGCAAGATCGTCATTACCGGACATAATGTTGTAAGCAGAATTGATACAACCGGCCGTATCATTGAAACAGACGGACAGTGGTATGACATTGACTGCGGTCTGGCTGCCAATGATGCCAACTCACGTCTGGCTGCTTTGAAACTTGATGATCTTTCAGTAAAGTACTATTAGGAGAAACCATGAAAAAACTGATAGTCATGCTTCTTATCCTGCTTTGTGCAGCGGGATGTCAGAAAAAAGAACCGATGAAGGAAATAACATATCGCCAGATTAACAGCGAACAGGCTATACAGATGATGGCTGAAAATGAGGGATATGTAATATTGGATGTCCGTACACCGGCAGAATATCATGAAGGTCACATTGAGGGAGCTATTAATGTTCCAAACGAAGAGATCAATGATAAGGAGATCAGCCGGCTTCCGGATAAGGATCAGCTGATATTTGTCTACTGCCGCAGCGGAAACCGTTCCAAGGATGCCAGTGAAAAGCTGGTTAAGCTGGGATATACCAATATCGTTGAATTCGGCGGCATTAATACCTGGCCGAATGAACTTGTCAAATAACCCGTTAAGGGTTTTTTTGTTGCGAAAAACAAAAAATTGTATAATTAAATTAAAGAAAGTGAGTGAAAACAATGGAAAGGTATTTTGGCGAAAAGACTCCTAAACTCGGATTTGGCCTTATGAGACTGCCAAAACTGGAGAACGGTGAAATTGACATTGAACAGGTCAAGGAAATGGTAGACATCTTCCTTGAAGGCGGCCTGACCTATTTTGATACGGCTTTTGTATATGATGATGGCAAGAGTGAGGAAGCAGCCAGAGAAGCACTGGTAAAACGTCATCCAAGAGACAGCTTTACTCTGGCAACAAAGCTTAATGCCTGGATGGGGAATCCTACTAAGGAACAGGCTGAAAAGCAGCTGGAGATAAGCCTGGAGAGAACACAGGCCGGATACTTTGACTATTATCTGCTGCACGCCGTTCAGGACAATAACTATGAAAGATATGAGGAACTGGGTCTGTGGGATTTTGTAAAGCAGGCTAAGGAAAAAGGTCTGGTAAAGCACTGGGGTTTCTCATGCCACGCTTCTCCGGAAAGAATGGATGACCTGCTGACCAGACATCCTGATGCTGAATTCATCCAGCTGCAGATCAACTATGCTGACTGGGATAATCCTCAGGTGCAGAGCCGCAAGTGTCTGGAAGTTGCCCGTAAGCATGGCAAGAGCGTTGTCGTCATGGAACCTGTCAAGGGCGGCCAGTTGGCAAATCCGGTTGATGATATCAAGAAACTCTTCAAGGAAGCTGATCCTGATGCTTCATATGCATCATGGGCAATCAGATTTGTAGCTTCTCAGGATGGCATAATTACCGTACTGTCAGGCATGAGCAATGTTGAGCAGGTAAGAGACAATGTTTCCTACATGAGTAATTTCAAGCCTCTTGATGAGAAGGAACAGGAAGTCATTAAGAAAGCTCAGGATATCCTGGAAAGCATCAACATGATTCCTTGTACTGCCTGCCGCTACTGCACTAAAGGCTGTCCGATGGGAATCAGAATACCTGATCTGTTCAGCATAAAGAACAGACAGTTGCTTAACGGTATGCCTGATCATGAAGAAAGTCTGGTTAACAGATATAACAGGATCACGGCGGAAACCGGAAAGGCTTCTGACTGCATTCAGTGCGGCCAGTGTGAAAGCGTATGTCCGCAGAGCATCAACATCATTGAAAGACTGCAGGATATCGCCCGGACCGTTGAACCGTAAATAATTAAAAAGATAGGAACACTTTTTCAGTATTACTAATAAGTACTGAGGAGGTGTTCTTTTTAATGGAAATGGATGTCATAAAATGCGATTACCGTAACATTGAATCGCTGATAGAACAGCACATAGATGAATTAAGAGATGAGTATTACGACATGCCTCTGGGAGTGGTCCGCAACACCCTTATCAGTGAGTATAATTATAAAAGCAGAGGCAAGCTGAAATCGTGCCGACATTTCGGACTGAATATCACGGCTGGGGACATCTGCTACATAGATTTTGGCAGAGCCTATATTTCAGAGGCCGGCTATCAGCATTTCGGAGTAGTACTGAATGTGTTTAACGGAAAGGCTTTTGTCATACCAATGACTTCCAACAGTGAAGCTTACCGCAATGCCTATGATCCGGAGAATAATGCTTCAGGTCTGAAGCATCTCTACAGATTAGGCTATGTTGAAGGATTATACAGAGAGTCAGTTCTGTTTCTGAATGACGGCAAGTATATCAATACCGCCCGCATTATTGATGTCAAAGGACACATTGATGTCAATTCCAGCCGTTTCAAAGATATCAGGAAAAGATTCCTGGAAGGGTTAAGCATATAAACGTCTGCAGCGGCAGGCGTTTTTTCTTATGTAGTAGTTTCAATGAATGAGTGCTAGAATATAGACATGAATTACCAACTGGATCTGGACAGAAATAAGAGATATCTATTAGGAGTGTCAGGAGGCTGTGATTCCATGATGCTTCTTTCTTTATGTGTCAGGGAAAAACTGGATATCGCGGTCTGTTTCTGTAACTACAGGCTGAGAGAAACAGCTGATCTGGAAGAAAAGATCGTTGAACAGTACTGCCGGGAAAATAATGTCAGGCTGTTCAGGCTGTATCCAAAGCAGGAAAAAAATGAAAACTTCCAGATGTGGGCCCGTGAAGCCAGATATGAGTTTTATAAGAAAATATATGATCAGCTGGAATGTGATTATCTGCTGACCGGTCACCAGAAGGATGACAGTCTGGAAAACTATCTCATGTCCGAGGAAAGAGGATCACATGGCTGGTATTATGGAATACCTTATGAGGGATATCATCATGGAATGAAGATTCTAAGACCGCTGCTTAAGTACCGTAAGAAGGACACCAGACGGTATTGTGAAGAATACAACGTTCCATATCATGATGATGAAAGCAACTTTACCGATCACTATACCCGTAACAGAATCAGACACAGTCTGATCGAACCGGCTGATGATGCTCAGATTGAAAAATGGGCAAGTGAGATTGAAAGACTTAATAAAGTGCAGAAAAGGATGCTGGAGAGATTTGAAAAGGAATACGGTGAAGAAATCAGCATTTCCGTATTCCGGAAAGATCCGGATGTTAACGATCTGATGCGCTGGATGTTATGGCAGAAAGACAGTACGGCTTCGTACTCTTCCCAACATATTAGCGAAATTGTAAAGACAGTCATCAGCAGTAAGAGAAACGGTTTCATTCCGCTTAACAATGGTCTGGAAGTCGTTTATGAATATGGTGTGGTCTATGTGCATAAACCTGGCAATGGCTACAGTTATGTTCTGGATGAGGTAAGGTATTTCAAAACCCCTTATTTTGAAATAAAGGCTGTAGGGAAGACCATTGAGGGATTGAGCGTCAGTGAAGCAGATTTTCCTTTAATGATAAGAAACGGCAGAGAAGACGATGTTATTGAACTGAGATACGGTCATAAGAAACTGTCACGTTTCTTTATTGACCGTAAGATAAAAAGAAAAGACCGCTTCAGCTGGCCGGTCATTGAAAACAGGGAAGGTATTGTTGTCTTTATCGCCAATATTGGCTGTAATAAGTCGCATTTCACTACTAAACCTGATTTATTTATGCTAAAATTTTAATAACTTGTTTTCGGGGGAGTAAGTATGATTAAGGACGATTTGAAAAAGATTTTGGTAACCGAAGAACAGATCTCAGCTCGCTGTATTGAACTGGGAAAGCAGCTGGACCATGATTACGCTGGCAGTCATGATCTGCTTTTTGTAGGTATTCTTAAAGGTTCTGTACCATTCATGGCAGAACTGATCAAGAGGGTATCATTGGATATCCAGATTGATTTCATGGCTGTTTCCAGTTATCGGGGAACCGAATCGCTGGGCGACATCAAGATCATCAAGGACCTGGAAGTATCAATTCAGGGACGTGATCTGGTGCTGGTTGAGGACATTGTCGATACCGGCATTACCATTAACTCTCTGAAGACACTGCTTTACAATAAGGGAGCTCACGATGTCAAGGTCGTTACCTTATTAGATAAGCCGTCCAGAAGACAGGTTGATGTTAAGGCTGATTATGTCGGCTTTGAAGTAGAAAATGAGTTTGTAGTAGGTTTCGGCCTGGACTACAATCAGAAATATCGTAACCTTCCATACATTGGAGTACTGAAAGAAGAATTATACTAGTTTAGGAGTGTGAAGTTAATTGAATAACAATAGAAACTGGATAAGTACCGTCCCGTATCTGTTAATGCTTCCTATTCTGATCTTCCTGACTTCCGTGGCGATGCAGGGTAATAACCGCGCTCTGACTTATGGCCAGTTTGTGGAACTGCTGAACCGGAAAGACAAGAAGATAGAACAGGTATCTTTAACCATGAGCAATACGGTCATTGACCTTAAGGGTACTTATACCGATAAAAACGGTGAAAAGGGATTTACGGTAACGGTTCCTAACACTGAACAGAGCAATAACGAACTGATGACAGTTCTGCAGCAGACAGTCAAGGAAGGCAACATCAAGATCATTGATGCCTATAAGACTAATCCGCTGATCGAAGCTCTTATTCAGATAGTACCTCTTATCATAGTGACCGGTGTAGGAATTTACTTCATTTCCCGCATGAGCGGTTCACAGAACAACAAGGCCTTTGAATTTTCAAAATCAAGAGCCCGTCTGGAAGGTAACATCAATGTTAAGTTTAAAGATGTAGCCGGCTGTGATGAAGAAAAAGAGGAAATGGAAGAAATCATCAGTTATCTGAAGAGTCCTGAAAAGTTTGCCAAGATGGGTGCCAGAATACCTAAGGGAATTCTGATGGTTGGCCCTCCTGGCACAGGTAAGACTTTACTTGCCAAGGCTGTTGCCGGTGAAGCCGATGTTCCATTCTATTCCATCAGCGGTGCTGATTTCGTGGAAATGTTTGTCGGTGTCGGTGCCAGCCGTGTCAGAGACATGTTCAAGGATGCCAAGCGTACGGCTCCGTGCATGATCTTCATAGATGAAATTGATGCTGTCGGCAGACAGCGTGGTGCCGGTTTGGGTGGCGGTAACGACGAACGTGAACAGACTCTTAACCAGCTGCTGGTTGAGATGGATGGCATTGAAGATAACAAAGGTATCGTTATCATTGCGGCTACCAACCGTCCTGACGTTCTTGACCCTGCTCTGTTAAGACCAGGCCGTTTTGACCGTCAGATCACCGTAAGCCTGCCTGATAAAAATGGAAGAAAGGCTATTCTGGAAGTACACGCCCGGAATAAGCACTTTGCTCCTGATGTTGACCTGAATGCCCTGGCAGCCAGAACTCCTGGCTTCTCAGGTGCTGATCTGGAAAACGTTCTTAATGAAGCTGCCATTCTCGCTGTCAGAGGAAACAAAAACGAGATCACCATGGAAGATCTCGATGAAGCCATCGACAGAACCATGGGAGGTCCAGCCAAAAAGAGCAGAAAGTATTCAGATAAGGAAAAGAAACTGGTTGCAACTCATGAAGCCGGACATGCCGTAGTAGGTCTGTTCCTGGACGGTGCCAATATCGTTCAGAAGGTTACCATCATTCCAAGAGGTGTGGCTGGCGGATATAACTTAATGACTCCGAAAGAAGATTCACTGTTCCTGTCTACCAAGAAGGAACTGCTGGCTCAGATCACAGGTCTGTTAGGCGGCCGCGTTGCTGAGGAAATAGTTCTGGGAGAAATCAGTACCGGTGCATCCAATGACCTGGAAAAGGTTACCAAAATTGCCAAGGCTATGGTTAATCAGTATGGCATGAGCGAAACCATCGGTCCAGTTCAGTATGATTCTGATGGCGGAAATGTCTTCCTGGGAAGAGATTATACTTCCAACAAGTCATATTCCGATACGGTGGCGTATGAAATTGACCAGGAAGTCAGAAGGATCGTTAACAGCTGTTACGATGAAGCCAGAGCCATTATCACTGAACACCGCAAGGATCTTGATAATATCGTCAGGGCTCTGATTGAAAATGAAACCCTGACTAAGGAAGATCTGGACACGATCATTCAGTACGGTACACTGAAGCCTGAAAAGGTAGAAGAAAACCACGAGTAATAGTATAATGATAACAGCACGGAAGTGCTGTTATTGTTTGGAGGCGGAAATGGAATACGATATAGTCAAATCAGTAAGACAGATAGCCGTAGGTCTGATTTTCATAATGATAAACTTTAATGTGGAATTTAAGACCATGACGGTCAACTTTGTTCCGTCTTTCATCGGTTTCTATCTGGTTTACCTGACAGCGCATGTTCTGTATGAAGGGCAGCAGCTGAAAGCCATGAAACTGGTATGCATGATCTGTTTCTTCTTTTCGCTGATGGATTTTACTTTCGGCCTCATGAATGCGCAGCTGGGATATGTAGCCTTCGGGCTGCGGGTCGCAGAATTCATCTGCAACGTCGTATTCATGTTCATGCTGTTTAACAGACTGCATAAGCTGGCTGTGGAAAATGAGCTGGATGAGTTTGCGGATACCTTCAGAACGATCGTGTTCGCTTATGTTGTTGTCTATATCGGCTTTTACCGGTCAAATGTAATGCTGAGCAACTGGTTTATCGTTGCGGGATTAGGCATTATCATCTATGCCATGATTGCGTATATATTAATTGAAGTATTCAGGTTTGCCCGGATACTGCAGAGAAAGAGTGAAAAAGAATGACGGATGTATTAAGCAGAGGTAATGTCC
>JAEEGL014253043.1_pt1 | contig 11924 bp, 19 predicted proteins | sample 9134231 | NCBI WGS metagenome assembly JAEEGL01 (sample SAMN16246548, study PRJNA631951) | gut metagenome | biome: gut microbiome; feature: rumen; material: fiber-attached | host: Bos | place: Iran: Karaj | collected 2018-10 | reverse complement strand
TGAACATCACGAAAATAACATGGTTGATATTAGATTTTTAAAGTCATTTAATCCTTCTGATTTTGACAATAATACTGATTTATATAACTATGTTACGGATAACACAATTGCTCGCATTAGTGTTTATAGAAATAGTTGGCAAAGAAGTAGATGGAATACTTTCTTTATAGACCAGCCTCAAACTACAAGATATATGCGGGGTTATTATGATACTACTATCTATTGGGTTACTCCGGAGATGTTAACAGATCGTGGTTGGGAAGTGTTTGATCTTGATAAGGAAGATTATCTGATCTAGCGCTCCCTCCCGAGATCTTGAAAAAATCAAAAAAATATGATATAATAAATATGTAAGGTAAGGGAAGGAAATAAAAAGAAATCTTCCTTCCCGGAACTTACTTATCATCACAAAATAGATCGTCTCTTGACAAAAATCTAAAATTGTGATATAATAAATATGTAAGGTAAGGCATAATTTAAAAAAAGAAAGGTAAAAGGTGAAAAAAATTATGACGAAACGCGAAGTTATTACTGCTATGTTATCTGATGCTGCTGTTAATGGAAATGCTGACTATGTTGCTTATCTTGAGAACGAGATCAGGTTGCGTGACAAGAAAAATGCTCGTGCTAAGAAAGCCCCTAAGAAAGCTGACCAGTTCATTGATGTTGTCTTCGGTGCTCTGACTGATGAGCCTCAGACGAGAGACCAGATCGCTGAAATCGTTGGTATCTCTCCTGCTAAGGTCGGCGCTAGACTGAACAAGCTGGTTGCTGATGGCAAAGCTGTCAAAGGTTCTGTCAAGATTGACAAGGCTAAGAAAGTTACCTACTGCTTAGGTTAATGCTCATAAAAAGCTCCGCAAGGGGCTTTTTTGATGCTCTAGGCAAGCCGCGGCGCGGATGAGCGAGCCCACCGACAGCCCGGAATAAAAAATGCTCTGGGAATTTTTGCGCCTGATAAAATAATTTAATAAAATTCTAGTATAAGGAGGATTTTATTAGATGAAATTCTGTTTAAGCTCGCGCCAGAGCAAGCAATATTTAGAAAAAGCTGATGAAATCAAAGTAGATTTTAGAGATAAAAATAGTATTCCTGATTTAGCGATGGATTACCCTGATAAAACTATTATTTTAGTACAATATCCGGGAGATGAATTAATAAATGATGATTTAGCAACTTGAAAAATTTTAACTAAAAATAATTTTATAGTTTGTTTATCAGCTTTAATATATGCTGATACATTAAAAAATTTAGATATTCCTTGGTATACCAATTTTCCAGTTACGTCATTTTATCAATTAAGAACATTAAAAGAAATGGGCGCTTGCTATGTTAGATTAGATGCTCCAGTATTCTTTAATATGCCGGCGGCAAAAAAAGTTGGAGTTCCTATTCGTGTTATTCCAAACATTGCATATGACGATGGATTTACTCGTATTGACGGAGTTTGCGGAACTTGAATTCGCCCAGAAGATTTAGAAGCTTATGGCGAATATGTTGATGCGGTTGAATTTGAAGATTGTGATTTGAAAAAGGAACAGGCTATGTATCGTATATATGCTGAAGATAAAGAATGGCCTAGCGATTTGGGTTTATTGATTACTAATCTTAATCATACTGGCTCAAATAGAATGATTGGCTCTGAATATTCATTAAGACGAATTGATTGTGGGCAACGATGTCAAGAAGGCAACGGATGCCAGATATGCTATCGTTTACTAGCGTTAGCCAATCCAAAGCTCATAAGAAATTATGTCAATGCTACCTCCGAGTAAGTATTGACATTTTTTTCAAAATATGATATAATAAAGATAGAAAAGGGGTGATAGGATTAAAATGAAACACGATAGACTAAATGATAAAGATTTAGCCTTAATGGAAAGATTAATGTTGGGTAAACAGGAACAAACAAGAAAGTTCTTGATTACGGCATTAAAAAAATATTACTCAAAAGATGAATTAATCTACACTCATGATTATATCTTTGGTAAAGGTAATATACCCATTGCGGTAGCAGCTCACATGGACACAGTTTGGGAAACTTCGGTACACCACGAAGTGTTTTATGATGAGCGAAAGAATGTTATGGTCAACCTACAAGGTGGAGGCTATGACGACAAAGTAGGTATTTTTCTAATTTTAAAGATTTTGCAGTCAGGTTTAAAACCTCATGTTATTTTCTGTGCAAATGAAGAAGTTGGTAGTTTAGGGGCGGAAAAGTTAATTACTGATTATCCAGCGTGCCCATTTGATGATTGCCGATTTATTATTATGTTGGATAGAAGAGGGGTAGTTGATTGTGTTTTTTATGATTGTGAAAATGATGACTTTGAAGAATATGTAGAAAAATTTGGGTTCAAAACTGCTTTTGGTTCGTTCACGGATATTTGTACTTTATGTCCGGCTTGGGGAATGGCAGGAGTGAATTTGTCTGTTGGATATGAAAATGAGCATACTCCAAACGAAAAATTACATGTTGGCCCGATGTTTGCGACTTTAAATAAAGTTAAAGTTATTTTAAGTCAGGAAGATAAAGATATTAAATATTTCAAATATGTTCCCAGCAAGTATTCTTGGAGAGGATATTATGGCTATGGGAGATATGACTATCCCGGGTGGGATGATGACTACTACGGGTATTACGCTGCCGACGGTAAAGGAGCTACAGAATCTGAAGGCGGGTGGTTTCCCGGCGAAGTTTTCTACGGATATTGCGAAAATTGTGGAAAAGATTTATCATACAAAGACGCAATAGAATATTATGCCCTTGATGGGACTATTGGGTATTGCTGCCCTAAGTGTGCTGAAAAAATGATTAACTATTGTGAAATTTGTGGTACAGCCTTTGAAATAGACAAAGACCACCCAGAAAGAAGATTATGCCCTGATTGCTATGTAGATGTTATGAGCGGTAAGTGGTATGATTATGATAGTGATGATTAAGGAGATGTATGATTACTCAAGAAGAATTTGATAAAATAAAACTTGATTTTGATAAAATAATCAGTTGGTCACAAGGTATAACAAACCCAAAAACTGACGATTTATTAAAGCAATGGTTGGAGTCAAAATCTTACTTTATAGAGCACTTTGGTGGGTTAATCTGGCAATCCCCGGAAAAGGTAGTTTTCCCTTTAGACCCAAAAGACAGAGAATTAAAATTTCGTGGGTTTATTGATAACTATGTTTTATATCGTTATAATAATTATGGTTTAACAAGATTTCTTGAAATGCAAAAAGAAGGATTTTTTGATAATGTTGTTGTAAATGAATATAAAACAGATAATAATGAAATTATCCCAAAAGGAATGAAATTGGTAAAAGCCTTTAAATTCTTTGTGGACATAGATAGCCAACTTGAGGATCTCCAACAGGCCGCAAGTATGATTATTCAAGAAAATAAAATTGAAGGATATTTCTGTATTTCAGTTCATCCTCTTGATTTCTTATCGGCAAGTGAAAATCGCCATAATTGGCGCAGTTGCCATGCGCTTGATGGTGAATATCGTTTAGGCAATTTATCTTATCTTTTGGATAAATGTACTATGATATGCTATCTAAAAAGTGAAGAAGATACAAAATTACCTAATTTCCCATATGAAATTCCTTGGAATAACAAGAAATGGAGAATGTGGCTTCATTTAGCTGATGAACATAATGCATTAATGGCAGGACGCCAATATCCATTTACCATTGGTGGAGTTTTAGATTATGCTAAATCTTCTTTGTTCCAATTAATTAATTTTGCAACATATCGTTGGACTATGTGGCATCATGACATAATTAAAGCGTATGACTTCCAAGATGGAACCGATGAAAGAGTTGATGTTGAACCCACAATTGTTATGGCGAATAAATTCACCCCAATTAAGAAAATTGTAGAGGATGCTCCGAATTCACATCATTTTAATGATTTACTTTATAGCTCATATTATACGCCTTGGTATTGTTGGCGTATTTCAAGTGGGGTACCAGTACATTTTACTATTGGTGCAGAGGTGAAATGTTTAAATTGTGGGAATAATCCAATAGAAATATCAGATTCATTTTTATGCGGTCATTGTGATGATCGCCATGTTTGCAGTAATTGTGGCAATCGGATAAATGAAGATGATGGGTATTGGGTACAAGGCGATTTGTTATGTAGAGATTGCTTTGATGAATATGCAGTAGAATGCGCCGACTGTGGCGAATATGTATATCGTGATAATGCCTATTATGATGACGATGATGGTTGCTGGTATTGCCATTATTGCTATAATAGAAATCATTAATTGGTCTTTATTGGTTAATTAAAATAATTGCATTTTTATATGAAATTAGAAATGTAAAGAGGGAATTATGCCCTCTTTTCTTATAAAATAAGGGGAGGGGGAATTATGTGTATGGATAAACCAAAAATAGATGAAAAATATATAAATACAAGATTACTTGGAGGTAATCTTAATCATTATTTAGAAGATAATTATGGCATAGTCCGTTTAAAAGAATATAGAGAACTTCCATTTGTAAAAGCATTTTTACAAAAAGATTATGGCGGAAATGGTGATTGTACTTTAACTTCAATTCTTACTATTGTTGAGTTTTATAGACCAGAATTAGACTCTAATGAAGTTTATGATTATATTGAAAAAATAGCAAAAAAATATTTATATACAGAAACATGGGGCACATTCCCGGGTTTTAATAAAGCTATCGTTAAAGAAGTTTTTAGTCATTTTAATATCAATAAAAAAGTATTTTCTAAATATATTAAAAATATTGGATTTAATGAAAATACTATTATTGAACAAATTAAATCTTATATTCCTATTATAATATCAATAACAAGAGATGGTAGAAAATATTATGAAAGTCATACTATCACAATTATTGGATATAATAAATATGAAGATAAAGATGGCAAGCAAATAATCATGTTAAGGGTTTATGATAATTGAAAAACAACAGTTAGTTATTTAGATTATCAAGTTTTAAGAGAAGATTGTATGATTTGCTATTAACATAATTATTTTATATAATTATATTGTGAAAAAGGAGATTTTAAAAATTATGAAAACAACAACTTTTCAGGTAGAACCAGCTTTAACAGAAGCTATTCAGGCAAGACAAATTGAATTAGATGGTATTCAAAGAATGCTTGCTTTCGCATGGAGCACAACTGAATATACTATTCCTCAAGAAAAAATTGATGAATTAAAAGCAGATTATAATAAAACAAATCTTGAATATAATTTACTTCGTCAAAAAATCACAGATATGGTTCCAGAAGAATTTGATAAAGCAAAAACTTCTTGGAATTTAGATTTCGCTACCAATACGGTAACCGTAATTGAGCAGGCATAATTCTAAAAACAATACTTATAATGACCAATTAAGTAAACTTTATAGTTGAAAATACCCCAATAAAAAGACGATTGAGGTCACTTTTCAAGTAACAGAAGGATGCAGCTTAGCTTGTAAGTATTGTTATCAACATGATAAATCCCCAAAACGCATGTCATTTGAAACTGGAAAAGAGTTTATTGACATGCTTTTTCGCGATATGCAAGATGAATATTATGCGATTATTTTAGAATTTATTGGTGGCGAACCACTTTTAGAGCCAGAATTAATTAGCAAATTAGTTGACTATTGGTGGTATAAATGCATAATGGAAAATCATCTTTGGGGAAAATTAACCCGTTTTTCTATTTGTTCTAATGGGACAGAATGAGATAGACCAGAAGTACAAAAATTAATTCATAAACTTGGTAGAGCATTAAGTTTTACTGTCTCTATTGATGGGAATAAAGAATTACATGATAGCGCCCGTGTTCATCCAGATGGTAGAGGCTCATATGATGAAGCTATTCATGCAGCAACTGATTATGAAAAACAGTATCCAATGTATGAAATAGGTAGTAAAATGACTATTGCGCCAAGTAATATCATTTTTACATATGCCGCTTTAAAACATTATTTAGAACAAGGACAAACAGAAATATTTGCCAATTGTGTTTTTGAAGAAGGTTGAACAAATGAACATGCAACACTTCTTTATAATGAAATGAAAAAATTAGCAAACTTTAAACTTGAAAATTATATTGATACATATATTTCATTTTTTGAAGAAGATATGTTTCATCCAATGAGTCCAGATGATAATCAAAACTGATGCGGTGGAACTGGCGCGATGTTAGCTTGTAGTCCAGATGGTATTTTATATCCTTGTTTAAGATATATGCCAACCTCTGTTGGTCGTAATCGTGATTCATATGTAACTTGCGGAGATATCCATAGTGGTAGAGATATGTCTTTACTTGAAGATATGCGCTCTGTAACAAGACGTAGCCAATCTACTGATAAATGTTTTTATTGCCCAATAGCGCAAGGATGCGCATGGTGTAGCGCATATAACTGGGAAAGCCAAGGCTCATATAATAAACGAGCTACTTATATATGTCCAATGCACAAAGCAAGAGCATTGATTAATGTTTATTATTGGAATTTATTTTATCGCAAAAAGGGCGAAAATAAACGAATGAAAAATTATTGTCCAAAAGAATGGGCATTAGAAATAATTTCTGAAGAAGAATATGAAATGCTAAATAAATTAGCAGAAGAATAAAAGAAAGGAGATACCAAATGGCGAATTATATTGTAACTTTTGTAGATGAAGATAATATAACCATACTACAACAAGAAGAAGTAGAAGAAGGCGTTTTACCAATTTACAACGGGTTAATGCCAACAAAGCCAGCAACAGCGCAGTATACATATACATTCGCTGGTTGGGATCCTGAAATTGTAGAAGCTACTGAAGACGCAACATATGTTGCTACTTACACAGAAGCAATAAGAGAATATAATATCACTTTTCTTGATGAAGATAATATAACAGTTTTAAAAGAAACAACTAAATATCCGTATAATACTAGTCCAAATTCTATTATTAAACCTAGCGATCCTACAAAAGAAGATGATGCTCTTTATACATATACTTTTAGTGGATGAGTTCCTCCTATTACAACTGTAATAGAAGATACTGCATATAGAGCAAGTTATACTCCATCTTTTAAAACTTATATTAGTTTTCCAAAGCAGGGAGATAGTAATTATAAAAAATATTCAAAAAATAATAGCGTTAATTTTGGAATTGAAAAAATTAATAAAACTATTATTGAGGCGTTATATAATGAATTAGAAGAAGAAATACTTCAACGTGGTGGTTATCAAAGTATAATTAATTTTAGTCCAAATGAAGAAAATTTAGATCAAATTGATCCAAAAGCAAAAGTTGAATATTTTAATGAAGCAATGAAAACCAGACCGTATATTCAAAACCATGATACTTGCGCTACATTGTGTAGTGAACAATGTAGCGACGCTTGCCAAAGCGGTTGTACTGGTAGTTGTGCAAAAAATTGCGGTGATAGTTGTGGTACTGGTTGCACTAATGGTTGTAATACTACATGTGGTCAGGGCTGTGGAGTAAATTGTGGCGGTCTTTGTTATGGATGCGTGGGTTGCACTAGCAATTGCTCTTCAGACTGTGGAACTTCATGCGCAATAGCTTGCGTATCTACTTGTTCTCATAGTACTAAAAATTCCGTACCAACAGATTGTCAAATTTCTTGTGAAAGCGCATGCGTTCAGCAATGTTTGGGTGGTTGTTCAACAAATTGTTTGGGTTCATGCTTTGATAATTGCGGCGTTACTTGCTCTACGGGATGTAAAAATAGCTGTGGGACAAGTTGTGGAACAAATTGCGGTTCTGGATGCGCCAAAACTTGTACTGGTTGTAGTGGTGATTGCAGTGGAGACTGTTCAGTTGATTGTAGTGGCACATGTGGAAATAATTGTAGTGGATTAAGCTATTCTCCATATACGTCAATAGAAAAAATAAATATTTATTCACCAGAAGAATTGGCTATAGATAACCCAAGAGTGGATAAATATCAAACAAATAAAGAAGAATGATATCAAAAAAGAGATAAAGATAAAATTGAAACTTTAGTTCAACATCTAAAAAAAGGTAAAACTGTTTTAGATACAGGTTGTAATAATGCTTGTACGGGGACGTGTAGTACAACATGCGGCGGTACAATGGCCGCATGATATGAACCACGATGCACAGATTGCACCGGCACTTGTTTTAATACTTGTACCTTAACTTGTGGAACAGCATGTACGGTTGAATGTGGATCAGGATGCACAATAACATGTGGAGTTGCATGCGCAGTAGACTGCGGATCAAATTGTCATAATGGTTGTAAAGATGGATGCACGGATGCTTGCACAACAGGGTGTTCAAATAGTTGTATAAATACTTGCGGCGGCTGTGGTAGTGGCTGTAGTGGTGATTGCGGAGCTGCATGCGCAGCAGATTGTGCTGGAAGTTGTGGTGCAGGATGCGGAGCATCTGGTTGCACCGGACTTTGTTACGGTTGTTCTGGATGCGGTTCTGGCTGTGCTGGCGGATGTACAACAGATTGCACCTCAGCTTGTTATACAGGATGTGGAGGCGGAGTAAAAAATAGCGTACCAGATACTGGAAGCAACAACTGCTCTGATTGTACTGGAGCTTGTGAAAGTTATTGTAGTAAAAGCTGTAAAAACGGCTGTTCTAATGGCTGTACCGGTGGATGTAGAAATGCCTGTTCAAATGCTTGTACGGGATGCACTGGAGGATGCGGAGGCGGATGCGGAGTAGCTTGTTCCTCTGGTTGCGCAAGAGGCTGCCAAGGTTGTGGAAGTGGTTGCACTACTAATTGTGGAACTACTTGTCAAACTGGTTGTTCAGGTTGTGGCGGTTCATGCGCAGGAAACTGTGACAAAGCTTGTAAAACAACTTGTTCAGGTTGTAGTGGTACTTGTGGTCAAAATTGTACACATGATTGTGGTACAGGATGTAGTGTTCAATGTGGAAGTGGTTGCAATAAAACATGTGGACAAGCATGCGCAACCGGCTGCGCCACAAATTGTACAACAGCTTGTAGAAAAAATTGTAGTAGTAATTGTAATGATTCATGCGAAGGAAGTTGCGGAGTTAATTGTGCATCAACAAATACTTCAAATGGTTGCACTAGTTGTTCTACTGGTTGCAATAGTTTATGCACAGGGTGTTCAGGTAATTGCGCCGGTTTATCTAGCGCAGATTTATCAAATGAATTTAAACAAATAATTTGGAGTTTAAATAATGGTGAATATGTTGCCACATACAAAAATGCCAAAAACACGACCGATAAACATGATTAAAAAATAAATTAAGGGTTCAGTTTTAACTGAGCCCTTTTTTCTATCTATTGACAAAAGTTAAAAATTATGATATAATATATATGTAAGCTTAAAGGAGGATTACTATGTCAGAAACTAATACCAAGAGCGTCGCAGAAGCGGTAAATGATTTTTTAGCGAGTCCAAATCACAGCGAAGAAGAATGTGAATTAGTTTTTTCTTTATATAGCACACTCCTTGATCTTATTGCCGATAATGCGGTTTTAGAAATGGAAAATAGTATGCTTAATAGGCAAATTGAAATCGCAGAAAATGCTATTCAACGAATGGAAAAAGAGGCAAAAGAGCCCAAATACTTGTCATAACTATTGACAAAATTCTAAAAATATGATATAATTATTATGTAAGGTAAGGAAATATCTTACATAAAATGCCGACTTAGCTCAATTGGCAGAGCATCTCACTTGTAATGAGGCGGTTGTGGGTTCAAGTCCTATAGTCGGCACCATCATATAGCTCCTTTAAGGAAATAAAAATAGACCTACCAGTTAAGTAACCAGCCACTCTTTTGGAGTAGACTGAGGGGTGGTCTCCCTTTTGTGAAAGACTGGTACCCATACGATTTCAACAACCTTGACGCGGTGTATGGGCTTTAAACCAATAGTTGAAAGGTCAAAAAACTATATTTGACTTTCTCCATTTTTTATATTATAATATAAAAGGAGAATAAAGAATGGAGACGAAAAAATGTAGTATTTGTGGCAAAGAATTACCTATAACCGATTTTGCTTTTAGAAATAAAAGCAAAGGAACTTTTAGGACAGAATGTAAAAAATGTCATTCTCAATATGTTGCGAATCAATATCTTGAAAGAAAACAACTCGTTAATAAAATAAAAAGCGAGAAAGGTTGTGCTAAATGCGGTGAAAAAAGAGGTTATGTTCTTGATTTTCACCATTTAGACCCAAATGAAAAAGATTATAACGTCGCAAGAATAACAAGCAATAGCACAAAAATAGAAACAATTAAAAAAGAAATTGAAAAATGCGTTGTATTATGTGCTAATTGTCATAGAGAATTTCATTATTTAGAAGAAAAAGAAAATCTTACTATTGAAGAATATCTTAAATAGTAAAAACATTGGGGTTTAGCCAAGTCCGGTCAAGGCACAAGACTTTGAATCTTGCATGCAGTAGTTCAAATCTACTAACCCCAGCCATACGGTGTGTTAGCGAAGTTGGTTATCGTGCCTCCCTGTCACGGAGGAGATCACGGGTTCAAGTCCCGTACGCACCGCCATATTGGGCGTATCGTAACGGCAACGAGGCTGCGAAAAGCGTAAAGCGAAGTATGAGCTGCGGTGGTTGGTTCAAGCCCAGCCCGCCCAACCAATGTTTGTGTCGTACAATGGTTAGTATATTACCTTGCCAAGGTAAGGATGCCGGTTCAATTCCGGTCACGAACTCCATAGGAGAACAAAAGTGGACGAAACATTATCTTTGATATTGATAATCTATTTGCTCACTACATTTGTATTTAGTGTAGTTTATGTTATTTTCAAACACATAAGAAAAAGGAGATATTAAATGGATAAAAAATTGGCAAAATTATATAAACTTAAAGCAAGAAAACAGGCAATCATGGCTCGTGGTAAATATTTAGATGCTCCGGGTGTTTTGAAAAAAGTAACAAGACAGATCGCGAATCTTGAAAAAGAACTCGCAGTATAACGGGATGTAGCTCAGCTTGGTAGAGCACTTGATTTGGGATCAAGGGGTCACAGGTTCAAATCCTGCCATCCCGACCATGTGCTCGTAACTCAGCGGTAGAGTATCTGACTTTTAATCAGAGGGTCGCGAGTTCAATCCTCGCCGAGCACACCATTTTGATTATGATTGAAATTAATTTATACACAGACAATGGAGAAAAAACTTTGGGTTTTAAGTTCAAAAACCCGAGTTTTGCTTATAACGGAAACCAGAAGTGGATAAATATTTCCGCAACGGGAAGAACTTTTACATTGAATACTGCGTTTTTAGCATTTGATGAAGAGATCAAAAATTGCGGAATTATTATAGAATTTGGAGATTTAACCCATTCTCAAATAAATGAAGCATATAATAATGGTAAATTAATTATTATATTTAGCTCTACTGGTGTCCCCATAAAAATGTTTTATGGAGATAAAATTAGGTTTATTGGGGAAGAAGGTGGATTAAATCATTTCCAAATTGATGAAAAAGATTTGTGGTTTTTTGACATGAGTTATTTAATTCTTACAAAGAATTAAAATAAGTTCCACCCGATTGGTTTAAAAATGCTACGGTGTGCTATATGTTACGTGGGACTGCCTCATATGAGGAAAATGCGACCAACAACGCGTGGGGAAGAGACCCCTCCAGTCAGGGTTGGGCCTGACATATCTAGTGGCGGAATAGGTAGACGCTGAAATATAGAGAAATCTATCAACTTAGATTCCACATCGTCGCTGAAATAAAGCTGGCATGTTGTGAACGGAATTATGTAAGGTGCAAATCCTTACCTAGATTAATTTTATTATGGGACGTGCGGTCTAGCCAAAACCGAACCCAGAGGTTGTAGAAATCAGGGGGCGCCGCACAAAATATCAACTGTTGGGAGAAGGCTTGGTTGATATAAGTAGGAACTCTACTATAAAAGGAGAATGTAACACGACTTCTGGTTG